>CEOS01077406.1_pt1 | contig 20920 bp, 21 predicted proteins | sample 530601 | NCBI WGS metagenome assembly CEOS01 (sample SAMEA2620666, study PRJEB7988) | marine metagenome | biome: marine biome (ENVO:00000447); feature: mesopelagic zone (ENVO:00000213); material: "saline water (ENVO:00002010), including plankton (ENVO:xxxxxxxx)" | depth 1000 m
CACTCGACATCCCAGCCTGTGGCCTCGGAAAACTTGCCTTCGGAGGCCGCGACCTGCATCGGGGTCGGGTTGCCGAAATGGCCGATCACCACGGATTGGGCCCAGGCCCCGCCCGACAGCGCCAGCAGCGCGGCGGAAGCGATCATGGTCGTGCGAAAATATCCTGACATGGTTCTGTTTCCCTGTTGTCGTTGTTGTCGATTCTTCACCGGGCGCGCGTATGAGATTGCCGCGCCCCCTGCTTCATTCATTCATTCATGGCCCCCGGCGGCTGAGGCAGGCCATGAAACGCCGCAATCGCGCGAAACGGGCCTGGCCCGGTCGTGGCCCACGCACCGTCGCCGCGGAAGCCGGCGCAGTCATCGCCGCTCTGCCGCGGCAAGCGATGGAGCGCAGGCGGCGATGATGCGGCCGATATGGTCGCAATCCTCGAGGCTGAACGTCAGCGGCAGGCGCATGTCGAACAGCCCCGCCAGAACCGCGTCCGTGCGCGGCAGGGATTGCGGCGCGACGTAGTGCCAGCTTCGATGCGCCGAGGTGAAGCCCACCGGCTCGGCGGCGCCGAACCATTTCAGCTCGACCCCCAGCCGCGCCGAGTCCTGAACGAACCTCTGCGCGGCCTCGCCGCTGATCGCGGGGATGCGGAACTGGATTGAACTGCCGATGAAGGTCTCTGCGGCCGGACGATGAGGCAAGACCAGCGCGGGATTGTCCGACAGACGCCGTGCCACCGCCTCGTAGCGCTGGTTCCAGCGACTTGCGGCATCCTCGATCCGGGCCAGTTGCGGGCGCAGGATCGCGGCGCGCAGATTGTCCATCCGCGCCGACATGTTCGGAATTTCCAGCCGGGCGTCGCTGAAATGGCGTTCCGGGGGCGCGGCGCCGTGCCGGCCATACAGCATGTAGGATCCCGACAGGATGATCGCGCGGGCCATGAAATCCGGATCGTCCGAGACCAGGATCCCGCCCTCGCCGGAATTCAGGTGCTTGTAGGTCTGGGTGCTGAAGGCGCCGGCCAGCCCGAAGGAACCGCTGCGCCGGCCGCGCCAGCGCGCGCCCATCGTATGCGCGCAATCCTCGATCAGCGGAATCTTCGCGGCCCGGCAGATGTCCGTCAGTCGGTCCATGTCGCACAGATGCCCCCGCATGTGCGAGGCCATCACGGCGGCAGGCTTGAAAAGCTCGATCTTGGCCTGAAGATCGTCCAGATCGAGGCACAGGTTCTCGTCGATCTCGACCAGAACGGCGCGCGCCCCGACCGCCACGATCGCGCCCGGCACCGGCGCCAGGGTGAAGGCATTGGTCAGCACCACGTCATCCGTCCCGATCCCCGCCGCGCGCAACGCCATCCGCAGCGCCGCCCCGCCCGAGGCGCAAGCCAGCGCATAGGCGCTGCCCTGCCAGGCCGCGACTTCGCGTTCCAGCGCGGCAACCTGCGATTCCTCGCCCGGCGCGGTGTTGTAGCGGTGCAGCCTGCCGCTTCGCATCACCTCGATCGCCGCGGCGATCGCATCTTCGGGGATCGGCTCCTGCTGGGTAAAGCTGCGCGTGAAGGGCGGAATCGTCATGGTTCAGGCGGCCTCGCTGCTGACACCGCACAGGCTGGCATCCGGGCGGCGCGTCGCGGCGGCGGGTTCCGGTCGCGGCGCCCTGCGGATGATCCGCATGCGCGATGACCCATGCTTTCACCCCGCGATCCATATTGCAAACGCGAAATTTGCGGCTCATCGCGCGGTGATCGCACCCGGTCGAGGCGAAGGTCCATCCGGCGCCCTACGCGACTGTCGGCGGGACGTCGGCCGGCGAGCGGCAGGCCGACAGCGATTCCCGCAGAATGATTTCGGTATCCAGCAGAACGCTGTCCGTATGGGTCTGCCCGGCCACCATCGCCAGCAGGACGGTGGCGGCCTCCTGTCCCATCCGGCGCTGTGGGACCCGGACCGTCGTCAGCGGGGGACAGGACAGCGCCGCCAGTTCGATATCGTCGAAACCGACGATGGACACCTGCGCGGGCACTGCGATTCCGTTCCCGCGGGCGGCCATGATCGCGCCGGCGGCGATGACGTCGTTGCCGCAGATGATCGCGCTTGGCGGGTCGGCAACGGCCATCATCCGTCGGAACGCGGCGGCCCCCTCGGCCGGGTCGTAGCCGGCCTCGATCACCTGCGACAGCCTTGCGCCGGGACAGGCATCGACCGCCATCCTTGCGCCCACAACCCGATCGCGCGCGCGATCGTTGTGCAGGCCGATACCGCCGATCATGGCCAGATTGCGGTGCCCGAAGGCCAGCACGCGGCGGGCCAGATCGAAGGCGGCCTTCCGGTTGTCGAAGCCGACATAGACCCGCCCCGGCTCGGTCCCGTAGGCCCAGGTGACGACATGGGGCACCTTGCGGCGGGCAAGGTAGTCCCAGCTTGCCTCGGGGCGATGCCGACCGATCAGCAGCAGTCCCTCGGCGCCGCGGCTGACCAGATTGCGGATCTGCGACAATTCCTCGTCGGGATCATAGCCGCTGCTGGCCACCAGCAGAGATCGTCCGGCCCCGGCCAGCACCTCCTGGAAGGCCTGCAACCCGCCGGCGAACATGGCGTTGGCCATCGTCGGGATCACGGCGCCGATCGTGCCGCTGCGGCCCGCGGCCAGGAACCTGCCGCCGAAATTGGGCGTATAGCCCAGCCGCTCGATCGCCTCGGCCACGCGCTGGCGGGTGTCCTTGTCGACCTTGCCGGTGCCGTTGATGACCCTTGAAACCGTCGCGGACGAGACGCCGGCCGTTCGGGCGACATCGTTCATGGTGGGCACCCTGGCATCGTTTTGCATGATCGGTCCCCTCTGTAGCCGGGCCTGCCCCGCCGCTGCGGCCTGCCTGCCGCCGACCGCAACGGAGTAAACGCTTGCATGGCACTATGTAAGCGCTTACACTACACCGTGAGACGAAGGGAATCAACCAAGAGGTCTGGGAGGGACGTCACGGTGGTTAAACTCGGCAGATGGGCTGGATACCTGTCGTTCGCGGTTTTCATGCTGTTTGTCGCGAATGTCGTCGCGGGTGCCTTCTATCGCTCGGCATTCCTGTCAGACATCGGCGAAATGCTGGTGCTGTTCACGGCCTCTGCCCTGTTCGTCGTCGTCATCCTCGTCCGCGAAAAGCTGGCCGGAAAGGACGACATCGCGGACCCGTCTCTGCAAGCGCTGAATACCATCAAGGGGGGAAAGAATGACCGAAGAACATGATGACACCGAGATCGTCCGCGAATCGCGCCGGAACTTTCTGAAACTGACCAGCGGCGGCGCCTTTACCGCGGCGGTGATGCTGGGCGCCGGAGGGATGCTGTGGTCGTCCGAGGCGGCCGCGCAGACCCGCGCGGAAGAGGCAGAGCGGGAAAAGGCCGCCGAATTCACCATGGTCATCGCGACCGAATATGTCCTGGGCGCATCGCGCAGCTATCCGCTGATGCAGCTTGACCTGAAGGAAAACATCCAGAACACCACCAATGGCCGGGTCTATGTGAAGCTGGCGCCGGGCGGGCAGCTGGGCGTGGGCGGCGAGCTGGCGCAGAAGACCCAGGGCGGCACGGTCCAGGCCGGACAGTTCTCGTTGTCGAATTTCGCGCCCTTCGCGCCGGTGGTGGACCTGATCAACCTGCCTTATTTCTGCGGCTCGAACCAGCGTTTCACCAATCTCGTGCAGTCCGACGTCTGGAAAAAGAACGTTCATCCGGCGGTCGAACAGCGCGGCTTCAAGCTGCTGATGTATCTGGTCATCGACCCCCGCACCGTGGCCCTGCGCAAGGGCGGCGCCAAACCGATCCTTCTTCCCGAGGATCTCAGGGGGATCAAGTTCCGCGTCCCCGGCAGCAAGCTGTTGCAGCAATATTACCGGCTTCTGGGCGCCAACCCGACGCCGATCGCCTGGGGCGAGACGCCCTCGGCGATCAAGCAGGGCGTCGCCGATGCCCTGGATCCGGCGGTCGGCGCGCTGGAGATCTTCGGCTTCAAGGACGTGCTGAGCCACGTGACCTTCACCCGGTTCGTGCCTGACAGCCAGTGTTTTGCCTGCAACATGAAATGGTATGAAAGCCTGCCCGGCGAGGTGAAGGAGGCGATGGATTTCGCCGCCGAGATCACCACCCAGCAGAATCTCGCCAAGGTGCCGGCCGCGCGGGCCTATGCGATGGCCGAGATGCGCAAGGCCGGGGTCGAGTTCCACCAGCTCGACGACAGCCAGCTTGCGGCCTGGAAAGAGGCCGGCGGCTATCAGCGCAGCGAATGGGACAGCTACAAGACCGAGCTGGCCGGCTCGATGGATGTCTTCGCACAACTGGAAGAGGCGGCGGGCACCCCGGGCCGCTACTACGTCAACGACGCCTGACCGGACGTTCCGGGGCCGGACGGATCGCGTCCGGCCCTTTTCCTGTCCCGACAGAAAAGGGGGCGATGCATGTTGCGCGCAATCAATCAGAATGCCGAACGCTGGGCCTTGCTGCTGTTTTACACCGTGCTGGTGCTGACCATGGCGATCGAGGTGATCCGGCGCGAGGTCTTTTCCTATTCGTCGATCTGGGGCGAAGAGATCGTCCGCTATTCCTTCATCTATCTGGTCTGGATCGGCGCCGCCTCGGCGGTCAAGGAAAGGGCCCATATCCGCATCGACGTGCTGTTCCATTCGGTCGGCCCGCGCACCAAGGCCGCGCTGTATATCCTGGGTGACCTGGTGATGCTGTCGATCGCGGTGATCGCGCTTTACTGGTCCTTCGAGACCGTCGGCGTCAGCTGGCAGTTCGGATCGGTCACCGACGGGCTGCGCATTTCGAAGGTGTGGTTCCTGATGGCGGTGCCGCTGGGATTTGCGCTGATCATCTTCCGCCTGCTGCAATCGTTGCTGCGCGACTTCGGCGATCTGATCGCCGGACGCCCGGTCTTCGAGGGCAACCAGCTGTTCGATTGAGGTTCCGTCATGCTCTGGAATACGCTTCAGGAACAATCGGTCCAGCTTGACTGGTCGTTTTACGCGCCGGTGCTGCTGTTCGTGCTGTTCTGCCTTCTGGGCGTGCCGATCTGGGCCACCATCGGCGCCGCGGTGGTGCTGATGCTGACGATGTCCGGCGTGCTGCCGATGTCGCTGCTGGGTGAATCGCTGTTTTCGGGCATTGACGCCTTCGCGCTGACCGCCGTGCCGCTGTTCATCCTGACCGGCGACGTGCTGGTCAGGACCGGGCTGAGCCGCAAGTTCCTGGATGTGGCCGAGGCGCTGACCTGCTGGGCCAAGGGCGGCTTCGGCTCGGCCACGGTGCTGGTCTGCGGCATGTTCGCGGCGATCTCGGGTTCGGACGCGGCGGGCGCGGCCGCCGTCGGCCGCATGACCATCGCCCGGCTGGTCGAAAGCGGCTATCCCCGCCCCTATGCCTGCGCGCTGGTCGCCGCAGGCGCCTGCACCGGCATCCTGATCCCGCCATCCATCGCCTATATCATCATCGGCCTGGTTCTGGGCATCTCGGCCTCCACCCTGTTTCTGGCCGCACTGATCCCCGGCACCCTGATCCTGCTGTCGATCCTGGTCACGAACACCATCGTCAACCGCCGACACGCCTATGAAGGCGGCAACATGATCAGCGGCGCCGAATGGCTGGCCAATCTGGGCCAGGCGCTGAAATCGGGCTGGTATGCGTTCCTGGTGCCCGGCATCATCTTCTACGGCATCTTCTCGGGGCGGCTGACCCCGACCGAGGCCGGGGCGACCGCCGTCGTGGTGACGATCATCATGGGTCTTGGCATGGGCACGCTGAAATTGTCGGACTTTCCCTCGATGCTGGTCAGTTCGGCCAAGGTGAACGGGGTGATCCTGCCGATCATCGCCTTTTCGCTGCCCCTGGCGCAGTCGCTGGCAGCGCTTGGCGTGCCGCAGGGCTTCGTCTTCGCGCTGACCAGCCTGACCGAGAATTACTATCTGCTGATCCTGATCATGATCGGCATCCTGATCGCGGCGGGCTGCGTGATGGAGACGACGCCCAACATCGTCATCCTGGCGCCGATCCTGAAGCCGCTGGCCGACAATATCGGCATGAACGAGATTCAGTTCTCGATCATGATGATCACCGCGCTTGGCGTCGGCTTCATCACGCCGCCGCTGGGGCTGAATCTGTTCGTGGTCTCGGGCCTGACCGGCGAATCGATCCTGAAGATCGCGGCCCGCGCCGTGCCCTTCGTTTTCTTCATGCTGCTGGTCACGCTGCTGATCGCCTATGTGCCGGTCATCTCGACCCTGCTTCTTCCCGCCGCCTACAAGTGAGGACTCCCATGACCCGCGAATATCTGAAGAAAGCCGAAAAGACCGCCCAGTCGGATGCCGCCGACGTTCGCCAGACGGTGCAGACGATCCTTGACGAGATCGAACGGGGCGGGGACGAGGCGGCGCGGCATTATGCCGCCAAGTTCGACCAGTACGACGGCAATGCCGTGCTGACGCGGGACGAGATCGCGGCAGCGGCAGCGAAGGTGCCGCAACGGCTGAAGGACGATATCGCCTTCGCCCATGACAATGTACGCCGCTTCGCCGAGGCGCAGAAGGCCACCTTGCAGGACGTGCAGATGGAGGTGGTGCCGGGCCTGATCGCCGGGCAGAAGGCGATCCCGGTCCAGGCGGCGGGATGCTATGTGCCGGGCGGGCGCTACAGCCACGTGGCCAGCGCCATCATGACCGTGACCACGGCCAAGGTCGCCGGCGTCGATCACGTCGTCACCTGTTCGCCCCCCCGCCCCGGCGAGGGGATCAATCCCGCGATCGTCTATACCGCCGATCTGTGCGGCGCCGACAGCATCCTTGCCATGGGCGGCGTGCAGGGCGTCGCGGCGATGACCTTCGGCCTGTTCGGCCTGCCCAGGGCCGACATTCTCGTCGGTCCCGGCAACCAGTTCGTCGCCGAGGCCAAGCGCATCCTGTTCGGCCGCGTCGGCATCGACATGTTCGCCGGTCCGACCGACAGCCTGATCCTGGCCGATGCCGGCGCCGATCCCTTCATCGTGGCCACCGATCTGGTCAGCCAGGCCGAGCATGGCTACAACTCGCCGGTCTGGCTGGTTACCGACGACCGCCATCTGGCGCAGGAGGTGATGGCGCAGGTGCCCGGCCTGATCGCCGATCTGCCGGAACTGAATCGCAAGAACGCCGAGGCCGCGTGGCGCGATTATGCCGAGGTGATCCTGTGCGCCGACCGCGAGGAAATGGCCGCGACCTCGGACGAATACGCGCCCGAGCACCTGACCGTGCAGGCCGCCGATCTGGATTGGTGGCGCGACCGGCTGGCCTGCTACGGCTCGCTTTTTCTGGGCGAGGAGACGACCGTCTCGTTCGGCGACAAGGCGTCGGGGACGAACCACGTCCTGCCGACCTCGCGCGCGGCGAAATACACGGGCGGGCTGTCGGTCCACAAATACATGAAGATCGTCACCTGGCAGCAGGCCACGCGCGAGGGTGCGCGCCCGGTCGCCGAGGCGACGGCGCGGATCTCGCGTCTCGAAGGGATGGAGGGCCATGCCCGCGCGGCCGACGTGCGCCTGCACAAGTATTTCCCCGACCAAACCTTCGATCTGAGCGCGGGGTAGGCCCTCGATGTCGCAGCTTTTCGACCTGACCGGCAGGATCGCCTGCGTCACCGGCGCCAGCGGCGGTCTGGGGCAGGCCGCGGCCTCGCTGCTGGCGCGGTCCGGCGCCAAGGTGGTGGGCATCGCGCGCCGGCGCGAGGCGCTGGCCGCGTGGCAGTCCCGGACGGGGGGCGAGACCGCGATCGTCGCGGCGGATCTGTCGGACCGCGCCGCGCTGGCGCAGATTGCGGCGGATGCGGCACGGGCCTTCGGCGATCCCGACATCCTGATCAACGCGGCCGGCATCAACACCCGCCAGCCCGCCGATTCGGTGACGCCCGAGGGCTGGGACACGACCATGGACCTGAACCTCGCCGCGCCGTTCTTTCTGGCCCAGGCGATGGTGCCCGCGATGGCGCGGCGCGGCTGGGGCCGGATCGTCAACTTCGCCTCGCTGCAATCGCGGCGCGCCTTCGCCGGCGGCATCAGCTACGGCGCCAGCAAGGGCGGGGTCGAACAATTGACCCGCGCCATGGCCGAGGCCTGGTCGGGCCGCGGCATCATGGTCAATGCCGTGGCGCCGGGGTTCTTTCGCACCGAATTGACCGGGCCGGTCTTCGCCGATCCCGAACGCGCGCGGCGCAATGCCGAACAGACCTGTATCGGCCGCAACGGAGAACCCGCCGATCTGGACGGCCCGATCCTGTTTCTGTGCAGCGATGCCAGCGGCTATGTCACCGGCCAGACCCTGTTCGTCGATGGAGGATTCAGCGCGAAATGAAGGCCCTGGTCTATACCGGCGTCGAAACCCTCGACTATGCCGATGCGCCGCGCCCCCGACCGGGCGAGAGCGAGGACCTGATCCGCATCCATGCCTCGGGCATCTGCGGATCGGACATGCACGCCTATCTGGGCCATGACGACCGGCGCCCGGCGCCGCTGGTTCTGGGCCACGAGGCCGCGGGCATCGTCCTGGGCGGCCCCGATGACGGCCGCCGCGTCACCATCAACCCCCTCGTGACCTGCCAGACCTGCGAGGCTTGCCAGGCGGGGCGCACCAATCTTTGTCCGCGGCGGCAGATCATCTCGATGCCGCCGCGACCGGGCGCCTTCGCCGATTACGTCGCGATGCCGCGCCGCAACCTGGTCACCGTGCCGGACGATGTGCCGCTCGAAAAGGCCGCGCTGGCTGAACCGCTGGCCTGCGGCTGGCACGCGGTGCGGCTGGCCGGACGGGCGCTGGACCGGCCGCTGGACGATCTGCGCACGCTGGTCATCGGCGGGGGCGCCATCGGCACCGGCGCGGCGCTGGCCCTGCGCGCGCAGGGCGCCGCGAACGTCACCCTGATCGAACCCGGCGAATTGCGCCGCGCGCGGCTGGCCGGCCTGAAGGGTGTCACCGTCATCGCCTCGGCCGCCGACCGCCCCGACCTGACCGGCGCCTGCCATCTCGTCATAGACGGGGTGGGTTTCGAAGCCACCCGCGCCACCGCCTGCGCGGCCGCACGCCCCGGCGGCCAGATCGTCCATATCGGTCTTGGCGCGGATCGCGGCGGGCTGGACATTCGCCGGATGACCTTGCAGGAAATCGGTTTTACCGGCACCTATACCTATACCGAACAGGATTTCCGCGACACCGCCGAGGCAATCTTTTCCGGCGCCCTGGGGCCGCTCGACTGGTTCGACCGGCGGCCGCTGTCGGACGGGCCGCAAGCCTTTGCCGATATCCGCGCCGGCCGCGCCGCAGCACCCAAGATCCTACTCATTCCCGACCAGGAGGACCGCACCGCATGACGATACACCGCCAGATCGTTGACGATTTCACAGCACATGGAATCGATTTCGTGACCACCGTGCCCTGCAAGCAGCTTGCCGGTGTCATCGACGAGATCGAGAACCGCAAGGAGATCTTCCATATCCCGTCGAACAAGGAGGACGAGGGGATGGGCCTTTGCGCCGGGGCCTTCATGGGCGGCAAGCGCCCGGCGATCATCATGCAGAACACCGCGCTTGGGGTGACACTGAACACGCTGGCCACGCTGATCCAGTTCTACCGGATGCCGTTGCCGATGCTGATCTCCTACCGTGGCGAGTTGGGCGAACCGGTGGCCTGCCAGGTCGAGATGGCCGTCCATACCAAGGCGCTGCTGGCGCAGATGCTTATTCCCACCTATCACTTCCATCGCCGGGAAGACGCGGACGAACTGGGTGCGATCCTGAAATACACCTTCATGTGCAACAAGCCGGTCGCGATCCTGACCGATGCCAGCTTCTGGAAAGGAGAAAAGGAATGATCCGCTCCGAGGTTCTGCGCGACATTGCGCCCGTCATCCGCGATCATCTGGTGGTCTGCAATATCGGCCTGCCCAGCCAGGAACTGCACATGATCGACGACCAGCCCAGCAATTTCTACATGCTCGGAACGATGGGGCTGTCCTCCTCGATCGGGCTGGGTCTGGCGCTGGCGCAGAAGAAGAAGGTCGTGGCCATCGACGGCGACGGGTCGGTGCTGACGAATTTCGGCACCCTGCCGACCATCGCCAACAACGTCGCCGACAATTTCGTCCTGTTGATCGTGGACAATGGCAGCTACGGTTCGACCGGGGACCAGCCGACCTATGCGGGCAAGAAGACCTCGCTGGCGGCAGTGGCGCGGGCCTGCGGCTGCGAGAACGTCGTCGAATGCAAGGCCGAGGATACCCGCGCCGCGCTGGAAACCGCGCTGTCGGGCGACAAGATGACGATCATCGTCAGCAAATGCGACAGCGGCAACATTCCGGTGCCGGTCATCACCATGGATCCGGTGACGATCCGCGACCGTTTCATGGGCGCGGTGAAAGCCTGATGGCAGCGATCCATTCCTACGCGGATGCCCGCCGGCTGGCCCGGCGGCACCTGCCCTGGATGGTGTTCGACTATATCGACGGCGCGGCCGGCGCGGGCAGCGGCGAGGCCGCCAACCTCGCCGCCCTGCGCGACATTCGCCTGCAACCGCGCGTCCTGGTCGATGTCAGCAGGCGCGATCTGGGTGTGTCCGTGCTGGGCCAGGATTTCCGCCTGCCCTTCGGCATCAGCCCGATGGGCATGTGCAATCTGGCCCGGCCCGGCGCCGACCTGATGCTGGCCCGCCTGGCCGCGCGGCTCCGGATTCCGCTTGGCGTCTCGACCGTCGCCTCGACCGCGATGGAGCGGCTGATCGAGGAAGCCGAGGGCCTTGCCTGGTTCCAGCTCTACTTCAGCGGCGATGGCCGTGGCACGATGAAGCTGGTCGACCGCGCGAACGAGGCGGGCTATCGCGTCCTGATCCTGACCCTCGACGTGCCCGAGGTCGGGCTGCGACCGCGCGAATTGCGGCGCGGCTTCACCATGCCCTTCCGCATCGGTCCCGCGCAATTCCTGGACTTTGCCCTGCACCCGGCCTGGTCGCTGTCCACTTTGGCCCATGGCCGGCCCGAGATGGCCAATTTCCAGAAGCCCGGTTTTACCTTCGACCGGACCGAAAGCCGGGCCCGGGCCGATTGGGATTACTTCAGGCAGCTCAGGGACCGCTGGCCGGGCAAGCTGGTGGTCAAGGGCGTCACCTCGGTCCCCGATGCGCTGCGGCTGCGCGACGCGGGCGCGGATGCGATCCAGGTTTCGACCCATGGCGGGCGGCAACTGGATTGCGCGCCGCCGCCGATCCTGGCCCTGCGCGCCATCCGCGATGCGGTGGGGGCCGACTTTCCGCTGTTTTATGACACCGGCCTGCGATCCGGCGAGGATGTGGCCCGCGCCTTCGCGATGGGGGCGAATTTCGCCTTCTTCGGCCGCGCCATGCAATTCGCCATCGCCGCCGGGGGCGAGGCCGGCCTGTCGGCCCTTGTCGATCTGGTCACCCGCGAACTGGGCCTGACGCTGGCACAACTGGGCCAGACCGACATGGCGGCCCTGCCCGCGACCCTGCACCGGGCGGCGACGGCCGAAGCGCGGCACGGCCTCGGCGATCCGGCCCATGCGCCGCTTTCACAACCCGGCCCGGTCTCCTAGTCAGACGACAGGGGCCCAGCCGCCTAGGCCTTCAAGGACGCGGATCGACGGATGGTCGGCATTCTCTTTCCAGACGAAGCCCTCATGCAGGGCGGATGATTTCCATGCTCGGGAAACAGATTTCATATACCATGGCTCACAAGCACGCGGTTATGCCGCCGTCGACGTATACCGTCGTGCCGTTGACAAAGGAGGAGGCTTGCGACGACAGGAAGATCGCCGCGCCCACAAGTTCCTCGACCTTGCCCCAGCGGCCGGCCGGAGTCCGATTTTCCAGCCAAGCGGTGAAATCCGGATCGTCCACAAGCGCCTGGTTCAGTGGCGTCGCGAAATAACCCGGTGCGAGGCCGTTGATCTGCAGGCCGTATTTGCCCCAGTCCGTCGCCATGCCCCTGGTCAAGCTGGCCACGGCGCCTTTGGTGGCGGTGTAGGGCGCGATTCCAGGTCGCGCAAGCGCGGTCTGCACCGAGCAGATATTGACGATCTTGCCCGCGCGGCGCCCGATCATGTGGCGCGCGCAGGCCTGTCCCACATTGAAGACGCTGGCGATATTGGTCTGGAGAAGCTTTTCGAAAGCATCGGGGGGGAAATCTTCCAGCGGCCGGCGATGCTGCATCCCGGCATTGTTGATGAGAATATCGATGGCGCCGGTGGCCTTTTCGAAACTGTCGACGGCGCGTCGGGCGGCGGCGTGATCTGTCACGTCGAAGGCCAGTTCGTGAACGGTCACCCCGGTGCCACGCAGATCTTTCGCAACTTGGGACAGCCTGGTCTCATCACGGCCGTTGAGGACGATCTCGGCCCCTGCCGCAGCGAGGCCCGAAGCCAGGGCCCGACCGATACCCTGCGACGAGCCGGTAATCAACGCGCATTTTCCGTTCAGATCAAACAGCGAAATACTCATCTTTTCTCCCGATGCGTGGCCGTTTCATTCGTCATCGCTGACGCTAATTGTTTCGCCGCGGTGCGCTCCGTCACCAGAGGTGCAGGCAGCCGCCGCGTTCTGTGCGCGATCGATGGCGCGAGGTCATTCCGTCCGCGGCGCTAATGTTCCGGATCGTCGCCGATCTCGGCCATTTTTGCATCCAGCTGCGCCAGCAGCGTCAGACGAATATCGGCATATGCCGGATCGCCGATCACGTTGAACAGCTCCAGCGGGTCGTTTTCGCAGTCGAACAATTCCCATTCTCGGTCTTCGCCGCCGTGGTTCGTGCCGGGCAGCTCATAGCCCTCGTTATACCAATATATCAGCTTGTAGCGCTGATCGCGCACACCATAATGCGAATAGGCATTGTGATCGGGGTCACGATGCATCCAGTAGCGGTGATAGGCAATTTGCGGCCAATCGGCGGGCGTGTTGCCCTCAAGCACCTGACGTGCCGAACGTCCCTGCATGTAGTTCGGAATCACCTGGCCTGCAAAATCAAGGAATGTCGGGGCGAAATCGACGTTGCAGATGATATCGTCGCAAATGCGCCCGGCCGGGATCGCCGCCGGATAGCGGATCAGGAAAGGCATCTGAAATGATTCCTCGTACATGAAGCGCTTGTCGAACCAGCCGTGTTCGCCAAGAAAGAACCCCTGATCCGAGGTATAGATGACGATCGTATTGTCGGCCTGCCCGGTTTCGTCGAGCCAGTCCAGCAAGCGGCCGACGCTTTCATCCACTGACTGGATGGTGCGCAGATAGCGCTTCAGATAGCGTTGATATTTGAAATGGTGCAGTTCCTGCCGAGTGGCGAAGCTGAAGATTTCGCCCGTATCCCGATCGATCAGGCGCATTGCGGTCACATCGTCAGGGTTCGGAATTTTCCGGTTGCTGTCGCCGGGCTTCACCCGTTCGCCGACCTCGGCACCACCTTCGGGCTGCACCAGCCCCAGGTCGATATATTTCATATCGTCCTTGATCCGCATCTTCGCCTCGGCCGCCGCGCGGGCGCGGTTGCGATAATCATCGTCAAAGCTTTCCGGCACCTTGATGTCATCGGGATAAAGGCCGCGGTTTTTCGGATGCGGCTCCCATTCGCGATGAGGCGCCTTGTGGTGACACATCAGAAAGAATGGCTTGTCCGGATCGCAGGATTTCAGCCAGTCGAGGCTCTTGTCGGTGATGATATCGGTGGCGTAGCCGGGCACCTCGATTTCCCGGCCCATCTCGATCATATAGGGATCGAAATATTCGCCCTGACCCGGCAGGACCGACCAGAAATCGAAGCCGCTGGGTTCATGGGCCTTGCCCTCTCCCAGATGCCATTTGCCGATCAGCGCGGTCTGATAGCCTGTCGCACGCAGATGTTTGGCGACGTTGGGCCCGCGGCTGTTGATCGGGGTGTCCAGCGTGGTGACATTGTTGACGTGATTATAGGTGCCGGTCAGGATCGCGGCACGGCTGGGTGTGCAAATCGAATTCGTCACATAGCAATGGTTCAGCCGCATACCCTCGGCAGCGATGCGATCAAGGTTGGGAGTACGATTGATGCCGTGGCCATAGCAACCGATCGCCTTCGAGGCGTGATCGTCGGCCATGATGAACAGGATATTGGGGCGTTTGACCATGGTCTATTGTCCTGATGATGGGCTGCGAGAGGTAACCGCCAGGCCGGTTTCCGGGTGAAACGCATGCAGCCGTTCCGGATCGATGCGAACGCGCACGCGGCCGCCCGCCAGGGGGAAATCAGTGCCGCCGACGCGGGCCAGCATGGGCTGGCCCATGACCGACAGGTTCAACAGGGCGTCGGCACCCAACAGCTCGGCCAGCTTGACCCTTGCGTCGAACACCCAGGGACCGGAGGGGGCGTTTTCGGGGGCAAACACCTCCAGATGTTCGGGGCGCACACCAAGCGTCAGGGCGGGATCCGTAGCGTTCAGCCCGATGGCATCGGGCAGGACAAGATCGGAACCCTCGATCCGCCAATGATCGCCCGCCCGGGCGGCCGGCATGAAATTCATCGCCGGGCTGCCGATAAACCCTGCGACGAACTCCGTTGCCGGATGGTCATAGACCTCGCGCGGGGTGCCGATCTGTGCAACCGTGCCGCCATTCAGAATGACGATGCGGTCGGCCAGCGTCATGGCCTCGACCTGATCATGGGTGACGTAGACCGAGGTGACGCCCAGCCGGTCATGCAGTTCTTGCAGTTCCATCCGCATCTTGACCCGCAGCTTCGCGTCAAGGTTGGACAGCGGTTCATCGAACAGGAACACGTCCGGCGTGCGGACGATCGCGCGGCCGATGGCGACGCGCTGGCGTTGACCACCGGACAGGGCGGCGGGTTTCCGTTCGAGATAGGGGGTCAGGCCCAGCATGTCGGCGACGGCGTTGACCCGCTCGGCAATCTCGGCCCTGGGCGTCTTTTGAAGCTTCAGGGCCATCGCCATGTTGTCGAACACGGATTTATGTGGATAGAGCGCGTAGTTCTGAAAGACCATCGCGACACCGCGATCCTTGGGGTCGGTGTCGTTCACCCGCTTGCCGCCGATCAAAAGATCGCCATGGGTGATGCTTTCCAGCCCGGCAATCATCCGCAGCGTGGTCGATTTCCCGCATCCGGATGGCCCCAACAGAACCAGGAATTCACCATCGGCAATCTCCAGATCAAACTGCTTGACCGCCACGACGGCGCCATAGGATTTGCCGATCTGGTTCAGGGTCACGCTTGCCATGTCACAGCCTCATTTGCCCGCGCCAGCGGTCAGGCCGCCGACAATCTGTTTCTGGAATATTGCGGTGATGACCAGAACCGGGATGATGGCCAGAACGGTCGCCGTCGAGATCGTCTCCCACGGAAAGGCGTATTCGCCGGGATAGAGCGAGATACCCACCGGGGCCGTGCGCATGGCATTCTGCGTCATCAGGACCAGGGCCAGCGGAAATTCGTTCCACGAAAAGATGAAGACAATCAGTCCGGTGGCCACAAATCCCGGCCACGACAGGGGCAGCACGATTGTCAGGAATATCCGCAGGAAGCCCATGCCATCCATGCGCGCGGCCTCTTCGATCTCCACCGGCAGGGTGGCGAAGTAGCTGGCCAGCATCCAGACGGTGAAGGGAAGGAACAGGCCCGCATGGGCCAGGACAAGGCCGGTATAGGTGTTCAACAGCCCGAAGTTCAGGAAGTTCTGAAACAGCGACGGCAGCAGCGACACCGGCGGAAACATCGACACCGCGAGGATGGCGACCATCAGCACTCCTGCAAAGCGCAGGCCCAGCCGCGACAGCGCATAGGCCGCCATCCCACCCAATAACAGCGTGACCGCCGTGGCGCCGACCCCGACGATAAAGCTGTTCAGGATATAGCGCAGCAATTCCGGCGAATTGGTGAAGATCGAGACGTAATTCTCGAATGTGAAGGGATCGGGCCAGTATTGCGGCGGCCAGGCATAGATTCCGGCGGTGTTCTTGAACGATGTCAGGATCAGCCAGACGATCGGAAAGAACGAGATCAAGACCGAAAGCGCGACGATTGCATAAAGGCCATAGCGCGGTCGTTTTTGCATCGGCTCAATCCTTGTTTCGAAGGGCAAAGACGTAGATCAGGCTCATCGCGAAGATCACGAGGAACTGCACCACCACGACTGCCGCGCCAAAGTTGAAATCCAGGAAATCGAAGATCGCCTTGTAGGCGTAGAGCGACAGGCTTTCGGTCGCGTTCACCGGCCCGCCATCGGTCAGGTTGAAGGGCAGCTCGAAGGTGCGCAGCGCGTCCATCGACCGGATGATGAGGGCCACGAGGATAGGCCCTTTCAACAGTGGCAGGGTGATCTGGGTGAATTCCTGCCATTTGGTCATGCCGTCCATACGGCCCGCCTCGAACAGGTCGCGGGGGATGGATTGCAGGCCCGCAAGAATAATGAGCGCCATGAAAGAGCTGGTCTTCCATACGGCCACGACCACCATCGATGCCATCGCCAGCGAGGTATCGCCCAGGAAGTTGATCGGCCGGTCCGCAAGCCCGCTTTGCAGCGCCACCGCGTTGAACAGCCCGTAATCGGAATTGTACATCCAGCGCCAGATCAGCGCATTCAGCGCCGTCGGCAGTGCCCAGGGAAACAGGACCGCCAGCCGCGCCAGCCCCTTGCCCCTGAAACTTTCGTTCATCAGCAAGGCCAGGCCGATTCCCAATGCCAGTTCCAGGGGAATGGACAGTGCGGTAAAGGTGAAGGTGACCGCAAGCGCGTTCCAGAACCGCCCGTCACCCATCAACGTGGCATAGTGCCTGAGGCCGACGAACCGGTAGGGTTCCGATCCGTCGATGCTGGATTGCCCGAAGCTCAGCACGACCGACTGGATGATCGGATAGATCAGGATCAGCGCGATGACGATCACGGTTGGCGTGACAAAGCCGATCCCGGTCAGCGCCGTGCGCTGTTCCAGATTCATGGTGCGGTTCATGTCCGGCCCATTTCTTTTGAAAGGCCCCGCGCGGCAAGGCAGACGCGCAGGGTCGGTGACCTACTTGCCCAGGATGGAATTGATCTCGGCGGCGGCGTCATTCAAAGCCTGCTCCACCGTTTTCTCGCGGTGCAGCGCGTTGGTGATTTCGGTCTGCATCACCTCGGATACGCGCGGGTAGAGATTGCCCGTCGATGCGGATGGACGCACGACGCCGACCGCGTAATCATCGCCCAGCTTCTTGAGCAAAGTCGCATCCGCCATTTCCGGCGCGTCGTAAACGTCGGTTCGGCCCGGCGCCCGGTTTTCGTCAAGTGCTGCGGCCAATTGCGCGTCGTAGGAAGTGAAGTATTCCACCAGCTTCGCCGCGGCTTCCTTGTTTTCGGAATTTGCGTTGACTGCCAGAAGCCAACCGCCCATCGCCGTGGATTTAGCGTCGGGATGCCCCTCGAAGTAGGGGTTGCGGGTGAAATCGAACTTGTCGGCCACGGGGCTGTCAGCGGCGCTCAGCGGTGCATAGACGAAATCCTGCACCATCAGGAACACCGCGCGACCTTGCTGGAACAGCGTCCGGGCATCGTCGGGCTTCATCGTCAGGATCGAATCCGGAACGATCCTGTCCTTGTAGATCATGTCGACCATGGTCTGGGTCGCGGCGATGGATTCGGGCGAGTTGACGGCGACCTCGCCATCAGCATCAAAGAAGGTCGCGCCGTTGCCGCCCGTGAACGAAAGCCAGTTCATGAACAGCCCCTCGATCTTGGCCCACATGGACACAAAGCCGTAAAGCTGCGGATTGCCTTCGCCTTCCATGACGGTCTTGGACGCCGCGATGACCTCTTCCCAGGTCTTCGGCACCGCAATTCCGTATTTCTCCAGCAGGTCGGATCGGTAGAAAAGATGGGTGCCATCGACATAAAGCGGGGCGGCAAACACCGTGCCGTCGATCGTGGCGGCGGACAGGAAAGACGGGTTGTATGCCGCAATCGCGTCCTTTCCCAGATAGTTGTTCAGCGGTTCAAGCCAGCCGCGCTGCGCGAATTCACCCGCCCAGATGACGTCGATCGCGAACACGTCCGGTGTCGGGCTTTTCGCGGTCAGGCCCGTCACATAAAGCTTGCGGCTGTCGCCCGGGACGTCCGACACTTTCAGCCATTCGACGGAGGTGCCGGGATTGGCGGCCTCGAATGCCTCGATATTGCGTTCCATCATGCCGCCATAGCCGCGCGACCCGATCGACATGACCAGCTCCTGCGCCCCGGCCGCGAGCGGCGCGATCAAGGTCAGCGCAGCCGCCACGGCGACTGCACCCTTCATTGCGAATTTCATGATTTCCTCCCTGACTATCGTTTGGCTAGACCTGTTGCATCTGCTTCGGTCTCGACGTGTCGGTGCCGTTCTCGACAGCAGATTTCGCGCCCATCAGAACCCGCTGGACCTTTGCCACATGCGCGTCAACGTCACGGACGGGAGTCGCCGCCTCTGCGGCGGTCAACAATCCGGCGAATTCCCCCTGCTCACCATGGATGGCCACGCAAAAACGCCGGACGCCCTTGGCATTGCCCATCAGATCGAACTGCATGTCCGCCGTATCGACTGTGAAGATTTTCTCTTGCGCTTCGTCCCACGGCACCTTTCTGCCGGAAACACCGACCTCGTAAAAACCGGTGACGTCCCAGTTCGCCTCAACCTCGGCCCGTTGCCTATGCGCAAGAGCCATCCGCGTTATGCAGTCCAGTTCATAGGTGGCGCGCACGAATCCGACCCCGGCGCGCAGCCGGATGGACTGCATGGGATGGGCCTCGGCGACGTGCCAGAACAGCGTTTCCTTGCGCAGGGCGATGAATTCGGATGCGGCGACCAGATCGGCGCTGACGCTCTGACATGCCGCGGACAGATGGCCGATCTCGATGCCGCCGAAGCTCATGCCCTGCTCGAACTGGAATTTCGGAAACAGGCGGCGATCGCTGGATTTCAGCACATAGCCCAGCGTCTCTAGCTCCTGGGCAATGCGATAGACGGTCGAACTGGCCAGACCGGTTTGTTCGATCAATTGCGCAACCGTCACGCCTGACCGTTTTGCGGCCGACAGATGTTCCAGCAAGATCAACGTTCGGCTGAGGTTTTCGCTCATCAGTATTCCCTGTTTTGGGAATTTTTATTCCCTTTTTTGAGATAAGTCAATCGACCTCGCCGGAACACAAGCAATGGACCCCCGAGGAATGCTTGCATGGGCTAACGCATCATTGTAGACAATCTACATTAGGAAGCGGCGGAAAGATTTCTGATGACCGGGTTGATCAAGCGCGAAACGATGGGCGCCCAGCTTGCCAGTCTGTTGCGCGGTGCGATCCTTTCGGGAGAATTCGAGCCCGGCGAGCCGGTGACCGAGACTGCCCTGGCCCTGCGTTTCGGGGTAAGCCGCGGACCCATGCGAGAGGCGATGCGGCATCTTGTCGATGAGGGTCTTCTCGTGACCGTTCCCTACACCGGCACGCGCGTCCTGCAACTGACCTCGACGGATATCGAGGATATCTATTCCATGCGGATCTGCCTCGAGGTCTTCGCCTTCGAACAAATCTGGGAACGCAGGGACGAAGCTTTCCGGCAATCCCTCATGGAGCGGCACGCAGCGCTGCTCAAGGCGATCGACGCGCGCGATGACATCCGCTCCATCGACGCTGAACTGGACCTTCACGGCCTTGCCTACGAGGTTTGCGGCAACGGCATCCTGTTGTCGAGCTGGAGCGGTATCCGCGCTCGTCTGCAGCTCTACTGGGCGGCGCATCACCGTGCCCACGGCATCACCGGCCCGAAACGGGAAAGCCACGACGACTATGTCCGCTTCGCTCTGGGAGACAGCCGCGAGCGGATGAAGGAAGAGATCCGCGACCACATGCGCCGCGGGCTGGACAAGACCATGGCCTTCGTCTTCTCGATTGAAGCGGTGAAGGCCAAATCCAACAGGAGAGAGAAATGAAAAGACGTCTGCTTATTCTCGCCGCCACGGTTGCATTGACCCTCGCCCCGATGGCCCGGGCACAGGACAGCGGTACCATGGCACAGGTCAAGGAATCGGGCGAGCTGCGTATCGGCGTCGCCTCCGCCGAGCCCTGGTTCTACAAGGATCCGATGTCAGAGCAATGGACAGGTGTTGGTGTCGCCATGGGCAGGCGGATGGCCGACAAGCTTGGCGTGACGATGATCCCGGTCGAGACCTCCTGGGCCAATGCCGTCGCGGGATTGCAGGCAAACCAGTTCGACATCATGTTCGTGCTCGACCCCACGGAAGAGCGCAAGAAGGCCCTCGCATTCCCGGAAAACCCGCTGTTCTATTATGCCATGGGCGCGTTGGTCCGCGAGGACTCGGCGGCGAAGACCTGGGTTGAACTCGACACGCCCGAAACGCGCATCGGCGTCACACTCGGCACCTCGCTGGACCGCAACGTGACCGAAATGATGACAAAGGCCCCGATCAACCGCTTCTCGTCCAACGACGAGGCCATCGCGGCATTTGCCGCAGGCCGTGTGGACGCCGTCGTCCAGTTTCACCCGGCCCTCGTCGTGCAGTATTCCCGGTTGAAGATGGGCAAGGTGCTGCTGCCAGAGCCGGTGAACCCGGTCGCCACCTCGGCCGGGATGCGCCAGGAAGACAGCAGCGATTTCCTCGACTGGGTGAACGCCACCGTCGCCGATCTCTACGCCGCCAGTGTACCGGACGAGCTTTTCCGTGCCTATCTTGCCAGCAAGGACATCGATCCCGAAGGGATTCCCGGCCTGGTCAAGGAAGACTGGTAAGGTTCTGCCCGGACCTGTAGCCCGGCGTCAGGTCCGCGCCCCATCCGATCTAGCGAAAGCCGTGACATGGATTATTCCTGGGATTTCGGCCCGGTTCTGGCGCGTTTCGACATGCTCGCACTG
>CEOS01094583.1_pt1 | contig 20671 bp, 19 predicted proteins | sample 530601 | NCBI WGS metagenome assembly CEOS01 (sample SAMEA2620666, study PRJEB7988) | marine metagenome | biome: marine biome (ENVO:00000447); feature: mesopelagic zone (ENVO:00000213); material: "saline water (ENVO:00002010), including plankton (ENVO:xxxxxxxx)" | depth 1000 m
CTGGTCGAGGACCTGGCCCGGCACCCCTGGGCGAACCTGCCGGTCACGCTGACGCTGGAGGCGGTGGACGGGATCGAGCAGGCCGGCCTGTCCCAGCCGTTGCAAACCCTGCTGCCGGGCAAGCGGTTCTTCAACCCGCTGGCCGCCGCCCTGATCGAGATTCGGCGCGACCTTCTGTGGTCGCGTGAAAATGCGGGCCGCAGCGCCGAGATCCTGCGGGCGGTCACCTGGCAGCCGCAGGGCTTTGTCGATCAGACCCTGTATCAGGAATTGCAGCGCGCCATCGGCATGCTCGAATCAGGCGATCTGTCGGCGCAGGACCGCGACAAGCTGGCCGAGGCGTTGTGGAAGGCGGCGATGCTGCTGGAAGATGGCGGGCTGTCGGATGCGCTCGAACGGATGAAGCAGGCGCAGGAAAAGCTGTCCGAGGCGATTCGCAACGGTGCCAGCAAGGACGAGATTCAGCGGCTGATGGACGAATTGAAGGACGCGACCGACGCCTATACCCAGATGCTGGCCGAACAGGGCCAGCAGGACCAGTCGGACCGCTTTGCCCAGAACCAGCAGGGCCAGCAGATCACCGGCGATCAGATCCAGCAGATGATGGACGAAATCCAGCGCCTGATGAACGAGGGCCGGATGGCCGAGGCGCAGCAGCTTCTGGAACAGTTCAACCGGATGATGGAGAACCTTCAGGTCACCCAGGGGCAGGGCGGCAGCGGCAGCGGCCAGCAGGGTCAGGGCAACCGGTCGATGAATCGTCTCGCCGATACCCTGCGGCAACAGCAGCGCCTGTCGGACGAGGCGTTCCGCGACATGCAGGAACAATTCGGTCAGGGCCAGAGCGGCCAGCCGTCGCAGAATTCGCAGGATTTCGCCGACCGTCAGAGGGGCCTGCGGGAGGAATTGGGCCAGCAGCGCGGGATGCTGCCGGGGCAGGGACTGGAGCAGGGGGACGAAGCCCGGCGGCAACTGGACGAGGCCGGGCGCGCGATGGATGACGCCGAACAGGCGCTGCGTGATGGCGATACCGGCGGCGCCTTGCAGCGTCAGGCCGATGCGATCCAGTCGCTGCGCGAGGGGATGCGGGCGCTTGGCGACATGCTGAACCAGGACAGCGGGCAACAGGCCGGCGAGGGTCAGCAGCAGGGCGGGCAGCAGGCCGGCGCGCAGGATGGTCAGGGACAACAGCCGGGAGGCGGGATGCGCAGCGAAGGCCGGCCGATGCTGGACCCGCTTGGGCGACAGCGGTCGGGCAACGGCAACGTCGTCACCTCGGGCGACCCTCTGGCCGAGGGGCTGGATCCGGCGAAACGCGCCCGTGACCTTCTGGATGAAATCCGGCGCCGCAGCGGCGACCGTCAGCGGCCGCAGGACGAACGCGACTATCTGGGCCGCCTGCTGGACCGGTTCTGAGCCCGCGCGTGGTTTGGGCCAAGCGGATCAGGCGAACAGCGCGCTTGCCCGATCCTGCAGCCACAGCCGCGCCTGATCCAGGCCCTCGCGGAGATCCATCAGAAAGGCGCCGAAGGGACCGGCATCCGCCATCGGCGGTGCCAACAGGTAAAGCGCGACGACCGAGGCCGCGATCATCGCCGAAAGCCCGAACCCCATGCCATAGCCCGAACGACGCGGCTGTGTCGGGTTCGCCTGCACGGCCGGTTGTGGCCGTCCATCGGCCGTCGCGGCGCTGCTTTTCGTGACTTCCGGGGCAGCGGTGGCGGGGGCCGTCGCGATTGTCGGTATGTCCTGCGCGGATCGCGCCGCCGGGATTTGTGCGGCCGGGTCGGCTGTGGCGTTGCGTTGAACGGCCGTCACCGTCGTCGCGGGCCAATCCGGATCGCCGCGTTCGGCGGCGCCAGGTCCGGCGCCTGCCGGTTCCTGCGCGGCTGCCGGCCGGCTTTCTAAGCCGTCCTCGTGAAAGCGGGCGCGGCGTTCGTGTTCCACCTCCTCGCGCAGGATAGACAGCACGTTGTCGGGCACGCGGCGGCGCGGTGGCTGGACGCGGGCTTGCGGAACCGGTGCCTCGGATTCGGCCACGCTGAAACGGCTCAGATCCATCGGCTCGGCGGTCCGCGCCGGACGTTCGCCATGCCAGACCCTGCCGCAATCGCTGCATTCGACCTCGCGGCCTTCGGGGGGAATCGCCTTTTCGGGGATGCGGTATTCCGCATCGCAGCCCGGACAGATCAACCTTATTTCCGCCATGCCGACCCTCGCATTCGCCTTGTCGCTGTTCTATCAAACGCGGGTCCGGCTTCCAAGCGGCCGGAGCAGGATCCCGGTAACGAATGGGGGTGGCGCTTGATCGAGATGCAGGATGTCGGCTTCGGCTATCGCGGAGGGCCTGCGCTGTTGTCGAACATGACGCTGAGCCTGCAGCCGGGCATGTTCCATTTCCTGACCGGCCCGTCCGGCGCGGGGAAGACGACCTTGCTGCGGATGCTCTATGCCGATCTTTTGCCGACTTCGGGACGGATCACGGCCTTTGGCGCCGATATCGGCAGCCTCGGGCGCGACGACATCGCCCATCTGCGCCGGCGCGTCGGCGTGGTGCATCAGGATGCACAATTTCTTGATCACCTGCCGGTGGCCGAAAACGTTGCCCTGCCGCTGAGCGTCGCCGGCCAGAATGTCGAGATCGAGGCCCTGCGCGATCTTCTGGGCTGGGTGCAGCTTGCCCAGCAGGCGCGGTCGCTGCCGCCGTCGCTGTCGGGGGGCGAACGGCAGCGGGCGGCGTTGGCGCGCGCGGTGATCCTGTCGCCCGACCTGATCCTGGCCGATGAGCCGACCGGCAATCTGGACTGGGACATGTCGATGCGGTTGATGCAATTGCTGATCGAGCTGAACAAATCCGGCAAGACGGTGCTGGTCGCCACGCATGATCTGAATCTGATCCGGGCGATCAAGGCCCAGGTCGCGGCGCGGGTGCTGCGGATCGCGGGCGGGACGTTGCAACTGGCGGGGAGCGATCTGTGAAACGCAAGGATTTTCGCAAGCCGAAGCTGGGCGCGCTGTGGCAGCAGCTTCTGCGCGGCGATGGCGGCAAGGGTGACCGGATCGTGCCGCCGACCGGCTTCACCGCGCAGTTGACGCTGTTCTCGGCCGCGGCGATGGCGTTTCTGGCGGTCTTCGCGCTGGCCCTGGCCCTGGCCACCGGGCGGCTTGCGGATCGCTGGTCCTCGGAACTGGCGGGCTCGGTCACGGTGCGGGTCAGCGCGCCGCTGGGTGAACAGCAGGCGCTGACGGAATCGGTGATGGGCATCCTGCGCACGACGCCGGGCGCCGGCGCGCCGGAACTGCTGGACGACGCCCAGGTCGCCGATCTTCTGACGCCCTGGTTCGGCCCCGACGTGCCGGTGGATGCGCTGCCGGTGCCTTCGCTGATCGAATTGCCGATCGCCAGCGGCGATTTCGACGCCGAGGGCCTGCGCCTGCGCCTGGAGGCCGAGGCGCCGGGCGCGATCCTGGACGATCACACGCAGTGGCGGCGGCCGCTGGTCTCGGCGGCCAACCGGCTGCGGGCCCTGGGGGTCGTGTCGCTGGCGCTGATTGCGGCGACCTCGGCGGCAATGATCGCGCTGGCCGCGAAGGCGGCGCTGGCCGCGAATCGGCAGGTGATCCGCGTCTTGCGCCTGATCGGCGCGCGCGACATCACCATCGCGACGGCCTTTGTGCGCCGCTTCACCCATCGCGCGGCAATCGGATCGGCGGCGGGCACGGTGATCGGGCTGATAGCGATCGCGGCCCTGCCCGAGATGGATGCGGCGGGCGGATTCCTGACCGGTCTGGGTTTTCGCGGCTGGAGCTGGCTGATGCCGCTGCTGATCCCGGTCGTCGCCGCCGCGGTGGGCTTTTTCGCGACCCGCTGGGCGGCGCTGAAGATGCTGGGCGCGGTCCGATGAGCGCGCGGCGCGACGATGCCACGCCCGGCCCTCTGGGCCCGTGGCGATATGTGCAGAACGCCCTGTTCTATCTGCATATCGCGCTGGCGACGGTCACCTACGGCCTGTTCGGCCTGCCGCTGGTGGCGTTTGGCGGCGCCAGGGGGGCAAACCGTGTCGCGACGGCCTGGATCGGCCATCTGCTGTGGGCCGCGCGTCTGCATCTGGGCGTGTCCTGCGAGGTGCGCGGCACGGCGCCCACCGGCGATTGCATCGTCGCGGCCAAGCATCAGTGTTTTCTCGACATTCTGGTGCTGGCCCATGCCCTGCCGCGCCGTGCCTTCATCATGAAGCGCGAGGTGATGCGGGTTCCCGTCATGGGCTGGTATGCGTGGAAGGTGGGTTGCATCCCGATCGACCGCAGCAAGGGACGCGATGCCCTGCGCGCGATCTCGGCCACCATCAACCAGCGGCTTGCGGGTGACGGACTGGGCCAGCTGATCATCTATCCCGAAGGCACGCGGACGCGCCCGGGCGAGCGGCGCAACTACAAGCATGGCGTCGCCACGATCCGGGCCGCGACGGATCTGCCGGTGGTCCCGGTCGCGGTGAATACCGGCCTGTTCTGGCCGCGAAAGGGCTGGGGTATCCGGCCGGGCCGCCCGGTGGTCGAATTCCTGCCGGTGATCGATACCGGGGTCCCGCCCGAAGGTTTCCTGCCCCGGCTGGAGGCCGAGATCGAAACCCATTCCGATCGTCTGATGGAACAGGCAGGCTTCACGCTGCCATCGGGCCGCGAGGCCGATCCCCTGCACGAGCCGCGCCCCCCCTTCGCGGACTGACGCGGCGGGGCGGCGCCAAGATATGGGGGACGACATGACGGCGGGTCTTGAGGCAAGGCGCAGCATCTTTCACGGCCTTTCGGCCTTTCCGATCACGCCCGCCGATACTGCGGGCCGGATCGAGGCCGCGGCATTGGGTGCCATCCTGGAGCGGCTGGCCTCGGCCGGGGTCGATTCGATCGGACTTCTGGGCAGCACCGGCAGCTACATGTATCTGGATCGGGATCAGCGACGCCGCGCGCTGCGGGTCGCGGTCGACCGGCTGGGCGGCAGCACGCCCCTGATCGTCGGCGTCGGCGCGATGCGTACCGACGAGGCACGGGCTCTGGCGCTGGACGCGGCTGACTGCGGGGCGGACGGCCTGCTGCTGGCACCGGTTTCCTACACACCGCTGACCGAGGACGAGGTGTTCGCGCATTTCCAGGCTGTGGCAGAGGCCAGCGATCTGCCGCTTTGCATCTACAACAATCCCGGCACGACGCATTTCACCTTTGGCCCGACCCTGCTGGCCCGGCTGGCCGGCCTGCCACGGGTCCGGGCGGTCAAGATGCCGCTGCCGCCCGGCGGCGATCATCGGGCCGAGATCGCGCGATTGCGGGCCGCCGCGCCGGAAGGTTTTTCCGTCGGCTACAGCGGCGATTGGGGATGCAGCGCCGCGCTGCTGTCGGGGGCCGATGCCTGGTTCAGCGTGGTGGCGGGAATTCTGCCCCGTCCGGCTCTGGATCTGGCTCGCGCGGCGCAAGCGGGCCGCCGCGACGAGGTGGCGCGGATCGAGGCCGGTTTCGCGCCGCTCTGGTCGCTGTTCCAGCGCCATGGCAGCCTGCGCGTGGTTCATGCCATCGCCAATCATCTCGGGCTCACCGATGCCCAGCCGCCGCGCCCGATCCTGCCGCTGGACGACCGGGCACGGGCAGACACGATCCGCGCCATCCGGCCCCTGATCGAGATCCGAGCGCGGCCCGGTCCGGGCAATCGTTGCCCCTAGGTGATCGGCAGCCCACGCGGGCGCGGGCCCCCGGTGGCCCAGTCCAGCAATTGCACGGTATGGACGACCGGAACGCCGGCCTCGCCGCCGATCTGCATCATGCAGCCGATATTGCCCGCGCTGATGACCTGCGGCGACAGCGCCTTCAGCGTCGCGACCTTGCGTTCCTTCAACTGCGCCGAGATGGCGGGCTGCATCAGGTTGTAGGTTCCGGCCGAACCGCAGCAGATATGCGAATCCTTCGGCTCCAGCACGGTAAAGCCGGCCGCCGCCAGCAGATCCTTGGGCGCGCTGCGAATCTGTTGGCCGTGTTGCAGCGAACAGGCCGCGTGATAGGCCACGCGCAGCGGCGCGGCGCGGGTGGCGTCACGCAGGCCAAGTTCGGTCATCACCTCGGTGATGTCCCTGGCCAGGCCGGCCACGCGGGCCGCATCCCCGGCCAGCGCGTCGTTGCGGAACATGTGACCGTAATCCTTCACCGTGGTTCCGCAGCCCGAGGTGTTGATGACCACGGCGTCCAGACCCTCGCCCTCGATCTCGGCTGTCAGCGCGGCGATATTGGCCGCGGCCGCGGCATGGCTTTCGCCGGTCCTGCCCATGTGATGGGTCAGCGCCCCGCAACAGCCGATGCCGCGCGGGATCACCACCTCGCAGCCATGCCGGCGCAGCAGCCGGATCGTGGCGTCGTTGATATCCGTGTTCAGCGCCCGCTGCGCGCAGCCGGTCAGCAGGGCGACGCGCCGGCGGCGCGGGCCATCCGCCGGGAAGACCTGCGGCTCGTCGTTGCGGCTGGGCGGGGGAATCTCGGACGGCGCCATGTCCAGCATCGCGCGCAGGCGCGCATCGGGAACCAGCCGCCGGAACGGGCGCGCGATCCTGGCGCCCAGCAGGGCCAGCCGGAAGCGCCCCGGATAGGGCAGGATCCGCGACAGGATCCAGCGCAGCGCCCGATCGGACCAGGGACGGCGATAGGTCTGTTCGATATAGGCGCGCGCATGATCGACCAGATGCATGTAATGCACGCCCGAGGGACAGGTGGTCATGCAGGACAGGCAGGACAGGCAGCGGTCGATGTGCAGAACGGTTCTGGCATCGGGCACCTTGCCGTTTTCCAGCATGTCCTTGATCAGGTAGATGCGGCCGCGCGGGCTGTCCAGTTCGTCGCCCAGCACCTTGTAGGTCGGGCATGTCGCGGTGCAGAAGCCGCAATGGACGCAGGATCGCAGGATCTGGTTGCTGCGCGCGGTGTCCGGGTCGGCAAGCTGGTCGGGGGTGAAGTTGGTCTGCATGTCAGCGGTCCATCAGGCCGGAATTGAAAATGCCCGCCGGGTCGAAGACCTGACGCAACCCTGCCGACAGTGCCGCCAGCTTGCCCGCAAGCGGCGGAAAGGCCGGCCCGTCCAGCCCGGCGCGCCGGATCAGCGTGGCGTGGCCCCGATGGCAGGCGGCGCGCACCGTCCCTGCGTCGCCCGGCCCAGCATACCAGATCAGCCCGCCGCCCCAATCCAGCGAGACCTGCCCGCCGGTCGCCGTCAAAGCGGTGCAGATCGCCGGCGCATCGCCGGGTTTCGCCAGGATCCGCCATAACGGCATCTTGCCCGCGAAATGCGCGACATCGCGCAGATCGCGCCACAGCCGGGCGGTTTCGCCGGCGTCCAGAACCTCGATCCGCCGGTCGCCGAACATCGCCGCTAGCCGGTCGCGGCGGTAGGCCACCTGCCTGTCCAGGCCCTCGATCCGCAGGAAGGCCGCGCCGTCGCGAAACGCCGCGCCAGAGACCTCGAACGGGGTCGCCAGCGCCTGCGAGGAAATGCGCACGGCATCGGTCACGTCCAGACCATGGAAGGCCAGCGTGGCCGAGGCCGGGGCCAGCGGCAGCGTCTTCAGCGCCACCTGGGTCAGGACGCCCAGCGTGCCGAAGGATCCGGCCAGCAGCTTTGACAGATCCAGCCCGGTGACGTTCTTCATCACCCGGCCGCCATTCTTCAACATGCGGCCCTGCCCATCGACGAAGCGCACGCCCAGAAGATGATCGCGACAGGCCCCCGCGCGCAGCCGCCGCGGCCCCGAGGCATTGGCGGCGACCACGCCGCCGATCGTCGGCGTGCCCTCGGTCCCAAGCACGCCACGCATGTCCGGCGGTTCGAAGGCCAGCGCCTGTCCTTCGGCGGCCAGCATCGACTGGATGTCGGGCAGCGGCGTGCCCGCGCGGGCGATCAGCGTCATCTCGCCCGGCTCGTAGGTCACGACGCCCGACAGCCCGGCCGTGTTCAGACGCGGGCGGTTCATGGTCATCTCGACCCGGGTGCCGCCGCCCGCGATGCGCAGGCGCCGCTGCCGGGCAAAGCAATCGGCGACGAGGCCGGTCAGATCGGACTCGCTGGCCGGGGCCAGATCGTCGCGGGTCAGCGTCTCGCTCATTCGGCGGCCCTGCTGCGGTGGCTGGCGCTGCTGTCCAGCGGGAATACCTTCGACGGGTTCAGAAGCCAGCCGGGATCGAACAGATCCTTCACCTCCATCTGGATCGCCAGATCGGCGGCATCGTATTGGCTGGTCATCAGGTCGCGCTTTTCGACGCCGACGCCATGTTCGCCGGTCAGGCAGCCGCCGACCTCGACACACAGGCGCAGGATGTCGGCGCCCATCGCCTCGGCCCGTTCCAGCTGGCCGGGCTGATTGGCGTCGAACAGGATCAGCGGATGCATGTTGCCGTCGCCCGCGTGGAAGACGTTGGCGACCTCCAGCCCGTGCTGACGCGACAATTCCCCGATCCGACGCAGGGTATGGGGCAACTGTCCCACCGGCACCGTGCCGTCAAGACAGATGTAGTCGCCCAGCCGCCCCATCGCGCCGAAGGCCGATTTGCGGCCCTTCCAGATCGCCAGCGCCTCGTCGGCATTGCGGCTTTCGCGGAATTCGACCGGGTTCAGCGCATCGGCGATCTGGCGGATGCGGGCCAGCTGGTCGGCGATCTCGTCGGGCGATCCCTCGACCTCGACGATCAGCACGGCGGCGCAATCGGGATAGCCGGCATGGGCGAAATCCTCGACCGCGCGCAGGCAGGGTTCGTCCATGTATTCGATGGCGACGGGCAACACGCCCGACCGGATGATGTTGGCGACGCATTGCCCGGCGATTTCGGCGTCGTCAAAGCCGATCAGGACCGGACGCGCGCCCTCGGGGCGGGGCAGGATCTTCAGGATCGCCTCGGTCACGATGCCCAGCTGACCTTCCGAGCCGCAGAACAGGCCCAGAAGGTCCAGCCCGGCAGGCCCGGATTCGGGGCCGCCCAGTTCCACGATCTCGCCGGTCGAAAGGACCACCGTCGCGCCCATCAGGTTGTTGGTGGTGACCCCGTATTTCAGGCAATGCGCGCCGCCGGAATTCATCGCGATGTTGCCCGCGATGGTGCAGGCCAGTTGCGATGACGGGTCCGGCGCGTAGAAGAAGCCCTCGGGTTCAAGCTCGGCGCTGACCGACAGGTTGGTGACGCCGGATTGCACGCGGATGAAGCGGTTCTCGGTGTCGATGTCCAGAAAGGCATTCAGCCGCATCGTCCCGATCACGACGCAATCGGCCGTGGGCAGCGCCCCCCCGGCCAGCGAGGTGCCTGCCCCGCGTGGCACGACCGGCACCCCCAGGCGATGGCAGACGCGCATTGCCGCCGCCACCTCGTCGGTGGACCGCGGCAGAACCACCGCCAGCGGCGCGCAGCGATAGGCGGTCAGCGCGTCGCATTCATAGGCCCGCGTCTCTTCGAGGTCGGCGATCACGGCGTCGTCCGGCAGGGCGCCGCGCAGGGCCGCAACGATCTGGGACTTGCGGGCGATCACCGCCGGATCGGGCGGTGGCATCAGGATCGTGGACATGGGCCTTCCTCCCTTCGGTCAATCTTGGTAAATTAAATTGACCATCGCTGTCAATGTGCCGGTCTTCCGGTTGCAGCGCAGAGCGTTTCGTCAAAGGATGCCCCAGCCCGGCCCATCATGCGAGTCCCGATGTCCGATCCCAGCATCAAGCCCGAACGCGCCGCCGATTCTGTCGCGCGGCATCTGGAAACGCTGATCCTCGAAGGTTCGCTGCGCCCCGGAGAGGCGCTGCTGCCCGAACGCGATCTGGCCCTGGCGCTGGAGGTGTCGCGGCCGACCCTGCGCGAGGCCTTGAAGATGCTGGCGGATCGCGGGCTGCTGGAGCCTGTCAGGGGCCGCGGGATCCGCGTGGCGTCGCTGGGTCGCGAGGCGATCGCGGATCCGCTGATGGCCTTGCTGGAGGCGCGGCCCGACGTGGCCGACGACTACCTCGAATTTCGCGGCATCGTCGAAAGCCAGGCGGCGGCGATGGCGGCGGAACGGGCGAACCGGGTCGATCTGGACCTGATCCGCGCCTGTCTGGACCGGATCGACGCGGCCCATGCGGGTGGCGATCCCGACGACGAGGCAGCGGCCGATGCGGCCCTGCATCAGAACATCTGCGAGGCCAGCCACAACCTGGTCCTGTTGCAGATCATGCGGGCGCTGTCGGGCAATCTGCGCAGCGACGTGACAAAGAACCGCGCGCGCCTGTTCGCCCTGCCCGCGATCCGCGATTTGCTGCGCGACCAGCACCGGGCCATCGCGCAGGCGATTCTGGATCGCGACCCGGCACGCGCGCGAAACGCCGCGCAGACGCATCTGGATTACGTGCGCGAGGCCGTGCTTGGCATCGAGGCGGCCGAGGCCCGGCTTGACCTGTCGCTGCGACGCTCGCGCAGCGGCGGGCTGGGCCGGCGCCCCGGCGGCGCCTAATCCTCGGTTTCGGGGATCGGCATCATCCGGCGCCGCGACAGCCACAGCGACAGGGCCAGAAAGGCCGCCGTCAGCGCATAGATCGCCAGCGCGATCGGGCTTTGCAGCAGGATCAGGAAATCCCCGCCCGAGATGGACAGCGCCCGGCGCAGGTTGTTTTCCATGTCCATGCCCAGCAGCAGGCCCAGAACCACCGGCACCAGCGAGAAATCCAGCTTGCGCAACACGAAGCCCAGAATTCCGAAGCCGACCATCACCATCAGGTCGAACGCCGCATGGGTGATGGCATAGACGCCCAGATAGCTGATCGCGACGACCAGCGGCATCAGGCCCCAGGCGGGCAGGCCCAGCACGCGGGTGAACAGGCCGATCAGCGGCAGGTTCAGCACCAACAGCACGAAATTCGCCAGATACAGCGCCGCAACCAGACCCCAGACCAGATCCGGGCTGCGCTGGAACAGCAGCGGCCCCGGCTGGATGTTCAGCGAGATCAGCATGGCCAGCATCACCGCAGTCGTCCCCGATCCCGGCACGCCCAGCGTCAGCATCGGGATCAATGCTCCGCCGCTGGCCGCGTTGTTGCCGGCCTCGGGCGCGGCGACACCGCGCGGATCGCCCTTGCCGAAGGTGCCCTTGTCGCTGATCCGCTTTTCGAAACTGTAGGACATGACCGCGCCCAGCGAGGCGCCCGCGCCGGGCAGGATACCGGCGATGAAACCGATGATCGAGCCGCGAAAGGATGCGCCCAGCCCCTCCCTGATGCGGGAAAAGCGCGGAAAGACGCTGCCTTTCGGGACCAGCCCGCCGCCATGGGCCCGGGCTTCCAGGAAGAACAGGATCTCCGAGATGGCGAACAGGCCCACCAGCGCCACGATCGGATCGAACCCGTCATAAAGATTGAAGCTGCCGAACGTATAGCGGGCCACCCCGGTCGATGGGTCAAGGCCCACCGTCCCCAGCATCAGCCCCAGCAGCGCCGCCAGCAGCGTCTTGCGGGGATCGCTGCCGGTGATGCCGCCGATCGTGGCGAAGGCCATCACATACAGCGCGAAGTAATCCGCCGGGCCGAAATAGATGGCGGCCTTGGCCAGCAGCGGCGCGAACAGGGTCAGCCCGATCGTGGCCAGCGTCGCGCCGATGAACGAGGCCACGCCCGAAATCGCCAGCGCGTCGGCCGCCTGACCCTTCCTCGCCATCGGAAAGCCGTCCAGGGTGGTCATGATCGCGGGCTCGTCACCCGGAATGTTCAGCAGGATCGCGCTGATCCGCCCGCCATACATGCAACCGTAATAGACCGCCGACAGCAGGATCATCGACGAGGTGGCGTCCAGCCCGAAGGCGAAGGTCAGCGGAATCAGGATCGCCACGCCATTGACGGGCCCCAGCCCCGGCAGCGCGCCGATCAGCGTGCCGGCGAAACAGCCACCCACGATCAGCGCCAGATTGATCGGCAGCGCCGCGACGGCAAAGCCCGCCCAGAGCGAATTCAGAATGTCCATCCTAGCCGAACCACGTTCCAAGCAACGGCAGGGGCAGGCCCATCAGCCGGTCGAACAGAAGATAGAGGCCGGGCGCGGCGATACCGGCCGTCGCAAGGCCCGGCAGCACGGGCGCGCCCATCAGCAGGCCAAGACCCAGCACCGCCCCGAAGGTCGTGGGCACGAAGCCCGCGGGCTCCAGCAGCAGGGCATAGCCGATCAGGATCGCCATCGCCGCCGCCTGCCGCGCAAGGCCGGCCGAACCGGCCCATTCGGCGTTGTGGGCAGGCCAGATGATCAGCGTCAGGCCCAGCAGGATGGCCGGGATACCGATCACGCGCGGAAAGATGGCAGGCCCCAGCGGATCGCCGAAGCCTGCCGTGTATCCGGCCGACAGCCAGACATAGCCGGCCGCCAGCACGAAAAAAGCCAGTCCGGCCAGCCGGTCTGTCACTGAATGACCCCGATCCGGCGCGAGATATCGGCCATCTCCTTTTCCTGTTGGGCGACATAGTCGGCGAATTCCTGGCCGCCGCGCCAGATCGGCTCCAGTCCGCTGGACCTGGCGGTTTCCTGCCAGCCGTCGGATTCATAGAGCTTTTGCAGCTTGTCCACCCAGGCCTGGTAATCCTCGTCGCTGACATCGCCTCCGGTATAGAAGCCGCGCCAGTTGTAGCCGGTCACGTCGTAGCCTTGCGACTTGGCCGTGGGCAGGTCCGGAAAGGCCGAGACCGGCTGGTCCGATAGCACCGCCAGAACCCGGATATCGCCCGATTCGACAAAGCCCTTGATCTCGCCCAGGTCGGCCGAGACGACCTGCACCTGACCGCCCATCATCTGCGTCACCGCCGGGCCGCCACCGTCGAACTGCACCCAGCGGATGCCGGTCAGATCCTCGATACCCGCGGCCTGCGCCAGCATCATCAGGCGGATATGATCCCAGCCGCCCGCCCCGGTCGAACCCGAGGTGACGACCGAGGCCGGATCGGCCTTCAGCGCCTCCAGCAGCTGGTCCAGCGACTCGTAGGGGCTGTCCTTGGCGACCGCGATGATGCCGACATCGGCGCCCAGCATCGCCAGCCAGCGCATCGTGCCGATATCCGAGGGGTATTTGCCCTGCGCGATCTGCGTCACGCCGACGGTCGAGGTGGCGACGATCAATTCGGGATCGTCGGCCCGCTTCGAGGCCACATTGGCCCATGCCACCGCGCCCACGCCGCCCGGCATGTTCGTCACCTGAACGTTGCCGTCGACCAGCTTTTCCTCGGACAGAAGGCGGCCGACCTCGCGGCAGGTAAAGTCCCAGCCGCCGCCGGGATCGGCCGGGGCGATGCATTCGGCGCCCAGGGCGGGCAGGGCGAACAGCATCGCCGCCCCGATCCCCGCGACCTTCAATCCGTTCAGTTTCCAGATCATCCTTGTCCTCCCTCGATGATGATGATGGTTCGTCTAGCCGCCGACGACTCCGCGACGACCGATAAAGCGTCGTGCGTTCCGGATCGTGTCAAGAACTTCCAGCCGCACATCGGCGGAATGGGCCAGGACCGCGCGGGCGGCACCGTCGCCGTCGCCCGCAGCGATCAGGTCCAGGATCCGGCTGTGGTCGCGATGCGTCGTGGCGCGGCCTTCGTCGGATGCAAAGCTGAGCCAGCGCGCCCGCAGCGTCCGCGTGGTCACGTCCTGCATCGCCGCCGTGATGCAGCGATTGCGCGACAGGGCGGCGCAGCGGACATGAAAGTCCAGAGCCATGTCCAGCCAGCGTTCCGGCGTGAACTCGTCATGGCTGAAATTGATGCTGTGGCGAATGGCGACGATCTCGTCCGGCTGCGCCAGGCGCGCGGCCAGCCTGACGGCCTGCGGCTCGACGATGTCACGAAAGGCGAAAACCTCGTCGATCTCGTCGATGTCGAAGGGGGCGATGGCATAGCTGCGCCCCTCGCGCACCACCAGCCCGTCGCGGACCAGATTGAACAGCGCCTCGCGGATCGGGGTGCGCGAGACCGCGAACCTGGCCTCCAGCGCGCGTTCGCTGATCGCTTCGCCCGGTACCAGATCCAGCGACAGGATCGCAAAACGCAGCCGCGACAGCAGATCGCGGTCGCCGTTCGTCTCGCCGATGCTCGTCTGTGCCGTCATTGACGCCTCCCCATCCGTTGGTATACCGGTCTGGCATTCAATTGCAACGCTGTTGGCCAACAAAGGGGGTTCGGATGCAGAACAGGGTGGCGGGCTTTCCCGATCGTGCCGTGATCACCGAGGTCGGGCCGCGTGACGGGCTGCAATCCGAGCCGGCCTTCGTGCCGACAAAGCGCAAGATCGCGCTGGTCCAGGCGCTGCTGGATGCCGGGCTGCGGCGGTTCGAGGTGACATCCTTCGTCTCGCCCCGCGCGGTGCCGCAGATGCGCGATGCCGCCGAGGTGATGGCCGCGTTCCGCGACCGCCAGGACGCGCATCTGACGGCGCTTGTGCCCAATGCGCGCGGCGCGGCGGCGGCAATCGAGGCGGGCGTGGATGCAATGGTGCTGTTCGCCTCGGCCTCGGAAAGCCACAATCTGAAGAACGTGAACCGCAGCCGAGCCGAATCGCTGAAGGGTTTCGCCGAGATTGCCGCGCTGGCCCAGGGCACCGGCGTCGCGCTGCAAGGCGCCATTGCCACTGCCTTCGGTTGCCCGTTCGAGGGCGATGTGGACGTGGCCGCGGTGATCGATCAGGCCGCAGCCTATCGCGATCTGGGAATGGATTACATCACGCTGGGCGACACCACCGGCATGGCCACGCCCGCACTGGTGGTGCAGCGGATCGAGGCGCTGCGCCCGGTTCTGCCCGGCGTCGATCTGGCTCTGCATTTCCACAATACGCGCGGCGTCGGGCTGGCCTGCGCCTATGCCGGGCTTTCGCTGGGCGTGACGCACTACGAATCCAGCATCGGCGGGTTGGGGGGATGCCCCTTCGTGCCGCGCGCGACAGGCAACGTCGCGACCGAGGATCTGGTCTATCTGTTCCACGAAAGCGGCGTCGCGACGGGCACCGATCTGGACCGGCTGATCGCGGCTGCGCAGTTGGCCGAGACCGCTGTCGGCCGGGAATTGCCCGGCCAGGTGATGAAGGCCGGGCCACGCCTGCAGACCGCCCGGATGGACAGCGTCAGGACCGCCAATGGCTGAACCGGTGAAAGGTCCGCTGGAAGGATTGCGCGTCATCGACCTGACCCGCGTACTGTCGGGGCCCTTCTGCACCATGATTCTGGGCGATCTGGGCGCCGACGTGATCAAGATCGAGCCGCCCAAGGGCGATCCGGTCCGCGCACAGGGCACGATGACCGACGGCCATTCGGGCTATTTCGCGGGGTTCAACCGCAACAAGCGCTCGGTCGTGCTGGATCTCTATGGCGAGGAGGGCAAGATGGTCCTGCGCCGCCTGCTGGCCGGGGCCGATGTGCTGGTCGAGAATTTCCGCCCCGGCACCCTGGACAGGATGGGGCTGGATCCGGGGGCGCTGAAGGCGCTGAACCCCCGGCTGATCGTGGCCAGCGTCAACGGCTATGGCAGCAGCGGCCCCTATGTCGATCGGCCCGCCTTCGATTTCATCGCCCAGGCGATGAGCGGGTTCATGGGCGTGAACGGCGAACCGGGCGGGCCGCCGATGCGGGCGGCGGCGCCGATCAGCGATCTGGTCGCGGGCATCTATGCGGCGCTTGGCGTGCTGGCGGCGGTGATCGGACGCGAAAGGACCGGCCAGGGTCAGGCGGTCGAGGTGGCGATGGTGAACGGGCTCCTCAGCCTGATGGCCTATCTGTCATCGGAATATTTCGCCACCGACGCGGTGCCGCAGCGGACCGGCAACGATCATCCGCTGGTGTATCCCTACGGGCTGTTTCGCTGTGCCGACGGACAGGTCGCGGTGGCCAATTCGCATGACCAGATCCTGCAGCGGTTCCTGGACACGCTGGATCTGGGCTGGGTCATGGCCGATCCGCGCTATGACACCAACCGCAAGCGGATGGCGGCGCGCGAGGAATTGCGCGACCTGATCGACAGTCGGATGGAGGGTCGCAGCCGCGATCACTGGCTGGCCGTCCTGAACGCCGCCGGGGTGCCCTGCGGGATGGTGCAGGATCTGGCGCAGGTCTTTGCCGATCCGCAGATCGCCGCGCAGCAGATGGTGATCGAGGCGCCTTTGCAGGATGGCCCGGCGCTGAAGGTTCTGGGCTTTCCGATCAAGCTGGACGCGACACCCTGCGCGGTGCATCGCCCGGTCCCGAAACTGGGCGGCGGAACGCGGCAGGTGCTGGTCGAGGCCGGATATTCCCAAGACGAGATCGCGGCGCTGATCGCCTCGGGTGCGGCTGCGGAATAGGGCGGGTCGCGACGCGCAAAAGGCTGCGGCCGGGTTCTCGACCGGCCCTGTGACGCGACAGCGGCGGCCTGATCGCATCGACGGCGGATGATGGCTTCGGCCCTCCGTCAGGCCAGAGACGAGGCCCCCATGGACAGGAACTTCTGTCGCCGGTCCCTGATCAGATCGGCGGGCTTCCTGCCCGCCAGATCCTTCAGCATCGCGGCGATGTCCTTGCCCACGGCGGCGATGGCGGTCGCGGGCATGCGCTGTGCGCCGCCCACGGGCTCGGGAATGATGCGGTCGATCACGCCCAGCTTCTTCAGATCCTGCGCGGTCAGGCGCAGGGCCTCTGCCGCGTCGCGCATCTTGTCGGCATCCTTCCACAGGATCGAGGCGCAGCCCTCGGGCGAGATCACCGAATAGATGGAATGTTCCAGCATCGCCACCCGGTTCGCCGTGGCGAAGGCCACCGCCCCGCCCGAGCCGCCCTCGCCGACGATGACGCTGACCAGGGGCACGCCGATTTCAAGGCTTTTCTGGGTGCAGCGGGCGATGGCCTCGCTTTGCCCGCGTTCCTCGGCGCCCTTGCCGGGATAGGCGCCGGGCGTATCGACCAGCGTGATCACGGGCAGGCCGAAGCGGTGGGCCATGTCCATCAGCCGGATCGCCTTGCGATAGCCTTCGGGCCGGGCCATGCCGAAATTGTGGTGGATGCGGGATTTGGTGTCATTGCCCTTTTCGTGGCCGATCACCACGCAGGGCGCGTCGTTGAACCGCGCCAGCCCGCCCATCACCGCGTGGTCGTCACCGAAGGCCCGATCGCCCGCCAAAGGCGTGTATTCCGAAAACAGCGCCTCGACATAGTCGCGGCAATGCGGCCGGTCGGGATGGCGCGCGACCTGGGTCTTTCGCCACGGATCGAGGTTCTTGTAGAGATCCTTCAGCAGATCGCCGGCCTTCTTGTCCAGCGCCGCGGCCTCTTTCTCGACATCGACCGCATTGTCGGATTTGCGCGCCATGGCACGCAATTCCTCGGCCTTGCCTTCGATATCGGCCAGCGGCTTTTCGAAATCCAGATAGACCATGTCTCGGGCTGCCTTCGGGCTGTTCGCATTCGCGCCCCTATATGAGCGGGGACGGGGGGAAATGCAACGCGAGGCGGGCGCGGGCCTTCCGGACGGCGGCTGCCGGGATATCGGCCGGCGCCCCGCCTGCGGCACCTTGCGCAAGCCGCCGTCGGGCGCGGATCAGGACAGGCGCAGCCTTGCCATGAAGAACCCGTCCATCCCGCCCCGCTCTGGCCAGTAATCGGGCCGCAGCCGCAGCCCGCCGCCGGTTGTGACCCAGCCAGGGTCGGTTCCCGTCAGCGCGGATGTCTCGACCGTCAGGCCGGGATGCCGCGACAGGGCGGCCGCGATCTGGGCTTCGCCCTCGTCGGGCAGCAGCGAGCAGACCGCATAGACCAGTCGCCCGCCCGCTTGCAGCAGCGACAGCGCATGGTCGATGAGGTGCGCCTGCAGGCCGAGCAGGTCGGCGATGGAGGATCCGTCGCGGCGGAAGGGCAGGTCGGGATGGCGGCGGATCGTGCCCGTCGCGGAACAGGGCGCGTCCAGCAGGATCGCGTCGGGCGCGGTCTCGGGCCGCCAGTCCAGCGCATCGGCGCGGACCAGATCGGCCGCCAGCCCGCAGCGGGCAAGGTTCTGCGCCAACCGCTTCAACCGCGCCGCGCTGATATCGATTGCGGTGACCTGCGCACCGGCGGCGGCCAGTTGCAGTGTCTTGCCGCCCGGCGCGGCGCAGAGATCGGCGATCCGTTCGCCCGGCTGGGGATCCAGCAGGCGCACGGGCAGGGCGGCGGCGGCGTCCTGCACCCACCAGTCGCCCTCGGCGAATCCGGGCAGGGCCGAAACCTGCGCCGGGACGTGCAGCCGCACCGATCCCGTCGGCAGCGCCAGGCCGCCCTCGAACGTCGTGCCGGGTTTCAGAGTCAGGTCCAGCGGCGCACCGGTTTGATGTGCCGCCTCGATCGTCCGGGCCGCGTCCTCGCCCCATGCGGCCACGACCGGATCGCGCAGCCAGCCGGGCAGGCGCTGCGGCGGCAGATCGCCCCAGCCCTGATGCCGGGATACCTTGCGCAGCACGGCATTCACCATGCCCGAGGCCGCCTGTCCGCGCTGGCCCAGGCCGCGGCTCAGCGACACCGCCGCATCGACCACGCCATGGGCCGCGCCGCCCAGTTCCAGCATCTCGACCGTCGCCAGCCGCAGGACATCGGCGACCGGCGGTGCGGGCTTTCGCGTGACATGCAGCGCCAGAACGGCATCGGCGCGATCCCGATGACGCAGGACCTCGGCCGCCAGGCGCCCGGCGCGGGCCTGATCGGCAGGAGGCAGGGCGGCCAGCGCGCCAGCCTGATCCGCCAGCGACAGCCTGTCGCGCACGCCTTGCAGCAGCCGCAGCGCGCCCTTGCGCGCCCCATCCGTTCCCGGCTTTGCCAAACCGCTTTCCTTCGCCTAGATGTTTCTGACAGAGTGACGCGACCCATAATCCCATTCGGCAGAGGTTTCCATGAGCGATCGTCCAGACCTTCCCCCCGCCGCGCGGCGCGCGCTGGCCGAGGCGGCCCGCCGCCGCGAGGAGGCCGCGAAAAAGCCGCCCCTGCCCAAGGAACATGGCGGCCGGGACGGCGCGGAGCCGGTGCGGTTCGGCGATTACGAGAAGAACGGCATCGCCGTCGATTTTTGAATGGGGACTTCCGAATGAAGGACTGGCTGCGCGCCTCAGCGATGGAACAGGGCCGGGCGATCATGGCCGGCCTGCTGGATCCGATCGACCAGACCGAAGCCTATCTGGAGGCGGCGAAGGCCCATCCGGACGGCAGGCGCATCTATGCACGGCTGACCGAGGCGCGCGCCCGCTCCGAGGCCGTCGCCGCCCATGACCGCGCCAAGGACGAATTGCGCCACGGCCTGCTGGACGGGGTGGCGATCAGCTGGAAGGACAATATCGACAGCGGCGGCACCGTGACCGAGGCCGGATCGAAACTGCTGGAGGGCCGGGTGCCGCGCAAGGATGCGGTGGTGCTGTCGCGCGTCGCGCGCGAGGGCCTGGTCTGTCTGGGCAAGACACACATGACCGAACTGGCCTTTTCGGGTCTGGGGCTGAATCCGGTCACGGCGACTCCGCCCAATGCGCTGGATCCTGCGCTGGCGCCCGGCGGGTCGTCATCGGGCGCCGCGGTCTCGGTGGCCCTTGGGCTGGCGGCGGCGGCGGTCGGATCGGATACAGGCGGCTCGATTCGGGTGCCCGCGGCGTGGAACGGGCTGGTCGGGTTCAAGCCCACCCATGACGCGGTGCCGGAAAAGGGCGTGGTGCCGTTGTGCCGCAAGTTCGACGTGGTCGGCCCGATCGCGCGCAGCGTCGAGGATTGCGCCGGATTGCTGGCGCTGATGGCGGGCGACCGCGCCGCCGATCTGGAGGGCGCGACGGTCAGCGGGCTGCGCCTGATGGTGCTGGACGGGTTGCCCTTCGATCAGGCCGAGGAAGGCCCGGTCACCGCCTTCGAGGACGCGCTGCAGCGCCTGTCGAGGGCCGGGGCCACGATCACCCATGTCACGACCGATTGGCTGGATCGCGCCATGGCCCTGTCGCCGCAGCTTTTCGCGCCCGAAGCCTATGGCATCTGGCGGGCGCAGATCGAGGATGCGCCGGAACTGATGTGGAAGCCGATCCTGGAGCGGTTCCGCGGCGGTGCCGAGATCAGCGGTCCCGATTACGTCGCCGCCTGGGAACATCTGACCCGGATCCGGCGCAAGTGGATCAAGGAGGTCGCCTCGGTCCATGACGCGGTGATCCTGCCCACCGTTCCGATCCTGCCCCCCGATGCTGGCAGGCTGATGCAGGACGAGGCCGAATTCGTCCGCGCCAACATGCTGACCCTGCGCAACACCCGCATCGCCAATCTGCTGGGCTTGCCCTCGGTCACGCTGCCCACGGGTCAGCCGGCCTGCGGGCTGATGCTGATGGGCCATGCCGGGCGCGACCGGCATCTGCTGCGCGTCGCGGCGGGGGCCGAGGCCGCGCTGCGGGCCTGACCACGCGGACGGCCGCGTCGAGGGGTATTTGGGCAACGAAGAAGCGCGGTGCGGCTGCTGGCGGGCCGGCTTTCGCTGGACGCAAGCGATTGATGACGCTAATGTCGCGGGTAATGAACGGGGCACAGACCCCGAGAGCGAGGCAGACATGGCAATCCCCGAGCGGTTCTCGAACCTGCCGGAATACGCGTTTCCGCGTTTGCGGGCGCTGTTGTCGGGTATCGAACCCGGCCTGCCGCCCGGCACGGCGCCGATGGTGATGACCA
>CEOS01145747.1_pt1 | contig 20637 bp, 18 predicted proteins | sample 530601 | NCBI WGS metagenome assembly CEOS01 (sample SAMEA2620666, study PRJEB7988) | marine metagenome | biome: marine biome (ENVO:00000447); feature: mesopelagic zone (ENVO:00000213); material: "saline water (ENVO:00002010), including plankton (ENVO:xxxxxxxx)" | depth 1000 m
TGCTTCAAGCACGGCAATAATTTGCTCTTTTTGCTGTTTCGTAAGATCTTCGGCGTACTGTTGCTTCCATTCGCCACTCGGCTGGTCGTACAGGTAATAGCGCGTACCGCACGTAGGCATAAGGTGAAGCTTGTTAAGCTTGTGCGGCTCAATATGAAGCCGGTCAATAACCTGTGTTTTAAATTGCTCAAACCGACCACCCGAAATAATACACACCTCAAATGCATCAAGCACTTTTGCAAGCGTTTCGGCCATATGATCACTGATAGGTGATTTCGTAATTGCGAGGGTATCGTCTAGGTCAAAGGCGAGGAGTTTTTTCATAACAGATTATCTTTCTTGGTCTTCTTTAATGCGAGCAACGGCATCTTTTACTTTTTGACTAAGATCTTTACGTGCCACAAGTATACCATTAGGGGTGTTAATGACAACAACATTGTCGAGGCCAATCGTTACCACCGGCTTATCTTCATCGTTTTGAATGTACACATTTTCGCTTTCAATATCGTAAATAGCCTTACCTTTAGCGAAGTTACCCTTTTCGTCCGAATCGTTGGCCTCATGAAGGTCTTTAAATGAGCCAATATCCATCCAGTCAAAGTTTGCCGGCACTACCGCAAGGTTATTTGAGCGTTCAGCGAGTGAATAGTCGATGACTAGCTCGGGGAAAGATAGATACGCCTGGTTGTACTCTTCAGAAAGCGGAGTTTCAATCGCCGCAAGGGTATCAAAACTCTGCTGAAGATCGGCGGCAACGGCTTTAATTTCAGACAAAAAGGTGTTTACCGAGCCAACAAAGTACCCACAATTCCACAAATAATTACCGGCACGTAGATATTCTTGTGCAGTTGAAAGGTCTGGTTTCTCTTTAAATGACTCGATATTATACGCATCCGTACCTTCTAATTCACCGTCACGCTCAATATACCCAAACCCTGTCGCTGGGAATGTAGGTTCAATACCAATAAGTGTTACTTTATTCGTTGCAACAGAGGCATCAGCCGCAGTTCGCAGTGAATGTACATATCCTTCAACGTCGCGGATATTGTGGTCTGAATGCACAAAGGCAATTGGTTCATCACGGTCGTGACGGCGACTAATAACATCAAGGGCAAACACAATACAGTTACCCGTGCCACGACGGCCCGGTTCTATAAGGAAATTTTCTTGCGGTAATTCGGGGAGCTGATCTTTAACGTGCTGTGCGTGCCCCGCTTCGGTAACGACGTATACCGTCTCGCCAACTTTCGTTGCACGGTGATACGCCGACTGCAGTAAACTTAAGTCGCCCGTTAGTTTTAGAAGATGTTTTGGGTAGTCGCTGGTAGAGAGAGGCCACAGGCGCGTGCCAGACCCTCCGGCAATTATTACGGTAATCATATGTTCTTTTATTATATCACTGAAAGGAGGTGATTACATGGTAAGATTATAGGTAATGATTTATAAGAAAATGTTTTCGCACAAGGCTTTTGTGAGCTTGATTGTAACGGTGCTATTTTCGGTATTCATCCTTCCTATAAATGAGGCAATCGCATTTCAATTGCCGCTATACGATACGAAACAGTTTGTACTAGCGGGAATAATGAAACTACTCTTTGCGGTAACTTTCTTTTTAGCTTTCTACTATGCGTTATTTTTTGTTCAAAAAATTATCAGCAAGGACCGTTTTTATATTGAATGGTTAAAAATTGCTGGAATATATTTAATTATCAATGTTGCCCTTTTTATTCTTGTATATCCCGGTTTTTGGATGTGGGACGAACTCTACGTACAGTCACTTGCTAAAGAGTATTCGCTCGTAGCCTGGCAGCATATATTTACAAACATCTACCACACCCTATGCTTATATCTCATTCCAACAGGCATAGGGGTAGTTATTATTCAAATACTAGGCTCCTCTTTCGCAGTAGGATACCTCACAACAAAAATTGGCGCCTTACTTACGAAAAAGTACTGGCTGAAGTGGATTGTTTTTGCGCTCTTCCTTACAATCCCCATCCTGGTGAATAATCTATATCCCTTGCGATTGACTGCCTATAGTTATATCGAGTTAATTGTATTATTTAGAGTTTTATTACTCCTTCTCAATAAAGCCGTATCAAACAAACCTATAATCGAATTCTCGGTACTTTCAACCGCAATAGTATTACTCATGTTCTGGAGGACTGAAGGAATTTTCTTAATAATACTCCTTCCTATTCTAGCGGTTAAGTTAGGCATTTATAAGCGTGCTAATATTCGAAAGATTAGCACATGGGCAGCTACGCTTTATATACTAGGTATTCTAGGCCTCAGCCAATTTGCCACGAACTATACGAGCGACCCTAAATATCAACTTACTGCTATTTTTAACCCGCTTGCTGTTATGGTGGCTAACGACGCTACCAGTCCAAATATAGAAAAAGATTATCAGGTTATAGAAAACTTCAAAAACATAGAGGAAATAAAGAAATTTGCCAGTGCTAGTAGTCTTGATGCTCTATGGAGTGGGTCGAGTCTTAAAGAGGGCTATGAACATCACCTTGATGAGCTTAAGATGGTATATCTAGACCTCATTATACATAACCCGTTAAAGTTTCTTGAAGCCCGATGGGAGACGTTTATCGCAACCAATGCCCTAACTGATGATCCCACCCAAGTCGGTAGGGGTGTCCGCTTTGCTGATCGTGCACCAGGTGAAATTAAAGATGGGTATACTCGATTCTACGAAGAAAACCTCTTCTCGCAACCACTAAATTTCGATTTGAAATTATTTATAACAGAAAAATTATTATTCCTCACCCCTACAAATGAGCACACCGAAAGCGGTGCTAGAAAAATAAACGAATTTGCAAGATACGTGTGGACCGTCTTGCCTACTCTTTTGCTTTTATCAGCGCTCGGTATCATCACACTCATTAAGAAAGAGTGGCCTTGGCTACTTATGGTTGCTATCGAGTTTATGCGCAGCGGATTAATATTCATCACCGCTCCAGATAACTTCTTTATGTATTATTTCCCGATATACATGACTGGTTCATTTATAGTTCTCTTGTATATAATATTTAAGATTGATACTCATGCGAAAAAAGCACGCACGAAAAAGAAGATTTCATAACACCCTAACTCTCAACAACCGCTATATAGCAGCGATGAGCGCTAGTGTAAGTTTACTTTGGGTAATTTACATACTACCAATAATTACCCCTTTATTCTTCACTACCGACCCCCTCGACACGAAACAAACCATCGTAAAGCTTTGTATCACCGGTTCATTCTTTATTATTTTTTCCGCCGCAATATTTTTTATACTACGTTTTATTTCAAAAGGATTTATTGAAAAGGATAAATTCTACAAAAAATGGCTTTTATTCACTGGGGTTGGTTTTGGTATAAATTTGATATTATTCATTCTCATATACCCAGGACACTGGGTTTCAGATGAATATATACTACTCAATCAACTAGAGTTATACAGACTAGAAACATGGCAACATATTTTTACATACCTCTTTTATGCATACTCGTTATATATCGTACCTACCGCGCCTATGATTGTATTCGTCCAATTTACCATTATGAGTTTTATTTTTGGATACATTATCGCAAAGGCACATACTACATTCAAAACAAAATGGCTAACCTGGCTATTGTTTATACCTATGCTTACCCCCCCTATATTACTAAACGACCTTTACCCTCTCAGGACACCCCTGTATGCCTATATACTACTGCTATTCCTTTTCAATCTATTGTTACTATTTAAATCTAGGCCTAAAAATCCTTGCACAACTCTTGCTGGGTTTGTTGTGTTACTTTGTATACTCGCTTTCTGGCGAAGTGAAGGAGTAGTACTGCTTATAAGCCTGCCCATTATCTTCTTTAAGCTTGGGCTACTTAATATAAAAAGTAGGCGCTTCTATATAGCAACTACTGCTACTCTTTTAGCACTCTGCATGTCATACACAATAACTGCAATTACAAACAAGCCAGAATACACTATCACCGCAACACTTAATCCGCTTTCTGTGCTCCTGACTAATACCTCTATTCGCGAGACATCGGCCAAGCAAATCGAGATAATCGACAAGGTCATTAACGTTGACTCTGTTGTTTCAAAAAGTTCCTACACTGATATCCCCTCTTTCTGGAGAGTTGATGGAAAGCGCCCTGCACTCAGAGATAACTTCGAAGAAAACCTCACCGGGTACACCCCATCCGTAATAAGTATTTTCTTACAAAATCCAGCTGAATTCATTAAAGCACGGGCTATGACCTTTGCGGCAGCAACCGGCTTAGACCCGAACAATCCTTACGCAACACTATCCGGGGTGTATATGCAGCATGGCATTGGAGATGCCAGCGAGGATGTAAAACTTGATACTTTTTATTCTCAAAATAAATTTTCACAGCCTATAAGCTATACTATTAAACGCTCTGTCACTCAATCGTTACTTATGGTGGATGAATATGGCCGTTCAACACCCCTTCGGGCTATAGTATGGACGCCCCTCCCTATAGCCATAGGAATTATCGTGCTTATCATTACAGCGGGCATAAAAAGACTTTGGGGCTGGGTGATTATATTGTCGTTACTTATTAGTACGATGCTTATTATATTTTTTGCAGTTCCAGCAAGTTATTTCATGTACTATATACCGTTCTATTTCGTTGGCTTATTCTTTATAGTCTATGCTCTTATACTCCTTGCCGACAGGAAGAAAACTATACAAAAACATGTTAGAATGTAGAAGATGAAAACACAGAATTCCCCTAAGAAGATTCTCATAGCAATACCTTGTTATAATTGCGAGAAACAAATACCAAGAGTACTTTCCACAATCAATAAAGACCTTGCCTCACGTGTTGAAGAAATTGCAGTAATAGACAATGGCAGTACCGACAACACCGTCAACGCGGCACTTTCCATGAAGAAGCTCCCTGCAATTAAATCAAAGCTGCATGTTTATAAAAATGACGAAAACTACAATCTCGGCGGGACACACAAGGTGGCTTTTCAAAAAGCAGCTCGCGAAGGCTTCACCCATGTCGTAATACTTCATGGGGATAACCAAGCAAAGAGCAGCGAAGTAGCTGACCTCCTTGATTATGCCGAAACGCACCCCCAGCAAACAGTGCTTGGTTCACGATTTAATCGAAGATCTACACTCGTTGGGTATGATACGAAAAGGGTCCTAGGAAACAAAGTCCTCAACGGGATATATTCAGCATTAACATTAAAGAAACTCGAAGATTTAGGTTCGGGAATTAATCTATTCTCGCTGACTGATTTAGATGAGAACACCTATCTAAAATTCGCCGATAAACTCACTTTTAACTACGAATTGATTCTCGACTTAGTAAAACGCAAAGTCAACTTTGCCTTTCTTCCAATCACTTGGAGCGAAGAAGACCAAATTTCAAACGCGCGCAACATTAATATATTTAAAACCGGACTAGTCAACATAATTAAATGGCGTATTAATCGGCCCACCGTTAATGCTGTTAAACCATCGTATACCTGTAAGGAGATTAAATAAGCATGGCAAAAACAACCCTACAGGTTCTTATGCCTATGGGTGGGCTTGGAAGTAGATTCACGCAAGCTGGATACACCACCCCAAAACCACTCATAGAAGTTGACGGCATCCCTATGTTTATGAAAGCCCTGCAAAGCTTTAGCCCTCTTGAAAATGTTCGATACATTTTCGTTATAAGAAATGACCAAAATATACAATATAATCTAAAAGAGGCGATCCAAGAAACGTTACCCTCGGCGATAGTCCATATAGTATACCAAGATACAAGAGGTGCCGTAGAAACATGCCTTATAGCAGAGGAGTCGATCGATACTGATCTCCCTATCGCCATAGCCGATTGTGATATATATTTTGAATCCGATACCTACTTTAATAAAATCGGGAACAAAGACATCGATGGTATGCTCCTTACTTTCCATAGTAACGACCCCAGATATAGCTACGTGGAGACAGATTCATCAGGCAAGGTTATCCGTACGGCAGAGAAAGTAGTTATATCAAATAACGCCATTCTTGGCGGCTACTACTTTAAATCTGGCAAACTGTTTAAGGAACTGGCTCGGTCCTTCACTGACAGCGAACTCCCTGAGCATTTAAAGGAGTACTATCTATCACACCTCTTCAACTTACTTATTGAAAACGGCGGGAATATTGAGATAGCTTCTATAGATACTATGCACATATTCGGAACCCCCGAGGAGCTCAGCGCTTACCTTAATAGGCGTAAAGACGGTGTATAATAAGCGACCGTTAATATTCCTAGGTGTTGGAATACTCAATAGCCTTATTGATTTCATTTGCTACAGTACCCTTATTTTACTATTTAGCACTGAACATATTATCCTAGTAGGAATTCTATCTGGTGCAGTAGCACTTATTGTCGCCTACCTAAACCACCGTTTCATAACCTGGCGCGACAGATCAGTACCTCACGTTGCAATGTTGAAGTTCTTTCTAGCAACTGGTTTTGGATTATGGGTTATTCGCCCCCTTCTTCTTGGATGGTTCATCCAGCTATCGGAACTTAATCTCTTCATACAAACAATGCTAAACACATTAACACCAATTAACCTAAGTTACGAATTCGTCTCTTCTAGTCTTGCTTTTGGTTTGATGCTTATCATAGTGACGGTATATAACTACTACACCTACTCATTATTCGTATTTAAGGAGAAGGCTACGAATATTGAGAAAGGTACTCATTCAAAGTCCTAACCCCAACAGCATAGAACTTCAACGCATTTTCAGGCGTATAGTAAACTTGATGCTTTAGGCGTCGTATATACAAAGCCCCTCCGTGAAATAGTGCCGCTCGACGCTCAGCTTCTGTAAGATATTTTTTAGCTATAGTATCCATTACATAACTATCTAAATCCGCGTACCGTGTTGATTTTGTCTCTTTAAACGCTATCGTATCGCCATCTATTAGGTTCACAGGAGTTTCATCTCGGAGTAAAAACTCGTATCCACAATGGAGTGATTGTACCGACTTTCCAAAATCAAATACAGGGCCTTCCACCATGTTGCCATCCGGAGCGGGGTCAATAATAATAACCCTGCCATCTTTCTTCGAGTATAGTAGGTTATCCATAATTACATCACCATGCACAACCCCTGACTCTCTGTACTGCAATAGGTCAGCCCATGCTTTAGGGTGGGTACGTATCTTCTCAAGCACTTGGTATAAATTGTCGTACACCTTTCCATTGATAGTTATGGTGGCGGGTTTCGTCGCAACCTTAATCTCATCATCAACAACCATGGCTTTTTCTAAGCAAGAATAGATATGCTTTTCGATATAGGCCTCCAATACCGCATCGTCTTTTGTAACCTTCTTACTGTTCTTGTATAGTGACGCGTGTAGTGCACTCCACGTCTCATCAAGCAACCCCTCTGCATCGTTGAGTGCTATTTCGTGCACATACTCAAAGAGGGGCACACTTGTTTTATCGTAAGCTATATCAATTGAATAATAATCTTCTCCCGTCTTCTCATCTCCAACAGCAACTATTGCGTTGTTTCGTGCACTATATTTCTTAAGCCAATCATATTGCGCCTTAAGGCGATCTTTCAAATCGATAGCGATAACCTTTTTTACTACACGCTTTTTGGCTTTTATTGCTAAGATTGTAACTGCATCCGAACCACCCTTAAAATATTTCACCAGACTAAATTCGCCCTGCCTCTCAAGGCGGTCAACGATTCGAGAAAGGTCGTTGCCTGAAAAATAATTTTCTAGAAAAACACTCAGTTCGCCACTTACATCACCCCGTCGAGAAAGCTTATCGAGCAACAAGTCGTCAGAAAACGCCTCAGATCGCTTCGCCCATAGCGGCTCAGCGGTATTCGTAAACAATAGAGCGATACCAGTTAAGCTAATCGGAATAACCAAGACAGCCCATGCAATAATGATGAACGGAATTATATCTGTTGTATCAGAGGTAAGATGGCTAAGTGGCGCAACCACTTCAGAGAACCTCCCCAGACCTGCTGGCCCAGCCGGAACAGCAATACCAAAATAAGGAGTAATACTCGCAATAATTTTCTGAATAATATCAGATCCACCTAAGAGCGCAGTTGCTACCATAAAAATGGAAGCGAGATAGAATACCCACATCAGCGCCGTAAGCCCTACATATCGAGATATTCTTACATTTGCAAATGAACCGTTAAGACCATATGCTAGCGACCAAAGCTTAAAGCGCATTACGTTCCGTATTCGTTCATTGAACATAGTGGAGAACGAATATATAAAACGTTTTACCCAAACAGGTTGCTGCATATATATAAACAAACTCGCTAGGCCTAAAAGTGTGACACTAAGAAGGATTAGTGCTGCAGGTATCCAGCCAGGCCACGCCCCTAAGAACACAACAGCACATATCACCAATACAACAACCACAAGTAAGTCGATTAGACGTTCAAAAACAATTAATGACAGTGAGTAGATAAAGCTTATATTTAATTTTTGCGAAAGAATGCTTGAACGTATAAGCTCCCCAATCCTGAAAGGAAGTAGGGTGTTGAATAACTGTCCAATACTAAACGCTCGAAACTGCGTACTCACTTTACTGTGTTCCATAGGGTCCATTAACAATGAGGCTTTTTTCGCCCGTACGATATGCCCCGTAAACTGTAGTACGACAGCAACAATAACAAGCGCGATAAATAAGGCGTCAATCCGTAAAGAATCAAGTACATGCAAGGCTGTCCGCCAAATCTCTCCACCATATAGTATAAAGAAGAGAAGGGAAACCAGTAGTGGAATAATCAGTACTTTTCTTAGTGTCATAACACAAACTCCTCAACATTTATAACGGAAATACCGGCGGCAATCGCGGCAGATCGACCCTTATCTGAATCTTCGAATGCAATCGCTTCGTCAGCACGCACCTTTGCTAATTCCAGGGCTTTAAGGTACGCCTCTGGGTTTGGCTTCATATCAGAAACATCGTCTCCAAAAATACAAAAATCGAAACAATCAAGTAAGTCGTGCGCCTCTAACACCGCCCTCGCATTCGCTTTCTTTGCCGTCGTAACAAGTCCTATAGTCATTGTCGGGGAGAAATGGCGAAGCAAGGAGGCTAGACCTTCATTACGCTCAGTAAGATGTAGATAGTCAGGATATACCCGACGCTTAGTGGTATTTATATCTATAACCTGCTGCTCCGTAGCTCCCGCTACTATGTACGGTATAAATTCGCTCGAACTCAGCCCATCGGCAATGTATTGCCGTAGTATTATGTCACTTTGCACACCCGTTACCGCAAGTATGGCCTCGTAGTAGGCAGCATGATTTGCCTTATGGGTGTTAACGAGTGTTCCATCAAGGTCAAAAAAAATAGCTTTAATTATAGACATAATACTCCAGTCGCTGCATCGCAAACCCATTATACCACCTCCGATGATGTATATTTTTAAAAGACAGTGCTAAAATAATATAAGCATTATGAAAACTATACACAAAAAACATTCGAAAATAATCTACCTATGGGTGCCTCTCCTTATTATTGTTTGTGCAAGTATTATAAGCTACGGCGTCTATGCATTATTTATCCAGCCCGCACAGAATACGCCTATCCAGTCTGAATCAACAACCCCGCCAATAGACAACCCTACTACTGACGAGGAAAAAGCGACCGGTGAAAACATTAAAGAGCAGTCCATCACCCAGGAGGAAACCCCCTCAGACACATTAGATGTTCACTTTACTGCCTTAAATCAAACTTCGGCATCTTTGCAGGTTCGAGCCATTATAAATGAAGTACTTTCAACCGGTATATGTACCTTAACAGCAACAAGGTCAGGCTACACCACTGTTGAATACACAGCCGATATACAGGCGTCTGCAAACTCAACTACATGTAAGGGTTTTGATGTTCCCCTCTCTCAATTGCAAAGTGGCGTATGGCGGCTCACATTATCAGTAACCACTGGAGACGAAACCGGTGTTGTCGAACAAGATGTCACCATAGAGTAACTTCTATCATACTTACGGCTACTATTGACTTTTTACTAATATACTTATATAATAAGCATACAATGCCCTCTTCTAAAGAATGTTCAGAAATCTTCGACTATCTCAGCGCCCCTAACCTACCACAATCAGCCGAATCTACCGTCGCGTCTTTGGGCGCGCCAAGACGAGCGGGTTGCGAGAGCCGCAGGTGACCTTATATTGGCTAACCTGATTGACTCCGCTGTAATCACCGGGGGTATCGGCAAAGATAGCGGCAACCTTACCGAGCAGGGCTACAGATCTGAAGCTGACTTCCTTATGCAGAAAATTAAACTTGATGCATTAACACGCCATTATAAAATACCCGCTATCTACCTAGATGAACTAGCAACAAATGGTGGCGAAAATGCACGCAACTCTATTAGTCTACTCACTAGTAATGAACTCCCTTCTGATGTATTAACGGCGGTAGCGCATGCAACCTCTGCACGACGCCTTGGCGAGATGCTGAAAAATGAAGGTATAATAATAAATAAAGACGCCACGCCTACTGTCTTTATTAAACCAACAAGTTACAATTTTGATCCTACTGACCCTCTCGACCAAGCAGAGGCTCGAGCTGAGCTTCTTCGTCTTGCTGATTGGCCAGCAAAAGATTGGCTCCCTCCTCAAAACGACCTGCCAGAAGAGCTGGTCGAATTTGCGCGTGATAAACAATAGTTTTAGCCTCATTAATATATCTGTTGGGCAGTAAATTAAAAACCATAAGTATTTTTGCTTGATTTGCTTACTAATGCTATAATAATTAAAGAGTAAACGAACATAAAAAGCATGAACCCACTAGATAAAATATTCTTTCATAACAGAGCATTCACTATTGGTGGATTACTTTTTTTGGTGCTATCATTTTTTGTTATCATAACCCCTTATCCAGTAAGCGCTGCACCAGAAGGTTGGGATGCTGGATATATAATCGATGACGCGACGTTCACCAATAAAGACTCTTTATCTCCGTCTCAAATACAATCCTTTCTAAATGCGAAGGTACCCTTATGCGACACCTGGGGCGAACAAATCTCAGAGTTTGGTGGTGGCACACGACGTCAATGGGCTGAAGCACGGGGGTACAGCCCACCTTACACCTGCTTAAAAGATTACCAGGAAAACGGCAGATCCGCCGCGCAAGTTATTTACGATGTGTCTCAAGAGTTTAATATAAACCCCCAAGTATTACTCGTGTTGCTACAAAAAGAACAGTCTCTTATTACTGACACTTGGCCCCTATCATTACAATACCGATCAGCAACGGGATATGGCTGCCCCGACACAGCACCTTGCGACAGTCAATACTACGGGCTTATAAACCAACTTACCTGGTCGGGAAGAATGTTCCGAGCAATAATGAATAACTCACCGACTTGGTACACCCCGTATGTTCTTGGTTCTAATTACATATATTACGAACCCAATAGCTCTTGCGGTGGAAGTTACGTTACTATACAAAATCGTGCAACCCAAGCACTCTATAACTACACACCGTATCAGCCGAACCAAGCCGCCCTTGATGCGGGATGGGGAAAAGTTCCTTGTGGAGCATATGGAAACAGGAATTTTTACCTCTATTTTACCTCTTGGTTTGGGCCAACGAGAACAAACCCCTACGCTTGGAGTTTAAACTCATTAAAACTGTTTAGAGATAGTGGGTATACAGATGAAATACAAAAGGCAAACGACGGGTACTTCCGTGTCGCACCGGAAAAAACTGTATACGCTCAGGTTATAGTAAAAAATATCGGGCAAAATACATGGAATGAAATTAAATTAGGAACAAGCACACCTTTCGACAGATCATCACCTTTCTATAATGATACTTGGCAGTCCACAGCACGCGCAGCATATGCGAATGAAGATACCATTAAGTATAGCGAAACAGCAACGTTCGAGTTTGCGCTCAGCACACCTAGCAATGTCCGTTCTTACACTGAGCTCTTCAACCCTATAATCGACGGCGTTGCTTGGATGACAAATCAAACGCTTGCCGTACCTATTACCGTTATAAAAGAACGTCCGTTGTCTACGTCGGTTAAATCCACTCTCTTGCCTAGCGAAACACTTACGGCAAATTCTCCCCTCGTATCCCCTGAGGGGGGCAGCGTTCTCCGGCTTACCACTGACGGCAATCTTGTACAGTACACGAACTTCAAGCCAGTATGGAACAGTGGCACAAGAAACAGCGGAGCGACAAAACTAGTAAACCAACCCGATGGTAATCTTGTACTCTACGACGATGAATGGAATACTATTTGGGCAAGTAATACATCTTCAGGTCAAGCTTCAGAACTTAGACTACAGACCGATGCAAACACCGTACTGTATCGTCAATCAACAAACACTGCGGTGTGGGGAACAGGTGTTTGGCTGCAAGACCAGAGAATAAAGATTAATATGTCCCTCACTTCAGGGATGACTATGCATGTAGGTCAATATCTAAACACACCAAACGACGACTATCGACTCACCTTGCAGTATGATGGCAATATAGTATTGACCTACCGCTCAAAACCCATATGGGCAAGTAATACTTACGACACTAATGGTAGATTGCTTGTGTTCCAAAGTGACGGGAACTTAGTGCTTTATGACTACAACTACACACCTATATGGGCGAGTAAGGTATCCTGGCCGGGCACACCCTATCTATTCGTTCAAGACGACGGTAACGTAGTTTCCTATGTTAATAACAGGGGCATCTGGGCTACGAACACCTCGGGTAGAAAGTAGTTACGCCCTGTCAATAATTGCCTGGGTTGGTACACTCCAGTCAGTGGGTTTATAGTATCTAACTATTGTGTCTTGCTTTTCTTTTAAAGCCTCGGGGTTGTTGCCGTAGTAGGCGATCTTCTCCATCCATCCCTCAACATTATATGGATTTACGTACTCCGCAAAGTCGCCAGCAACCTCCGGCATTGACGAAGTATCAGAAGAAAGACAGAACTTGCCGTAGAATAATGACTCCGCGATAGGAAGACCCCAACCTTCATATAGGGAAGGGTACACTGTGAACAGAGTATTTGCATAAAGCCAACTAAGCTCAGAATCGCTAACATTATGTAAATGTACAATATTTTCCTTTACGCTCATATCGTATTTTAGTAAATACTCTAGGTCAGAGGTAAGCCAGCCCTTCCTACCAACAATTACAATCTTAGGAAGCGTCACCCCTCTTAATTGCGCCATTTTCACTGCTTGATACAGTACCTGGTAGTTCTTTCGAACCTCAAATGTACCGACGGCGAGAATAAATGTACCAGGTTCAGCTAATAGCTCTCTTGGCTTTTTACTACTCTCGTATTTTACAAAGCTGTCACCCTCCCTAATTACGACCACCTTCGGAAGTGGTACATTGTATGCACCACAGAAGTACTCTATATCTTTCTTCGTTGATTTTGATATTGCGTATACTTGACTTGCTATAGGCATCATTTCAAACATAAACTGCCCATATACCTCCGGCAACCCGACTCCAAAATATTCGGGTTTTACAATGGGTATAACATCGTGTATTAAAACATGGACATCGAATCCCACATCAGTCTTTTTAGCACTAAGGTTATCTGGCATTGTACGCTTATGCCAGCCAGCCCCCAATATCAACACCAAATCAGTTGATTGAAATTGTACAGGAACAGGCATATTTCCTGTAATTCGATCTTTTGTACCCTGTACTACTGGTTTCACAGTGTTATTTAATATAACCCCTGCATAATGCCTTGATGTGTGATATGTTTTTGAGGACAGCTTTTTTGCGTAATGGGGAAGCTTCGTATATAGCTTTTTGCCCGTTTTTATTGCAATATCTTTCGCAGAGCGCCGCTTGACTAAAATTGAGTCATCTTTAAGCCCTACTTCTTCGTGTGAAGGGTGTGAAAGAATATCTGCGCTTGAAGCATAGAATTCCTTCTTTCGCTCGTTGTACACAAAGCCCTCAACTATATACTCGTCTTGATCGTAAATTCTTGACCCAATCTCATAAATAACTCGTTGTATACCAGTGAAATGTCCTCGCCAATTCTGAAAATCTGTTAAATCAATGAGTATTCTTTTTTTCATATTAAACTTCCTTCAATTTATCTAACACGTTCACCCAAGCAACTCGCTGAGAAAGTTGTGTTTCTGCCTTGGAGTAATGGTTAACTCTTTCATTGTTCAAAGAAGAAAGCATCTTTCCCTGAAAGTCTTTTCTATTCTTTGCTGTATGCATATTTGGTAACTTCATATATGCGTCATACCCCCGCATTGCGTATAATGTAGCCACCGTAGGCTTCTTACTCAAGATTGCCTCGGCCGTCTTAAGGTTTGACCCGCCTCCGCTTGAAATAGGGAGAATTATTTCATCAGCCAGCACCAGGACAGCACCCAACATCTCTTCACTGACCTTCCCTAATAATAAAGTTCTTTGCATAAAGCACACCCTATCAACAATAGACTTATCAGCAAAGTACTGTTCAATAAGCCCAACGATTCCACCCACTACGATAATTTTTGTATCATGCGGAAGAAACCCTAATCCCGTCGATACGTTATCCAGAAAACCTTGCCAATTTGGCTGATGCCAGCTTCCAACAAAGACGATGTTTTTTTTAATACCCTTCTTTTGGTATATATTTCGCAATCGTTCAAGACTTCTCTGTGTAGTGTAGGCACTATTAATGCCATTTGGTGCTACTATGGTCTTCTTCGCGCCCATAGTAGCGAACTCTTCTTTATCATCGTCCGTTACTACTATAACTATATCAGCAAGCGCCACAGCATGCTCTTCAAGGCGATATATTTGCTCACTAAGCTCCTTTGTACGCTCTGTAGCCAAGCCCGCATCCTCGAACATAGCGCGCTTCATTCTCCACTCTACATTATGTGCACTATATATAAATTTCTGCCAAGAGATATACCCCTCATCTCTTGCTTTGTTAATAAATGGCAACATAAATGGGTGTTCAATTTCGATAGTGTCCGGTTTAAAAGCAACTATATTTTTAATAAGTGCCTCATAAATACTTTTATCATCCCTAGATATCCAGCCTGTCGCCAAGTCACCAACTAGCTCTGCATTTGCCGCGTTCATATGATCAAGTGAAGCCTGGTTCGTAATAATAACATCATGGGCTCCCCTTTTTTTATATGCGTCGCGCGTAAACACTCCTACATAGCGCACTTGATGCCCAAGTGTACGATATTTATCAACAATAGCCGCAGCCCGTTTCTGTCCTCCGTGCTGCGGAGCGACTATAGGGTATGTATTAAATATCAATATTTTGCGTTGCATTATTCTAAACCTTTGATTACATCTACGAGCGAGGTTATTGTATCTTTCCACTGGTATTTATCGGCCTGTGCGCTTAATAACTCTCGGTCTTTCTTGGTAATTCTACTATTATATACTTGTTTCATTAAGCCACTAAGCTCTCTAGCATTATTAATATCTTTCAAATATACGCCCACATCACCTATAACCTCGCGAAGCGAGGGGATATCCGAAACAACAACAGGTGTTCCACAGGCAATAGCCTGCAATGGAGACATCCCGAACCCCTCATGATGTGCAGGGTGTACAAGTGCGATTGATCCAGCGATAAGCCCGGGAAGATCCTCATCCGGAACATAAGCGTTAGGTTTAATAATAAGCAATCCTCTTCTCTTGAGTGTATCTATTCGAGCATAAACATCTTCATTATTCCACCCCATACCACCCACCAACACAAGCCCGACGGAGGCATTTTCATCAGCAAATAGCTCAAAGGCATTAAGTAGTGTTCTAACGTTCTTTCTAGGCTCTAGATTACTAATAAAGAGAAAGTATTCTTCCGGTAGATTATATTTATCCTTGATACCTTGCGAGGATTCGCGACTGCCGAGATTATATTCTGCACGATCAACCCCGTTATGCACAACGTGTACTTTACTATTCGAGAGTTCTGGGAAACTACCAAGCAAATCATTCTTAGAGCTATTCGACACCGTAACAATAGCATCAGTACGCTTCAAATACCTCTCTATTGAAGCGTTGAGCATGAGGAGATTTTGCTTCTGTATGTACTGCGGATATAACCTAAAAGCGACATCATGAACGTATGTTACAGATTTAGAAAATAATAAAGGCCAGTTTTTAAAATTAGGAAATATATATACACCACGACCAAACAGTAAATCCATAGGAGGAAGAATATTGAACTTTGTAAGACCGTTAATTATACGGGCTTTTATGTAAATAGGGGTAATATGAACTGTCTTATCTAAGTGATGCCTATCAAGCAAATGTCGTTTATTGGCTGCTATAAGAAGGTGGATTTCGTGGGTATCTAGTATATCTTTCTTCAAAGCCAGTGCGCGAACAGTCTCGAGTGTAGAAGCGCCTACACCACTCATTTTTTCCTCTGCAAGCGGGCCACCATCAATGAATATTTTTCGTCTTTTCATAATACAGCTTACTCTATTATACCAGTAAAGAGATCTCTTAAAGTGGTATAATTAAGGAGTAATGAAATACTCTGAAAACACGCCATTCTTTGCTGACGCAACCCAAGTAGTGCGAGTTTCCAACGTACTTAAAACCCTTAGAAAACCTTCCGTGCGTACAAATAAAGCCATCATTCTCACTAACACAAGTCCAGGTAGCGTAGGGGATGAAGCTATGGTGCAGGCAACCGTTCAACAGCTCACCAAAAGAGAGCTTTCGGTTGATTTAATGGTTATTAATAACGAGGAGGATTGGTCTCATATAGATGGGTTCTCTAAAAAAGTAGCCCTGTCTCGCTTTAATACCGAAGATCTTAGCTATATACATACTCTCTCGACTTATGATGAATTTTACCTTGTTGGCGCTGATGTTCTTGATGGTTTTTATGATGAGCTTACAACCCAGTGGCTATTGTGGCTTTGTTATATTGCTAGTAAAGTATGTAAAAAAACTTCCATACTTGGATTTAGTTTTAACCAAAACCCAACAAAGGGCTCTTTGTATGCGTTTGCTAATTTCGTCCCAAAAAGCGTAAAGATTAATATTCGCGATACATACTCATTAAGTCGGTTCAAGAGTAAGCTTAACAACCCCGCAACCCTCGTAGCAGACGTTGCCTTACTACTGGAAGCCCGTTCAGATCTTGGTCATAGTGAAGCTTGTATCGCATGGATATCAGCACAAAAGAAAGAAAATAAGACTGTTATAGGCTTAAATATAAGTGGACATATTTTTGAAGATAAAGATCCCCAGAGCCGTAAGAAAAAGGTGTCAGAATATGCACGTACTATCTATTCGGTACTCGAAAAAACCCCCTCGCTCGCGTACGTATTTATTCCTCATGACACTCGTCCATCAGTAGGTGACTACGAGCTCGTTCATGACCTATATACGGCCGTAGGGAAACTTGGAGACCAGAGCCGTACATATTTTCTAGAACCACCCCTATATGCTGCTGGTATTAAAGCAATCTGTGTGCACTTAAACTCCGTAATAGTCGCGAGGATGCACCTAGCTATCGCCGCCCTCGGTTCCGGTACGCCCGTCTTTTCTATCACTTATCAAGGTAAGTTTGAAGGGTTATATAATCACTTTGGTTTATCAAACCTTACCTCAGAACCTTCAAAAATTTTCATAGGAGCCAACCTTAACAACGCAACCCAACAGCTTATTAATAATGAGACTTCCTTACGCTCTTTGATAAAGAAGAAGCTTCCATACGTAAGAAACCTCTCCTTAAAAAACTTTACTTAACCCCTATTGTCTCAATCTTGAGTTCAGTAGGAATAACTAGGGGGTAAAATGAATCTTCCATTGTGTTATGGAATTTTGCAATATTATCCCAGTACTCACAAATAGTTACTTTGTCAGTAAGTCGAATTGTTGAGCCAAGATAGTAGGTCCCATTTCCGAAGATATTATCGTGAGAGAAGCGAAGTGTACGAGTTTCACCCGCTTTAAGGTTAAGTTCTTCACCACCATCTGCGGTAATTGAGTTAACACCGGTAACAATCCTGCCAGATTCATCCATATAACGCAACCCAACTACTACACCATCGACATCTTTTTTATGCGCTGTTATATCCATCGTAAGTTCAATTCGTTTACCAGGCTTAAATTCTACTCTCGAAAACGTAACATCACCATTTCCCCAACGATCATTTTTTTCCGTACTCGCTCCTGCATCACCCTTCTGCGTTGATGTATTAAATAACTTTAAATACTCGTTTGCAGCTTTAATACCAGTGCCCTCATACGCGATCTTGCCATTTTTAATAAGAATAGCCCTGTCGCAATAATCTCTCGCCGCATTCATATCATGTGTTACAAATACTACAGTTTTTCCTGACTTCTTAAGTGATTTAAAGTAGTCGAAACACTTTCTTTGAAAATCCGCGTCACCAACCGCTAAAACCTCATCAACAAGAAGAATGTCGGCGTCAGCTCGTGTTGCTACCGAAAATGCTAAACGCACTTGCATACCGCTTGAGTAGTTTTTTAATTTTTGGTCCATAAATTTTTCAAGTTCCGCAAACTCAACGATTTCGTTATATTTATCGTCGATCTCCTTTTTCGAAAAGCCGAGCAACGCGCCATTCAAATATACATTCTCTCTACCTGTTAGTTCTGGATTGAAACCAACCCCAAGTTCAATAAACGGTACAAGTTTGCCTCGCACCTCAATCGCACCTCCTGTGGGTTGGTATATTTCAGCAAGAATTTTAAGAAGCGTACTCTTACCACTCCCGTTTCGTCCTAATATACCGTAAAACTCGCCTTTTTTTATTTCAAAGCTAACACCCTTTAAAGCATGTTGAGTCTCGATTGTTTTATCTCTTCTTTTAAAAGCTCCTACAATGCTTGTTTTAATGGAACTATTCTTTTCACGAGGTAAATAAAAATCTTTACGCACACCCTTAACTGTAATTACTGCTTGGTTTCCCATTAGATATTCTCCGCAAACGAAGGTGACTTTTTCTTGAAATACCACACTCCAAAAATTGCAACAACAGCAACTATAGCAACAGGAATGAGTGTAATGGTCCAATCACCCGTTAATGAATACAGCGTAGGGTTTACATCACTAATCAGCGAGTGCCGAATATCCTGGATAGTTTGTGCTACTGGATTAAGAAGGAGTATTTTTCCCAAATCTGTACTCCTTTCTAGAACCATGGCCAATGGATATATAACTACAGAAGCATAAAAAAGTGCTTGCATAATTATCTCCCATATATAATTAATGTCACGCAACTTAACAAATAGAGCGCTTAGGATAAATGAAAGCCCTAGAGCAAATATAAAAATCTCAACAATAAACAATGGTGCCAATAGTGCAGTCCAACCCAGTGAAACACCACTAATTGCCATGAATAACATAATAACAATAAGATTAATAGCCAAATTAATAAGCGCTGAAACACTTCCCGCGAGAACAATAACATACTTAGGAAAGTTAATTTTTCTAATTACATCACCCCTATTTACAATTGAAGTTACGCCGTTGTTCGTCACCTCGGCAAAAAAATTCCATACAACAATGCCCAACAAAAGCGCCACTGGCCAATAAGGAATGTCACTTCCTATACGTAGGAAAAACACAAAAACAACATACAAAATAACAAACAAGAACAGTGGCCTAAGAAGCGACCATAAATAACCAAGGATTGAGCCTTGATATCGCAACTTGAACTCTGTTATAACTAACTCTCGAAGTAGTATTAATGAGTAGTGATATTTTTTATAGATTTTTTTATACATATTGGCGTGTATTTATTATAACAATAACTCCCTATTAAGAGTAGGTTCCTTTACCGTTTATAATCATCCTGCAACCGTGTAATATCCGCTTCAGTAGAAGGATATTCAGGGTCTGTATGCTGCCAAGCCTCGGCAACAATAGTATAATGCCCCACTGCACCAACAAGCCTATGCCTCTCGGCTCTCGCCATCTGCACCATCTCACCCGCACGGGCATACTGTAAAACACCTGGTTCATCCGTCAAGCTGCGGAAATACCCCCCGTCGGTTACGTACATCCAGCTCTCGGCGCGGCGATCATGGTATTGCCAGCTTAATCGCTCCCCCGGGCTAACTCCTATAACCTTGGGAGTGAGTTTTGCCTCTGGATTGCCATTTTGGGCATCCTCTAGTGATAGTCCTGGAAAAAACGTGGCTAAAAAGCGAGGGGCGTTATTATCTTCTAACTGTGTATATCCGCCCCAAGGTCTATCATGGTCAATAAGCGCTATATCATAGTCGTATTCCTCAAGAAACTTTGCAATCTCTGCATTAACTTCTTTCGATGTTCTATCTGGGCTCAAATCCATAGATTGTAGCTGGTGTATTAATTCAGACATATAGGTACCTCCGTAATATTCCCATTATACAATGGTATAATACCTTTAGTAATGAAAACCATCTCCCTCCTCATCCCAGCCTACAACGAAGAACAAGTCCTTGAGAAGCTTTTTCCGCGCCTGAACGCCTTAGCGGAATCGCAAAAAGATTACGCGTTTGAGTTCCTATTTATTAACGACGGCAGTAAAGATGCCACCCTCGACATTATTAAAGATTACGCCGAAAAAGATACTCGCGTTAGCTACATCAACCTCTCGCGTAATTTCGGTAAAGAAATTGGCATG
>CEOS01003761.1_pt1 | contig 20626 bp, 17 predicted proteins | sample 530601 | NCBI WGS metagenome assembly CEOS01 (sample SAMEA2620666, study PRJEB7988) | marine metagenome | biome: marine biome (ENVO:00000447); feature: mesopelagic zone (ENVO:00000213); material: "saline water (ENVO:00002010), including plankton (ENVO:xxxxxxxx)" | depth 1000 m
CCTGGACCAGCTACGGATCGCGCCATCAATATCTGGTCGCACCGACCGGCCGCATCCGCGTCAACGGCAAGGAGGCGCAGCCGCGCGATGGCGTCGCGATCACCGGAGAGACCGAGATCGTGGTCGAGGCGCTGGACGATGCGGAAGTGGTGATGGTGGACGCTCGCTAATCGAACGCTCGCCCGGTCGGATCACCCGATCCCGAGCCGGGCGAGCGATTTTTCCAGCATGACCAATTGATAGAGCACGCGGCCATTATCCGCAGCGCCGCTGATGTGCCGCTCCGCGAGACGCGACAGCGCGCCGCGATCGAACCATCCGCTTCCCACCAAAGCCTCGCTCCGCGCCACGCCCCGCGCCATTCCGGCCAGCGGACCGCGAAACCATTCGGCCAGCGGCGTCACGAAGCCCTGTTTCGGGCGATAGAGAATCTCGTCGGGAAGATACCGTTCCATCGCGTGCTTCATCAGCCATTTGCCCTGCCGGCCGCGAATCCGGCGGCTCTCCGGCAGAGTGGCGCAATATTCGATCAGGCGGTGGTCGAGCAGCGGCTCGCGCGCTTCCAGGCCTACCGCCATGCTGGTGCGGTCGACCTTGGTCAGGATGTCGCCCGGCAGCCAGAACTTGAGGTCGGCATATTGCGCCCGGTCGAGCCCGCTGCGCACAGGCGCATTGCGCATCAGCTCGATCAGCGGCTGCTCGGCGCGATAGCCGCCCAGCTCCCGCTTCATAGCAGGCGAAAAGATCCGCTCGCGAAGCTTGGGAGACATCACCCCGAGGGCACGCGCGTACGCCTCCTCCCCCGAGAGAGCGAGCGATTGCAGCGTGGTCTTGGCGCGAAAGGGGCGCGGGGCCCAGTCCGCCTTGGGATAGAGCGCCGCGAGAGGGCCGAACACCGCGCGCCTGAGCGACAACGGCAACGCACCGCGCGCGCGTTCCTCGGCGGCGTGGAATACGTGGCGACGATAGCCAGCAAAGGCCTCGTCCGCGCCGTCGCCCGACAGCGCCACGGTCACATGCTCGCGTGCAAGCGCGCAGACCGCGGCGGTCGGCAAGGCGGAGGCATCGGCGAAGGGCTCGTCGAACATCCCCGCCAGCGCGTCGATCCGGTCGAACATCGCCGGGTCCACGATCCGTTCGTGATGGGCGGTGCCGAATTGTTCGGCGATCAGACGCGCGTGCGCCGTCTCGTCCAGATCCGCCACGTCGAACCCGATCGAGCAGGTGGTGACCGCCTGGCTCGCGCGATCGGCCATCAGCGCGACCACCGCGGAACTGTCGACTCCGCCGGAAAGGAACGCGCCGATCGGCACGTCACTGACCATGCGCGATGCAACCGCGGTGCCGAGCTGCGCCCGCAGCGCCTCGGCCTCGTCCACCGCCGACATCGTCTCGCGCTGTTCGAAACTGATGTCGTACCAGCACACCGGCTGGTGCGGCGGCTTGCCGTGTTCGACGATGCGGTAGTGGCCGGCAGGCAGCTTATCGACGCCTGCCAGCATTGAACGATGATCGGGCACGTAGCCCCACGCGAAGTAATCCTCGATCGCCAGCGGATCGATCGTCCGGTCGAGCGCGGGATGCGCCAGCAGGCCCTTCAGTTCCGAGGCAAAGACAAACGTGCCGTCCGGCAGCAGCGCGGTAAACAGCGGCTTCACGCCAAACCTGTCGCGGGCGAGGAACAGCTGGCGCCGCTCGCGATCATACAGCGCGAAGGCGAACATGCCGTCGAAACGGGCGACGCAGTCGGCGCCCCACTGCCGCCACGCGGCAAGGATCACCTCGGTATCGCCTTCGGTCCGGAAGGCATGGCCGAGCCCGGCCAGCTCGCTGCGCAGCGCGCGATAATTGTAGATCTCGCCGTTGAACACGATCGCCGCGCGTCCGTCCGGCGAATGCATCGGCTGCGGCGATCCCTCTACGTCGATCACCGACAGGCGGCGGTGCGCCAGCCCTATGCCATCATCGCACCACAGCCCCGCGCCATCCGGGCCACGGTGAACCATCCGGTCGCGCATCCGCACCAGCAGATCGCGATCGACCTGGGCATGCGCCTCCCGCGCGAACAGACCGGCGATCCCGCACATGCAACGCTGCCTAGCGGGTCTGGCTGCGCTGAACCAGCGCGGCAGGGCCGTCGGCGGCGCTGACGAACGCCTGCAGCGCGGGAACAGCACCGGGTTCGGGGGCGGAGACGATCACGATCCAGCGCGGCTCTGGCCGCAAGCGCAGCCGGTCGCCCAGCGTGGAGATGCGGAACAGCAGCGGATTGGCCTGGCTGGTTCCATTGGTGACGAAGGCGGTCCACGCCACACGCCGGTCGCGGCCATAGGCCATCAGGCGATCGCCCCGCATGGCGTCGGGCGCAGGCGCAGCCTCGACATGGCGCCACGGCGTCTCAGGCGGCACCGCGCCCTCTTCGCCCACAGTGGGATCGGCGTCGCCGGTATAGGCGGCGAGGTAGAGGTCCACGAACCGCCCCTCCTGATCGCGATATCGGGTCAGCAGGATCGCGCTCGCCGCCTTCCCCGCCGGACGCCATTCGGGCGTCGCGGGATCGGCGACTTGCGTCCAGCCCGACACCGGCGGCGCGCGCAGCACGGGCACGTTCGCCGCGCTCGATGTCGCGAGCGCACTCCACAGGCCGACCAGCACGATGGCCGAGATCAGCAGCGGGGCGAGCGTGGTCGCGGAGAGCGAATGACGCTCAAGCTTCGCAACCAGCGCATGGTCCGCGAGCCGCGCGGCACTGAGCGCCTCGGCATCGGGATCGCGGTCGAACCAGCGCCACGCGAGCGCCAGCACCAGCGCGACGACGACGGCGAAGAAGACCCAGCCATAGATGATATGATCGACCCCGCCCGCACGTTCGGCCCCGATCACCTGCGCGATCGCGATGGTGCCCCAGGCACGCACGCCATTGGCGAGGATCGGCACCACCACGCACAGCGCCATCAGCGCGATCCGGCGCGGCCAGCGGTCCATCCCGATCTTCGCCGCGAGCACGCCCAGCGTGACCATAGCGACCACGAACTGCACGCCCGCACAGGCCGCCGCGACCTCGAACAGGCCCGCAGGCGTGTCGATGAACACGCCATCGATATGGGCCTCGATCCCGCTCAGATGGGTCAGCGCGATGACGATCTCGGCGGTGAGCATCTGCAACGGGGGGACGATTTCCTCCCCGAACGGAACGAGGAACACCGCGAAGGCGAGCGGAAACAGCAGCACCGCGCCCGCGCGGGGACCGAGCAGCGTCAGGGTCGCCGCCTGCAACAGCATCACCGCCCCCGCCTGCGCCACGATATTGAGCGAGATCAGCGATCCGACCAGCCATACCGCCAGCGCGCCCAGCATCAGGACCAGCCCCGGCCACCAGCCGCGCGGTTCGATCTGCGTGAGCGCTGCGCGGCGGTTCCACACCAGCCAGCCGATGATCGGCGGAACGAACAGGATGTGCTGATAGGCGGATACGGTCAGCCACTGGTGCGCCATGGCGATCCACTGACCGCCGGTCAGCAGCAAAGCCGCGGCCCACACCAGCGCCAGCCAGCCGAGCGCTTTCGCCCAAGCGGCGGGAACGCGCGACAAGGCGGCGGCGATCGGCGAGTGTCTGGGGTTGCGGATCAGTTCAGGCGGCATCGCGCACCGGGTCCGCATCGGACGGACGCAGCAGCTGTGGCAGCCCGGCGAGCATCGCGGGCCAGCTCTGCTCGGTCAGCACGAATTCGCGCGCCGCCGCGCCCATCGCGCGAGCCTTGTCAGGATCATCGATCAGCGCGAGCGCGCGGCCGATCATCATCCGGTCACCCTCGGCGATCGCGAAATGTTTGCCGTCCTCGGCCTCGATCCCCGTCGCCGCCTCGGGCGAGACGAGCACGGGCCGCGCCATAGCCATCGCTTCGAGCACCTTGTTCTGGATGCCGCGGGCGATGGTCAGCGGCGCGGCGACGATGTCCGCTTCGGCGAGGTATGGCCGCACATCGGCAACCTCGCCCCACACGGTCACCCCGGCGTGCTTGCCCAGCGCCTTGACCGCCGGGGTCGGCGCGCGGCCGACGATGTGGAACTCTGCACCGGGGTGCACGTCGCGGATGCCCGGGAGGATGCGCTGCACCATGCGCTCCACCGCCGAGACATTGGGCGCGTAGTCCATCTGTCCGGTGAAGACGATGTTCGGCCCCGGTCCGTAAAGCGTGGGTTGCGGCGGGCACGCATCGGGCGCGAAGAACTGTGCGTCGATCCCGTTGCGCATCACTCGCAGATCGATGTGGTTCATGCTTGAGACGCGGGTGCGAAACAGGTTCGCCTCGTTCTCGCTGATCAGCAGAGTGGTGTCCGCCATGCGGGCGAAGCGCTCCTCCGTCGCCGCGAGCAGTCGTGCTTCGCGCGCGTGGACCCAGGCCTTGGGGCCGTGGCCGGCCTCGCCATAGGCTTCGAACTTGGCGCTATCGACGTCGCACAGGTCGAGCACGGTGCGGCCCGGGAAGTGGACCGGGACATATTGCGCCATCTGGCCGGAAAAGACGTAGATCGCGTCGATCGGCCGGTAATGCAGCACCTGCTTCACCCACTGGCGCAGCCCCTCGTTCGCGAAGGCGGAGAGGCTGACCGGGTGCCCCTTCGCCATCGCCTCCGCCGCGGCGAGCATGTCGTGCTTGCGCCGGGGAACGAGGTGATGGCTCGCCGCGATGCCGGAGAGGAACTGGTCGCCGTAGCCCGAGCCATCGTCAAACGTGCCGACATGGACAGGGCCGAGCGCGGCGAGCGCGCGCAGCACGTTGTGGGAGCGGATCTTGTCCCCCCGATCGGGCGGGAACGGCACGCGATGCGCGAGGAACAGGGTTTCGCCCGTCATGCCAGCCCCCTTGCGATGGCCGGGCCGATGGCGTTGGCGATCGGCAGCGGCAGCTTCTTCCACAGATCGATCTTGCGGCTGTAGGCGTCGCTGGTCGGGTCGACATCGCGCGGCGCTGCACCCGGCGCGCTCCACCGCGCATAAGTGATCGGCTCGGGCGTAAAGCCCCAGTTCTTCTTGTAATTCCACGGGCCGCTGCCGGTCTTGGAACGCCCGAAGTCGAACCGGGTGCAGGCCTTTTGCCCGCGCGCGTGACACATCAGCGCATAATACATCCGCTCGTTCGCGCGGGTCGCGCGTGCACGCCAGACGCCGCCGCCCCAGAACGGATAGGCGATGCCTTGGTGGTACAGCGTCAGGACGCTGGCGAGCGGCGCATCGCCGTCCCACACGGTCAGGATGTCGGCGCGCTCGCCAAACCCGTCCAGCACCGCGTCGAACAGGCTGCGCGGGAAGACCGGGGTGCCGAGATTGTGAACGCTGGCGGCGTAGCAGGCGTAATGCGCCGCGCGGTCCGGTTCGTCCGACCCCACGGTGACGTGCAGCTCGCCCTGAAGGCTCTTGCGGACCTCGGCGCGCTGCTTGCGCGGGATCGCGAGCAATTGCGCTTCGTCGTCTTCCGCCAGATCGCACACGAAGCCCGAATGCTTGCCGGTCACCGCATCCCATCCGCTGGGCACGGTGCCGCCGCGCAGCTCGACCTCTTCGCAGCACAGCCGTTCGGCCAGTTCGCCCACCGCATGGGCAAGCGCGGCTTCGCTACCCGGATCGATAGCGAGGATGCCACCATCGACCGCAAAGCCGCTGGAGATCAGCGCGCGACCGAATAGCGGTGAACGCAGGATCGTCAGCGGCAGCCAGCCGGTGATCCGCCCCGCCCGCTCCGCCAGCAGACCGCAGGCCTGCTGGCCCGTGCCATGCTCGACTGCGTTCAGCCAGGCGGGCAGATGGAACGGACTGCCGCCCTGCTCTTCCACGAAAGCGGTGATGCGCCGTGCTTCTTCGGCATTGTGCAGGTCGACCCGGGTGACCGTGTCGGCTGCGCGAGCGTCAGGGGCGAAGGGCGCGTTCATGCCGCCTCCCGCGCGCTTTCCAGTTGCACGACCTCGTCCACCCGGCCCCATGCGAAGTCGCGCAGCAGCCGTTCGAGCTTGGCCTCCATCCGGGTAAGATTGGTGTAGTGCCGCAGGCGCGAACGCAGCGGGGCGTCGGCCACGCGCGGCTGACCCGGATCGACCTCCCACGGGTGGAAATAGAATACGGCCGGGCGCGCATCCTCGCGGTTGACCTGCGCGATCGCCCAGCGGGAGAAGCCATAGGGCAGCGTGCGGAAGAACCCGCCCCCGCCTGCCGCCAGCCTGCGTGTGCCAAGCATCGCGGTGGTCACCGGCAGTTCGATCATCGCGGCCCCCGCAACCGGGCGGAAGGCAAAGCGCGGCGCATCGCGCCAGCCGTAATGGTCGTGTGCGATCGGCGCGACGCTGGAGGAGTAGGTATAGCCCTGCGCGGCCAGTTCCTCATGCGCCCAGGGATTGCGTGCATCGATCGAGAAGCTGGGCGCGCGATAGCCGGTCACTTTCATGCCGCTGGTATCTTCAAGGATGGCGCGCGACTTCCTCAGGTCTTCCGCGAACTCCTCGCGGGAGAAGGTGAAGACCCGCTGGTGGTCGTAGCCATGGCTGGCGACCTCGTGCCCGGCATCCGCAATCGCGCGGATCGCGTGCGGCACGCGCTCGGCCACCCAGCCCAGCGTGAAGAACGTCGCCTTGACCCCCGCACGATCGAACAGCGCGAGCACCCGCGCGACATTGCGCTCCACGCGCAGCTCGCAGCCGTCCCACTCGGGCCGCGCGATCGTGTTCTCGAACGCGCCGACCTGGAACCAGTCCTCGACATCGACCGACAGGCCGTTGACGATCCGGTCCGGCGCAGGCTGCGGATGCCGGGCGGGCGCGAGGTCCATCCTAGGCGGCCTTTCTGCCGTCCTTGTCGAGCCATTCGATCAGCAGCTGGAGGAGGTAGCGTACGCTCTGCTCCTGCTCTTCGAGCCGCGCCTCGAGTGCCTCAACCCGCTTGGCGAGATCGCCCTCGGTGCTGGCCGATCCTTCGATCGCGCGCGAGAGCATGGCGATCGCCGCCCGCAGGTCGGACTTCTCGTCTTCGTGCTCGGGGCGCTCGGTCGAAGCGGTGGGCGAAGGTGCCGGTTTCGGTGCTGGTGTCGGAGCGGGCGCTGGCGAATGCTCGGGCGGCCGCTGTGCCGACGGCGGCGGGGCGGAAAGCTCCGCCGCGGGATTGGCGAAAAGACGCTGGCCGGTTTCTGCCAGGTCCGGACGGTTGTCGCGCGCCATCTCCTCGACCACCTGATCCAGCATCGCGCAGTCGATCTGGCTGCGCTGCTCGACCGCGCCCATCAGCAGCAGGCGGGTGGCGATCTGGTTGACCCGGCGCGGAATACCGCCGCTCGCCTCGTGGATCTTCGCGAAAATCTTGGGGTCGAAGGAAGGGTAACCCGTCCAGTTCACCAGCGACAGGCGATGCTCGATATAGGGCGCGACCTCGTGCACCTCCATCGGGGTCAGGTGATGCGCCGCGATCACGCGCTGGCGCAGCTGCTCCAGCCGGTCGTGCTGGGCGAGCGTCTGCTTGAATTCCGGCTGGCCGAGCAGCAGCTGCTGCAGCAGCGGGTGCGAGCCGAGCTGGAAGTTGGACATCATCCGCAGCTCTTCGAGCGCTTCGAAACTGAGGTTCTGCGCCTCGTCCACGATCAGCAGGCAGCGACGGCCATCACGCGCTTCCTCGTGCAGGAAAGACTCGATCGAACCCAACGCGCTCGCCTTGTCCTGCCCTGCGACGTCGAGGCCAAAGCTCTGCGCCACCAAGTGGACCAGTTCGGACCCGTCGAGGTTACTGGTAACGACCTGGCCAACGGTCATCTGGTCGGGATCGACCTTCTTCATGAGGTGGGCGACCATCGTCGACTTGCCCGCGCCGATCTCGCCGGTGATGACGATGAAGCCCTCGCCCTGCGCCATCCCGTAGCCGAGATAGCTCAACGCCTTGCGGTGCGTGATGCTCTCGAAATAGAACGCCGGGTCGGGCGTGAGCTGGAATGGTCGCCCTGAGAAACCGTAATACTGGTCGAACATGATGTGGTGCGGTCCCTTGGGTAACTAGAAGTCGTAACGCAGGCCCAGCAGGGCCGATGCGTTGGTTTCGTTGAGCAGATCGCTGTCGACCGTGTCGACAGAGACCGCAGCGCGCGCAGATAGGTTGCGCCACAGCGTGCGGCTGTAGGCCGCCGATGCGCCAAGCAGAAGCGCGTCGTTCAGCTCGCTCGTCCCCTCGTCGAGGTAACTCGCGTAACCGGCCACGCTAAACGCGGCAAACGGGCCAAGCGGTGCGCCGATGCTGACATTGGCGTAATAGCTCTGGTCGACGATATCGTTCGCCGCCGCCAGCACCGTGTCTTCTGCACCGAAATAGGTCCGCCTGTCGTACCCGATGCTCATCGCGGTGGTGATCCGGCCCTGCGTGGTCGAATAGCCGAGGTTCACGCCCCGATTGCGGAAGATCGCGCTGCGCACCGAGGAGAGCGCACCGCCGAGGCAGTTGGCCGATCCGTCAGCCCCGCTGCCGGTGACGCAGCCGGTGAAATTGCCGGTCAGCGGATTGCGCGTGGCGACGAAGCCGCTCGGCAGATTGGCCAGCGAATTGGTGATCGCACCGCCGAAGCCGCTGATCGTGTTGTAGACATTCGCGCTCACCGCAGTGCGCGACGAAGGCTGCCAGCTGAAGGTGCCGTAATAGGTGTCGCTGTCGTAGCGGCGGCCATAATGCGCCTCCAGCTGGGTCCGGCGCGAAGGCTTCCACACCACGCCCACATCCCAGATCAGGCCTTCGGTCTCGAACGCGATCCTGCGCGGGCCGCTGGTGTCGGTCTCGAACCGGCCATCCTCGCCGACCACCGGATCGCCGTTGGCATCGCGCACGACATCGCGGTTGGCGACCTGGACATATTCGTAGCCGACCCCGCCGACGACGGCGAGACCGGGCGCGAGCGGCACGGTGACATCGCCACGCCCATAGAAGTCGCGCACGCGTTGATCGGAATTGGAGACCTCTTCCTGATAGGCGCCCCCGCCCACCGCCACGCCGACCGGCAGCACGGTGCGCGGCGCGACGCCTACGCGGGCATTGGCGGAGTGGACGATGCTTTCCTGCGCAACGTCGATCGGGGTGACGGTCGCATCGACCACGCCCACTCCGGGCTCTTCCACCCGGTTGTAACCGAAGCGGTAATTGGCCGACACGTCCGCCACGCCCACCTTGGTCGACACGTTGGGCCCGGCATAGACGGAATAGACCCGCGATTCGCTGTCCGGGTCGATCGGCTGGCCGCTGGCGATAGCCGCGCCGCCGCCGCCTTCCACGCGGCTGCGCGCGGCAAGCCCGCCCGCCTCCAGCGTGATGCCCGGTGCCGCCGCAACATAGCCGCGCGCCACACCGGTGACGCTGTCGCCGCCCGCGACATCGCCCGACAGATCGTCGCCATAGCTGATCACCCGGTCATAGCGCAGCGAGACGGAGCCGCCCGCGCGGCGCCCCTGGACCGACGCGTCGACCCCGGCGGCAACCCCGCCATAGACGGCCGTTTCGCTATCCGGATTGATCCGTTGGGTGACGATCTGATTGGCTTCGATGTAGGGGTCGATCCGCAGGCGCTGACGTTCGGGCGCACCGCTGGGGCGCGAGCCGCCGCGATCGCCATCGGCATCCTGTGCCTCGACGTCGCCGGCATAGCCGTCCGGATAGGCGGGCGCGGGCTGCAATTCGCCGCCGCCGCTACTGGTGACTTCGTCGTCGCTCCAGCCATATTGCGCGAGCGCGGGGGCAGGCAGCGTCGCGCCGGCGCACAGCAGTGCGGCCATGGCGGAGATGCGGTTCATGGGGGAACACCTCATCCGTAGTAACTCCCGAAACGGCGACCGCTTGGGCTGAAATTGGCGCCATTGAGCACCAGCTTGATGTCCGGGCAGGCCGACAGCAGCTGCGCTGCATCTTCCAGCGCGGTCTTGCCGGTGCGGTCCGCGCGGGCGACCAGGATCGTCTGGCCGACATGCTTGGCGATTTCGGCGGCGGGCGAGGCGGCAAGCGCGGGCGGGCTGTCGACCAGCACGATCCGATTGGGCGCCTGCGCGGTCAGCCGTTCGAACACCTCGGCGGTGCGGCGGCTCGACAAAGCCTCGCTCGCGTGGCTCGACTGGCGGCCCGGGGGCAGCACCCATAACCCGTCTATATCGGTTTGCAGCACGTGGCTTTCGACGCGCGCCTGATCATCTGCGAGCACATCCATCAGCCCTGCGCGTTCCGGCAGGCCGAGCACGCGCTTGACCGAAGGATTGGCCAGATCGGCGTCGATCAGAACCACTTCGAGATCGCGCTCTGCCGCCAGCGACAGCGCCAGATTGACCGCGCAGAAGGTCTTACCCTCGTTCTCGTGCGGCGAGGTGATCAGGATGCGGCGCGCGGCTGCGGTGCCTGCAAGCCGGATCGCGTCGAGAATCTGGCGCTTCACGATGCGGAATTCCTCCGCCAACGCGGATGCCTGCCCCTCGGGATCGATAAATCCGGCCTTGCGCAGCGATGCGAAGTCGACCTCCACCCGCTCGCCCGCAAGCGCGATCGGGTTTGCGGTGCCATCGATCACCGCAGGCGGCGGAGCGGACGGCTGCGCCGGAACCGGCAGGCTCGCCTCTTCACGCGCCGCTTCGACCGACATCTCGACCGGTGCGGGTGCAGGTGCGGGAACGGGCGCGGGTGTCGCCTCGGGCGCGGGTGCGGGTGCGGGTGCACCCGTCTTGCGCAGCGGACGCGCGCGCTTCATCGGCACGTCGTCGAAGCTGCGCGGCATCGGCGCGGCACCCAGATTGCTCAGGCCGAACGCGCCGCTTGCGCGCTCAAGCAGCGAGCTCTTCTCTTCCTCGCCACCCTCGGGCTTGGGCGGTTTGATGGGATTATGCTCGGTCATCGGCGGGTCCTCATGCGATCACCTGACCGACTTGAATGAATTCGATCCCCAGCAGGACGACCAGCAGCCCCGCAAGCGCGCCCGAACCTGCGTAGAACAGGCGCATGCGCCGATCCTCGACCGCCTTGCGTTCGGGCGGCACGATGTTCGAGATCGTCCCGAGCACCGGCAGGCCGAGCGATTTCTTGAGTCCGTCGGCGGTCGAGAAGGTCGAACGCAGCAGGGTCAGCAAAATCGCACTGCCCAGCCCCGCGCCCACGCCCAGCACCATCACCGCGACCAGCAGGATCGGGCGATTGGGCGCGGCCGGCTTGGTCGAGATGCCGGGTGCATCGATGATGTCGAAGCGGAAAGAGCTGCGCTCGCTTTCCACCTGGCTGCGCAGTTCCATCTCCTCGCGGTCCTGCAGCAGTTCGTCGTACTTGTTCTTCAGCACCTCGTAATCGCGCCCGATCCGCTGCGCTTCGGCAGCCAGGCCCGGCTCGCTGACCTGATCGGCCATCGTCATCGAGATATCGGCCTGCAACGCGGCCTTGCGTGCCAGCAGCGCCTGCACATTGGCCTGCCGCTCCGCCCGGATGGAGACGAGTGAGCTGTAGGCCGGGTTGGGCATGCCGCCTGCGGTGGCCGCATCGCCGCCCATCTGGCGCAGCAACTGCAACTGGCGCAGCGCGGTCTGCATGTCGGGATGATCGTTCTTGAGGCCACGCGCACGAAGCTGCGCAACCTGGGTCTCCGCCTGCTGCAGCGCGCTGCCGCCACCATTGGCACCGCCACCCGAAATCGTCTTCGGCGTGCTCGCCAGCTGGCCGGTGATCGCCGCGAGCGCGCTCTGCGCCGCTGCCAGATCGGCGTCGACCCCGCGCATTTCGGTGCGCGCGTTCTGCAACCTGCCGGAGATCGCAGCAGATCCGCCGATCAGCTCGGGATGCTGGGCCTCGAACTCCGTCCGCCGTGCCTCGGCCTTTTCCAGTTCCTTGGCGCGCTGGTCCAGCTGCTGGTCGAGCAGCGCGACCGCATCGCTCACTTCGCCGCGCGTGCCCTCGACATTGGCCTGGCGGAAGATTTCCAGCATCTTGACCACGACGTCCTGCGCCAGCTTGGCGTTCTCGGCATCGGTGTAATCGCTCCGGCCCATAGCCGCCGTGATTTCGAACAGGTTGTCTTCCTGGCTGCGCACCTGGACCCGCTGGGCAAGGCTCCCGATCGCATTTTCCATGTCGCGCGGGCTGCGCACGTTCTCGCCCAGTTTGGTCGATTTGATCACTTCACCCAGCGTCGATGCACTGGCGATGCGCTGCTTGACCCGTGCAATATCGGTCATGTCGCTGCCCGCAATGCCGATCTGTTTGGACAGCACATCGTCCAGCTGGACGAAGATCTTCGCATGGCTTTCATAGGTATTGGGAATCGAGGCGACGAACAGCCAGCCCGCCAGGCACACCGCCCAGGCCACGCCCAGCGCCAGCCATTTCCGGCTCCAGGCCGAATAGAGCGCCGAGCGCACTTCGTCGAAGAGATCGTTCACGTCGCGTCAGCCTCTTCAGAACATGCTTTCGGGAATGATGATCACGTCACCGGGCGCGAGCATGACGTTGGCCTTGCTGTCGCCGCGCCGCAGCAGATCGGACAGGCGCAGCGCATATTCGCGCTGGCGCCCGATGCGCGGATCGAAGCGGATCAGCTTGGCCTTGTTGCCCGCCGCGAATTCGCTGAGGCCGCCGACCGCGATCATCGCGTCGAGCACGGTCATGTTGGCGCGGTAGGGGATCGAGGCGGGTTTTTCGGTCGCGCCGATAATCCGCACCTGCTGGCTGAACGTGCCTGCGAACTTGTTCACGATGACCGAGACGATCGGCTGTTCGATGAACTGCGACAGGTGCAGGCGGATATCCTCCTGCAGCATGGCCGGGGTCTTGCCCACGGCAGGCATGTCGGTGACCAGCGGGATCGAGATACGCCCGTCGGGGCGGACCTGGATGTTCTGCGCGCTGAGTTCGGGGTTGCGCCAGACATTGATCGAAAGCTCGTCCAGCGGCCCGATCACATATTCCTGGCTCGGCCCTTCCTGCGTGGCGACGAAGGCTGCCGGGGGCAGCTGCGGGCCGCCGCTGCTCATGCAGGCGGAGAGAGCAAAAAGCCCCAGAAAGAGCGCTGTTAGTCGGGCAATCGCGCGAGAGCGCATGGGATCGATCCTTCCATTCGTGTCAGCCGGACGGCGCACCCGCGAAGCGCGCCACCACGATTGGCCGACGATTTGGGATCGTTCCTCGCGAAAAAGGGTGAATATCCCGTTAGCTAAGGGATCTGATCGCACCCGATCCCGATCTGGGACGCCGGGTTAGCGAGAGCTAAACGCCGCGCGCTGGCGCAGCCGTCAGACCAGCATCTCCAGCGCGGGCCCTTGGCCGAGGAAATGCATCGGCGAAGCGGACGCGCCATAGGCCCCGGCGCAGAACACCGCGACCAGATCGCCGACCTCGGCACGCGGCAGCTCTGCCTTGTCGGCCAGCCGATCCAGCGGGGTACACAGGCACCCGACGACATTCGCGACCTCGACGGCAGGAGCGTCGAACTTCGTCGCGATGGCGAGCGGATAATTGCGCCGGACCACCGCCCCGAAATTGCCCGATGCGGCCAGCTGATGGTGCAATCCGCCGTCGGTAATCAGGAAAATCTCGCCCTGGCTTTCCTTCCGGTCGACGATCTGTGCGAGGTAAACCCCCGCCTCACCGACCAGATAGCGGCCCAGCTCGATCGCCATCTCGGTCTCGGCCAGTTCTTCGGGCAAATTCGCGAAACGATCGCCAAGTGCCGCGCCGATCGCGCCGATGTCGAGTGGTTCGTTGCTCGCAAAATAAGGGATGCCGAAACCGCCGCCCAGATTAAGCGCGGGGCATGGTTGGCCCACCTCGCGCGCGATCCGGGCTGCGAGGTCGAGCACCTGGCCCTGCGTTTCGATCACCGCATCGGCCTCCAAAGTCTGGCTGCCGGTGTAGATATGCAGGCCGCGCCACTGCGCCCCGCCATCGATCAGATGGCGGATCAGCGCCGGAACGCGCTGCGCATCCAGCCCGAACTGCTTGGCCCCGCCGCCCATCTTCATGCCCGATCCGCGCATGTCGAAATCGGGGTTCACCCGCACCGCGACCTTGGGCTGAATGCCCAGATCCCGGCCGATTTCGAGGGCGCGCTCAGCCTCGGTCTCGCTTTCGCAGTTGAGCGTCACGCCCGCCTCGATCGCGGCGCGAATCTCGCGCGGGCGCTTGCCCGGCCCGGCAAAGCTGATGTGCGCCCCGTCGATCCCGACGCCTTGCAGGATCGCAAGCTCCCCGCCCGAGGCGAGATCGAACCCGTCGACCAGCCCGGCCATGTGGGCGATCACATCGGGGTGCGGGTTGGCTTTGACCGCGTAATGAATCGCGAGGCTTTCCGGCATGGCCGCGCGCAAGGCCGCCATGCGCGCGTCGAGCATGGCGCGCGAATAGACGAACAGCGGCGTGTCGCCCGCTTCGGCGACCAGATCGCTCGCCTTGCGCCCGCCGATCGCCAGTTCGCCGTCGATCGCCTCGAACCCCTGCGGGATCGGGCCGAGCGGCTTGGCCGCATTGGGATCGCGCCTGCGACGTTCGATGCTCATGCGGCGAGCCTTTCGCTGACTTCACGAAACAGCGCGGGTCGGTCGATCTTGCCATTGGGGTTGAGCGGCAGGTCCTCGCGCCATTCGATTGCGTGGGGCTGCATGAAGCTGGGCAGATCGCGTTTGAGCGCAGCTTTCAATGCATCGACCTCGCCCGCGCCGCGCACCACCAGATGGACCGCCTGGCCAAGCTTCGCGTCGGCCACGCCAAACGCCACCGCATCGGCGACCAGCCCGGTGGCGAGCGCTGCGTCCTCGATCTCCTGCGGGCTGATCCGGTTGCCCGCGCTCTTGATCATCGCGTCGCGCCGCCCGACGAAATAGAGCAACCCGTCCGCATCGCGCTTCACATAGTCGCCCGACCACACGGCCATTCCGCCATATTCGGAATGTGCGGGGGCAGGCCTGTATCGCTCCGCCGTCCGCTCTGGGTCCTGCCAGTATCCTTGTGCGACCAGAGGCCCGCAATGGACCAGTTCGCCCTCTTCGCCCGGCGCTGCCGGGCCGCCCGCCTCGTTCACCACCAACACCTCGGCAAAGGGGACGGCCTTGCCCATCGAGGTGGGGTGCGTCGCGACCAGTCCGGGATCGAGGAAGGTGGAGCGGAACGCCTCGGTCAGGCCGTACATCGGGTAGATATCGGCAGCAGGCCAAGTCGCGCGCATCGCGTCGATCAGGTCGGGCGTCAGCGCGCCGCCGGAATTGGTCAGGCGTTTGAGGCTGTCGCCAGCGCCCTCTTCCCACTTCGCCTCCACCAGCTGGCGCCATAGCGGCGGCACGGCGGCGAGCGTGGTGGCGCGATGTTTCGCCACCGCCTTGGTCACGTCGCGCGGCATCAGGTAGTCGAGCGGAGCGACACAGCCGCCCGCGCGCCACGTCGAAAGCAGCTGGTTCTGGCCGTAGTCGAACGCCAGCGGCAGCACTGCCAGCGTCACATCGTCGCTGCGCAGCTTGAGGTAATGCGCCACGCTGACCGCGCCCAGCCACAGGTTTGCGTGGCTCAGCACCACGCCCTTGGGCTTGCCGGTCGACCCGCTGGTATAGAGGATCGCGGCGATGGTCTGCGGGTCGGCGGCGGATTTGGGCAGCGGATCGCAGGCCTTCGCCGCCTCCAGCGCCGCGCTTTCCTCTACCTGCGCGCACCCGGCAGGCAGATCGTCCTGCTCCAGCGTGGAAAGCCGCGCGGGCGTGCCGATCAGCATGGCAGCGCCGCTGTCCGCCAGAATATGCGCGACCTGCGCGCGCTTGAGCATCGGGTTGATCGGCACGTGGACCAGCCCGGCACGCGGGGCGGCCAGCGGCAGCAGGCAGGTCAGCTCACCCTTGGCGGACCAGCTCGCGATCCGCGCGCCCGTTTCCGGAATCTGCGATTTCAGCCACGCCGCCAACCGACCGACACGGGTTCTTAAGTCCGCATAGTTAAGGGTGCCGTCGCGCAGAGCCAGCGCCGGGTCCGCATCATCGCCTTGTTCGATAACATGGTCGATCGGGAAAGGGGTCGGGTCGGGCTGGGTCATGGAGATAGGAGTACAACGCCTCGTGAACGCGGAAACAGGTGGCTATCACAAGGAGGTTACCATTGTGCAAGCGACACCGCAGCAAGCCTGTGGGTGCGCCTGCCCCTCTCCGTTCGAGCGGCCCGAGTGGTACGCCCTGCTCGCCGATTCGCGCCCGCAAGCCTTTTTCAAGCGGGTCGAGACCGGCGGCAGCCACGCAACCATCGCGCTCAACCGCACCGACGGACGCATCGAAGCCCTGCGCAACTGGTACGCCTTTACCTGGCGTCCGGTGGTGCCCGCCGGTGACGCAGGCGAGGCGATGCTGGAGGCACTGGCACGCGATCTGAAGCGCGAGGCGCCGCGCGTGACGCTCTGGCCGCTGCCCGACGAAGATGGCAGCGCCACCCGCCTCGTCGCCGCATTCCGGAAGGCCGGCTGGCAGGTCTCGCTGACCCAGTGCGACGAGAACCATGTGCTGCCAGTTGCGGGCCGCAGCTTTGCCGAATACTGGGCGAGCCGCCCCGGTCGCCTGCGCACCACGCTCAAGCGCAAGGCAAAGAAGGTCGAAGTCGAAATCGTCGCGCATTTCGACGCAAAGCTTTGGGCAGATTACGAAAACATCTACGCCGAGAGCTGGAAGCCGAGCGAGGACGAACCCGATCTGCTGCGCCGCTTCGCACAGGACGAAGGCGCGGCGGGGCGCATCCGGCTGGGTGTCGCGCGCGCCGATGGCGTGGCCGTCGCGGCGCAGTTCTGGACCGTGGAAAACGGCACCGCCTACATCCACAAGCTCGCCCATCTCGAAAGCGCCAAGCCGATTTCGCCCGGCACGACGCTGTCGGCCGCGCTGTTCGAGCATGTGATCGACCGTGATAATGTCACGCTGGTGGACTTCGGCACAGGCTCCGATTCCTACAAGGCAGACTGGATGGAACAGGTGCGCCCGCGCTTCCTGCTCGACGCGCTGGACCCGGCGCAGCCCGCAGCGTGGCCTGCGCTCGCAAAACGCGCAGCGCGCGCGATCCTTGCAAGAGGCAACACCCCCCGCTAGGCAACCGCGACTTTTACGGCAGCTTAACGGTATCTATGACCGCCCAGACTTCAGCGCCTGCGGACCCGACCGGGCCCGCCCGCAGCAAGATCGACGAGACCCTGCGCGCAATCCTGCGCGATGTACTCGGCCTGTCGGACGAACGCGCCGCCGAACTGACGCCCGATAGCGGCCTCTTCGGCCATCTGCCCGAACTCGACAGCCAGGCGGTCGCCGACCTGCTGACCGAGATGGAAGACCGCTTTGACATCATCATCGAGGATGACGAGGTCGATGGCGACCATCTGGAAACCTATGGCGGGCTGCTCGCCCTTGCCGAGGCCAAGACCGCCAGCAACTGACATGCTGCTGGCGTGACCACCCCATTCCAGTTCGTCGAATGGCCGTGTCCTGCCGCTGACGGTGAGACGCGCAGCGAGGCCGCGCTCGTGTTCAATCGCGCGCGCGACGCACGCCTGCTGGTGATCCCGCCTTTGTTCGAGGAAGCGAACAAGCTGCGCCGGCAGATCGTGGAGATCATGCGCCGGCTCGACGATGCAGGCATCGACAGCGTGCTGCCCGATCTGCCCGGCTGCAACGAAAGCCGCGCGCTGCTCGCGCAGCAGACTCTTGAATGCTGGCGCGCAGGCGCTGCCGAAGCGGCGGAGCATTTCGGCGCGACTCATGTGCTGAGCGTGCGCGGCGGCGCATTGCTGCGGCCTGCCGGGTTGCCCGGATGGGACTATGCCCCGCAGGGCGGGCCGAAGATCCTGCGCGCGATGGTTCGCGCGCGGATCATCTCGACCAAAGAGGCCGGCGCGCCCGAAACGCGCGAGGAGATCGAGGCGACGGGCCGCAGCGAAGGCGTCCAACTCGCCGGATGGTCGATCGGCCCCGCACTGTTCGCTGCGTTGGAAAGCGCCGAAGTGCCTGCGCGCGGCGACGGCGTCACCCTGATCGACCACGAAACCCTCGGCGGACGGCCCCTGTGGCTGCGTGCCGAACCCGACTTCGACGCCGCGCAGGCCGACGCGCTCGCCGCAACGATTTCGGTCGCGATGAGGGACGTGGGATGAGCCGCCGCCTCCACCTGACCTTCAATTGCGAGGGATCGTACCTTGCCGGCACGCTCGACACCGCGCCGCTGACCACCGGCCTGCTGCTGGTGAGCGGCGGTAACGAGCTGCGCAGCGGCGCATTTCGCGGACAGGCGCGGCTGGCGCAGACCATCGCCAAGCGCGGCTTCCCCGTGTTCCGGTACGACCGCCGCGGGGTCGGCGACAGCGAGGGCGAGAACCTGGGCTTCACCCAGTCCGAACCCGATATTCGCGCCGCGATCGAGGCGTTTCGTGCGATCGCCCCGCAGGTGAAGCGGATCGTGGCCTATGGCAATTGCGACGCGGCGAGCGCGCTGATGCTGGCGGGCGGCACGGGCTGCGACGCACTGGTGCTGAGCAATCCGTGGACGATCGAGGACGAGGACGACGATACCCCGCCCCCGCAGGCGATCCGCGCGCGCTATCTGCAAAAGCTGGGCAACCCGTCCGAAGTGGCGCGCCTGCTGCGCGGCGGCGTGAACCTGCGCAAGCTGGCGGGCGGTCTGATCCGCGCCGCGCGCCCCGCCCCTGCGGCGAGCGATCTGGCAGGCCGGATGCGCAAGGGACTGGAGACGTTCGACGGGCCGGTGAGCATCCTGCTCGCCAGTGAAGACCGCACCGCACAGGTGTTCGACGGGATCTGGGACAAGGACGATGTCCGCGTGGCGCGCTGCGAAGGCGCGAGCCATGCCTTCGTCGAGCCGCGCGCGCGCGAGTGGCTCGACGCGAAGATAGTGGACATGCTGCGGGGCTAGCCCCCTTCTCTCCTCCCCTCTGCAAGCGGCAGGTGAAAACCGCGCCGACTAATCCCGCACGAACAGGCTCGCCAGCTCGACATGGGTCGACCAGCGGAACTGGCCCACCGGGCGCAGCTCTGCGAGGCGAAAGCCGCGATCGGCCAGCCGCCGCGCATCACGCGCCCAGCTCTGCGGATTGCAGCTGATATAGATCACGCGCGCCACGCTGCTCTGAGCAATCATGTCCGCCTGATTGCGCGCGCCTGCACGCGGCGGGTCGAGCAGCACGCAGTCGAAGCGGGAGATTTCCGCAGCGGTCAGCGGATCGCGGAACAGGTCGCGGTGCAGCGAATGGACTGGTCTGCCCGAGGCGCGCGCTGCCGCCTGACAGGCGAGATGCGCCGCGCGATCAGCCTCCGCGGCCAGCACCTTGGCCGGGCCGGCCAGTGCGAAGGCGAAGGTGCCCAGCCCCGAAAACAGGTCTGCGATGGTCGCGGCATCGCCGCACCATTCCTTCGCAGCAGACAGCAGCGCGGCCTCGCCATCGGCGGTCGGCTGGAGGAACGCGCCATGCGGCAGGGAGACCGGCACCCCGCCCAGAGTGACCGTCACCGGCTCGGGCTCCCACACGGGCTCAGGACCATAGCCGTCGTCGATCGACAGGCGCGCGAGGCCCTGCTCGCGAGCGAAATCGGACAGCGCTTCGGTCTGCGCGAGGTTCTCGGGCGAAATGCCCCGGATCTCCGCCGTCACGCCCTGATCCGCCAGCGTCAGCGAAATATCCACTGCCAGCTTGCCCGGCCAATGGGCCAGCAGCGCGCGCAGCGGATCGACCAGCGCGAACAGCGCGGGCGCGAGGATGTGGCATTCGGCCATGTCGACGATCTGGTGCGATCCACGCTCGCGAAAGCCGATCACCACCTTCTTGCCCGCACGCCGCGCATGCAACGTCGCGCGCCTGCGGCTGCGCGGCGGGGAGAGATGCGGCGGAGTGAGCGTGTCAGGCACCAGCTCCTGCGATTCGGCAGCGAACGCGACCCGCTGGCTGACGAACTCGGCAAGCGCCGCCTCGTCCGCCTGCTGCAACTCGCATCCGCCGCAGCGGGGGAAGTGGCGGCATGGCGGGTCGACGTGGTGGGGGCCACGCTCGACGATCCCGTTGGCGCTCACCATGTCGCCGGGCACTGTGCCCTTCACATGGCGGCCGCTCGCGGTCACGCCATCGCCCTTCGCGGCGATGCGGATGATCTGTTCCACGGCCTCGCTCACAGCATATCCTCCAGCGCAGGATGGACCGCTTCGGCGAGCATCGTGGCAGTGAAGCCCGCGCCCGCATGACGCGCCGCGCGGCCATGCAGATGCACCGCCTCGCATGCGGCCTGCATCGCATCTCCGGTGGCGGCGAGGCGCGCGGTGCAGATTCCGGCGAGCACATCACCCGACCCGGCAACCGACAGCCAGCGCGAGGCAGGCGGGAAGAAGCGCACGTCTTCGCCCGATGCCAGCAGCGTGTCGGCGCCCTTGGCGAGTACGGCACAGCCGGTCGCCTGCGACAGCGCGAGCGCACGCTCCCGCTTGGTCTCGCCCGCCACCTCGAAGGCATCGCACAGGCGCGACAGTTCACCCTCGTGCGGGGTCAGCAGGATCGGCGCATCGGTCTTCGCGGCAAGTATCTCGGGCGTCAGCAGGACGAGCGCATCGGCGTCGAGCACCAGCGGATGGCCGCTGCGCACCGCC
>CEOS01032062.1_pt1 | contig 20421 bp, 14 predicted proteins | sample 530601 | NCBI WGS metagenome assembly CEOS01 (sample SAMEA2620666, study PRJEB7988) | marine metagenome | biome: marine biome (ENVO:00000447); feature: mesopelagic zone (ENVO:00000213); material: "saline water (ENVO:00002010), including plankton (ENVO:xxxxxxxx)" | depth 1000 m
CACTTCAGGAAAAGATAGAACACCTTCTTACATTCCAACTTCAGCATTACGCGAATATCATTTACCGGCTTTTAAAGCAGCGGTTGACGCCGGAGCACATACAGTAATGGTGAACAGTGGTATTATTAACGGAATTCCGGTACACGCTAATAAAAACTTATTGACTGGTTTGCTGAAAAATGAATTAAACTTTAAAGGTATAGTGGTAACCGATTGGGCAGATATTGAAAATTTAAATCGCCGGGATCGAATTGCTAAAGACGATAAAGAAGCAGTGATGATGGCGATAAATGCCGGAATTGATATGTCGATGGTTCCTTACAAATACGAAGTTTTTTACAATAGTTTGGTAGAATTGGTCAACGAAGGAAAAGTAAAAGAAGAACGAATTAATGATGCGGTACGAAGAATTTTACGGGTAAAATTTGCATTGAATTTATTTGAGCATCCTACCACAAATCCTAAAGATTATCCTGAATTTGGTAGTGAAGCATTTGAAAAAGCAGCTTACCATACCGCAGCAGAATCGATTACCTTATTAAAAAACGAAGAAAATATTCTTCCTTTAAAAAAGAATACCAAGATTTTAGTCACTGGACCTAATGCTAATACTATGCGAACTTTAAATGGGGCGTGGACGTATTCTTGGCAAGGTGAAAAAACTCCGGAGTATGCGCAGGAATATAACACGATTTTCGAAGCGCTTCAGCAAAAAGGAAAGAAAAAGAATATTACCTATGTTCCCGGAGTTAGTTATAAAATGGACGGAAAATACTATGAGCAAGCTCCAGATCAGTTAGAAAAAGCGGTTGCAGAAGCTAAAAAAGCAGATGTAGTGATTTTATGTTTAGGAGAAAATACCTATACCGAAAAACCCGGAGACCTCAATGATTTATACTTAAACGAACATCAGATAGCATTAGCCAAAAAAGTAGCTGCTACCGGAACTCCTGTAATTTTAGTGTTGAATGAAGGCCGACCACGAATTATTAGTCATATTGAACCAGCTATGCAGGCGGTAGTGCAAACCTATTTGCCAGGAAATTTTGGGGGCGATGCGCTAGCCGATATTTTATATGGTGAGGTAAACCCTTCCGGGAAGTTGCCTTATACCTACCCACGCTATCCCAATGCTACAATTGGTTATATCCATAAACCTTCCGAAGAACAAAAGAAAGCCGAAGGGGTTTATAATTATGAAGCCGATTACAATCCACAATACCGGTTTGGTGATGGCTTAAGCTATACCACTTTTGACTATTCCGATTTAAAAATCAATAAAACCGAAATTGGAGTAGGAGAGGATTTGGAAATTTCTGTTAAAGTGACGAATACTGGAAATCGTAAAGGGAAAGAAGTGGTAGAGCTTTATACCTCAGATTTGTATGCCAGCAAAATCACACCCGATGTAAAACGCTTACGAAGGTTTACCAAAATAGAATTAGCCCCTAAAGAATCCAAAACCATCAACTTTATAATTTCTACCGATGATTTAAAATATGCCGATAACCATGGCGAGAGTATTTTGGAACCCGGAGAATTCAAAATTTTAGTTAAAGATTTAGAAGAAAGCTTTTTTGTAAAATAAACTAGCTTTATTGTCTGCTTTCATAAACCTGTCTGAAAAAGTATATTTTTCAGTCAGGTTTACTTTTTAGTATACTTCAACTGTTGCATTTCCTCTTGAATCAAGAATTTCGATTGCTTCAATTTTTTGAATTTTCATAATTAAGTCAACAGTTTTATGTTATTTATTTCGCTTTATAGCAAAAATCAAAGTCGAATTTGGCAATAATTTGATTGATTTTCGGGTTTTGCTTTTATAGCTATTCTTTAATTCAATTTCTTTATTTATTCGAATTATAAGATATTCAGTACTCTTTTCAGGTTCATAAGAGTATTCAAGTCCGTTTATGATTAAGTCACAGGCTCCATCAATTAAAGACAATTCATAGAACTCACCTTTAAAATCTATTCCGAATGAGTTAGCAGAACCATAAGTTTGATATTTTATTTCCGTTTTTCCACTTGTTGTTTTTCCTATATAATTTTTATAACTCAAGTCATATACTTCATATTCATCTTTTTCAATTTCCAGCTTAGCATAGCTTCCTTGAAAATCTAGAAGTGATTTTTGGTTGTCAGAATCTTTTACAATCAAAATTCCGTTTACGGTTCCATTAAAATTTCCGGATTCTAAATCTTGAAAAATAGATTTAAATCCATTCCCATCAATTGCGTACTCCGGATATTGCTGTGCAAAACATTGCAAAGAGATAAAAGCTAAAAGCGGTGCAAGTAATATTCGTAATTGTATCATAACGATCAGTTAAGGACTAAATTAGCAATTATTTTCGTTTAGTACAGATTTTAGCAATTCCGATTGGATTATGATGTAGTCGAATCTGCGTTAATTGCGGTTATAAATTGATGGCAAACCGTTTTTATAATCCTACATAATCAGTTTCTTTGATTTCTAATTTGCCAAGTGGGTTATTATTTATTTTAATTGAATACCAAACTCTCCATTGATTATTAGTATCAGGGACAGTTAAGTCCGAAGTCAAATAAATATTGTTTCCGATAATGCTGTCAATTTCAGATAAAAGAAGATTACATTCGGTATAAAATTCGGGAATCAGTGATTTTGAAAAATCACTTCTGTCAATTTGCTTTTTGTCAACAATTGAGTCAATCAAAAGTTTTAAATAAGTTACCACTTTGTGAGAATGGTTTAAATAAGCTTTTTCTTCATTTTGAGCTAAATTCTTAACAATTGAACTATTTTTAAAATTATAAGTTGATAATTAAGCAATTATTTTTACACCGCATTGGCTGTAGGGTTTTATTCAATTTCGATAATTATTTTAGTCTTCCAACCAATACCTCCTTCTTTATGTTTTGTTAAAAACTCTTCCATTTTTCGTTTAGACTTTAGCACTTTTTTAAAGTCCGCGTTTTCAATATCAATTTCCTTTAAAGAATTTACTTGTTTTCTTATTTCAGCATCAGACCAAGTTCCAATACCAAAGTGTAATTCCGCTGTGTCTTTCTCTTTTATATTAAAAACTATCGAATCAGCATTTTTGTTTTCAATGTAATTCAAATCATAATTTGTGATAGTAGTATCTATTTTGAATTTCACTTTTAGTTCTGAATCTGCATTATTTATAAATTCAATAGAATGAGGTGGGTCACAACTCAAAAAAAAAAATAATTCCTAAAAGTCCGATATTTTTTAATTGAAGTTTTCTCATTTCACATTGCAGCCGATAATTACATAAACATACAAAATGTACCTTTATATCCATCTTAAAATCACTACTAAACTAACCGATTTTTAATTGATTTAAAAATATAAAGAAAACTAGGTCACAGGCTATAAGGTTTATTTTTAGCTGTTTTATCTTATTCAACAGGTTCAATAACTCAAAGCCATTCCGCTTCAATACCTAATTTTTCAAAATCATCTACAATATGATCTTTGGCGTAACACAAGGTTACTTTTTTCAAGTTGGGAAAGTGATGGGCATCTGCTACGCTTTCGATATCCCAATACGCTACATCGCCACCCGAGAACGGTATTAAATTCATATAGATATCGTTACCGCCATCTTGGTAGAGCTCAGTAAGTTTAGGGGCTAAACGTTGAGGAACCGGGAAATCTTTAAAGTATTGCGTTACTTCTGCAATGGGTTCATAGCCTTCTTCATCTATATCAATAGCTCTTTGGGGATACCATTTTGCAAATTCGTGTACATCAAACTTGGGAGTCAAGAGCCCTTGCGTATACATCAATTCTTCAATTACCGAAAGTTTAAATCCAAAATCTGTAAATGTGATGAGCGCTTCATCAGGAATGGGAATTACATATTTATCTTTGGGTATGCCTGCCGAACGATCGTAAGCTTCGTACTGACTCACTTCAATGGCTTTAATAGCATCAGCATCAGCATCTGCATCAAACCAGGCACTTATCGTATTTAAAACCAAGGCGCCCGAAGTATCTCCGTCAAAGAGTTTGACCCGTTTTTCGGGGTGTTGATGATAGTAGCTGGCAATAGCTTCATCTTCAAAACTAAAGCTTCCAGCGAAGGTTTGGGAAGGACTAAATTGATAATTCTCAGCTTCAAAGGTAATGCTAAGGGCATAGATTAGATGTGCTTCTTTAGAATAACCTAAGATACCCAGTTTGTCCCAGGTGTATACACCGCCTTTTTTGCCTTTAAAATGACGCGGTTTCTCTGCGAATATATTTTCCAACGCAGCTAAAGAGATTGGGAATGATACGGGCTTGTTATTGATGCTAAAACCAGTTGCAGTCAGCTGTATATCGATCATAATAAAGTTTTAAAAGTTTATAACCCAATTTGATGGTTTAAGAATTGTTCAAACGAGGCTGAGATTTTAGTCACTTCGCCGCCATCGTGCTCATACGCCCATACCGAAAAATCAGCTTCCGGATCCAGATAGAGGTAGTCTCCGTTTTCATGACCAATTACAAAACCTCTGGCCACCCGATCTAGTTTTACCGGACCACAATGTGCCGATTGCGCATAAAGCTCTGCTATATTTTCGCCCGCTACGTGCGTGTAAAGCTTTAAACATTCATAATTCGCAGCTTCACCAACTCCCTTCATCGTCCAGCGTTTTAACAAGGCTGCTTGTCCCATCATCGTCCAGGTACGGGCATCATCGTGTTCGCTAGTTTCAATTTGAGTGCCTTCCGGATTTTCATCGAGAAATTGAAGGTAGCTACCGGGTAATTCTTGCTGAAAGGTTTCGCTAAAAGCTAATGACATAATCTCATAGAGTATTTAAAAGTTCGGTTACAAAGTTGCACACCTTTTAAGGGAATAAGCTAACCGTTTTCAGGGATATTGAATTTTAGGAGAATTCGAATTCAAGGAAAACCAAAATAGAATTATGTTTGGAGTACGTGCTAAAATTTATATTGCAAGAGGAATAAAAAACAGATATATAAAAAGTGTATTAGAAGACTAAATTGATGTATTTTTTTAAAGTTTGATATTATAATCTGTATAATTGGAGTAAAAGAAACAATTCGACTCTAGATATACCAGTTTTTTTTTTGCAAACAATTTGCAAACACCTCTTTTTTTAACTTAATTAAACTCATTCTCAATCTATTTGTCAAATTTTGAATCCATTTATTTTGATTTCACATGGTTTAATCGTTAGTTCTATCTCTTTATCATTGAAATTGTCAAACTTTGTTTTTAAGGTGTGTTTTAATTCGATTAAATATATTCAAACATATTGAGGCTAAAATCAAATCATAGGTAGAATAATACAAACAGCCACCTGTAGCTCTGGATTTTCTTTTCTGAATTGTGGAGAGGTATAATATTCTCACATAAATGGATGAGCCGGATGGTTGAGACCACCAAAACCGGAGAATTTGAACTATTCAATAATTGGTGTTTGTGATTTGAAGTTCTGACTTTTGTGTGGTGTTGGAGGCTGCTCAATTTTATCCGGAGAAGGTGGTATACTAATTCCGGCGTTTCCAAAAGAGAGGGAAGTTGGTCGGAATTTTACACGTTGTGCGAAGCAATCGGTCCTGAAATTCAAAACCTCCGGGATCCCTGGAGGTTTTGCACTCTGATTATCAAGGTCATGTTTTAAATTTCAATGTAATACGATCAGATCACACCTCCCATCAATGGATCTGTAGTGCTTACTTTGCCATTTTCAACATGACCGGCAAATCGTTGCTCAAATGAAGGATATCCTTCTATGGTAATACTGTGATCATACCATCCGGCACTGCTTGCTACGTTCAGGGAAAATGTTTTGGTATTTTTCTTAAGATTGAACTGGAATGCCTCCCTTTTATAGGCATTATCCACAATGGTTATCTGCAATTTTTCATTGGTCGGGTTCTGGATTGTCCATTGCAGTTCAGTAGTGGAACCAATTTGATGGACAGCTATCTCGAGGTCTGAAAGCTCACCCATGCTTCCTTTGAACTCCCTATAAAAACCATTGGGGGCATATGCCTTTAAATGATAGTCATTGGAAGCCTGCTTTACGGGATACGAAAGTTTCTCTCCTTCGGTGACCGTGAAATCATAACAAGATCTTTTTGCATTGTTCACCAAAGCTTTAAGGTCATAGACCTGAAATGGAGCCGCTATCTTTTTGGTTCTGGACAGTCCCGCATGACACCTTATCATCAATTCCACTGCCTTGGTATCCTTTTGGGTTTTACAGTTCAATGACAAATTATAGGGTATGGCACAGGCAGGTTTGGTGCCTTTTTCCTGTTCTGGCACTCTTTCCAGTAGTTTGTTGGATTTTTGAAGATTTCGAACATCAGAATCGCTCAACATTATATAATCGCTGGGGAGTTGCTTTTCTTTTGCCATATAGATTTGTTCGATATATTCATTTCTATCAACTCTAAGACCATCTTTTGGAGGTATATCATCGGCTGCTCTGAATATTGAGGTAAGATTTCCACATACCGCTCTTCTCCAGGTCCCAATATTTTCCTCAATGACTTTTTTGCCAGTTTTCTTTTCTATAAAATGTTCCAAGAACTGTAAAGATGATGTATGATCGAACACTTCGCTGTTCACGAACCCGCCTTTTGACCATGGGGAAGCTACGACCATAGGAACCCTAAAACCAAGCCCAAGATTGTCCTTTCCTTCCACAAACTCTTCTTCTGTTGGAATATTTGTGGTGGCCCCGGTTGCATCGTCCCCCTGTTTTGGGGCCACAAAAGGTGGAATATGATCAAAATACCCGTCATTTTCATCATAGGTGACAATGAAAATGGTTTTTTTCCATTGTTCGGGGTTCTTGGTCAAGATATCCAAGGCTTCTGATACGTACCAAGCTCCGAACCAAGGTGATCCAGGGTGATCGGAAAACGCGCAGGGAGCCACCAACCAAGACACGGTGGGTAAAGTACCCTTGTTGACATCTTCCCTGAACTGATGAAGCACATCACCCTTAGGGACATTCACTGTTTTGCCCTCAAATTCCAAGGTTTCCAATTCTCGGTAATCATTGGTTCTATTATTGGTGATAAATGCTTTATGGTGAATCGCTTTTTCATGCTCGCTCAACTTTTCAAAGTTGGCTTCGCTGTACGTGTCAAGGTCATTTTTCAACTTGTCGATTTCCCCAAGGATCTCCTCCAACTCTTTACCTTCCAGCTTTCCAGATGCATGCAACTCCATCAGTTTTTTTAGCTCCTGTTGCATAAACTTGCGATGTTCTGGGTGAAAACGGACATTATATTGCTTTATGAATTCCAGGTCGTTATCGGTGAAATTGGCCAGCCAATAGCCTTCTTCCTCTGTGAAACCCGTGGGAATGCTCAACTCATTTTGATACACGCCCCAAGAGATTCCAGCTTTTTCCAAGCGTTCCGGATATGTTTTCCAACTTACATTTTTAAAATCGATCATACCATTATCGATATGTGCCTTGGATGCAGGGTTGTGTGCATCTTCACGAACCGTTCCTGCCCAAAAATAATTTCGGTTTGGACTGGTTCCTGTCAACGTGGAACAAAAATTTTGGTCGCATACAGTGAAGGCATCTGCAAGGGCGTAGTAAAATGGAAGATCTGCCCTGTCGTAAAACCCCATGGTAAGAGGTAGGGCAGCATAATCTAGGTTGCCAGATTTCTTGGCCTCGAGCCATTTGTCCATTTTTCCCCCGTTACGTGCTGCAACCATATCCTTCCAACCGTGGGGAAGAGATCCCATCCAAGTGGATTTTGTGTTTTTTATGTCTAAATGGAACGGCAGGGCAGTTTCGCCCAAGGAGTTACGTTGATACCAAACAGGTAGTCCTGTTGGTAGATCAATGGCCCTAGGGTCATTAAAACCCCGGACCCCCTTTAAACTCCCGTAGCAATGATCAAAGGATCTATTCTCCTGCATCAAAAAAACAATATGCTCTGCATTCAAATAAGTGGTTCCTGGATCAGGACTGATTGCCATTGCTCTGGCAATGGATTGTGGCACTGTCCCTGTAATTGCTGTAGCCCCTGCTAAAAGAGATGCTTTTTTTATAAAAGACCTTCTTGATTCCATTGTGTAAGTAGTTGGATTGATTATTCCAGGAATAAATGTAAGCCGAAGTCCATATTACTTCTGTTACTTAAACATTAAGCTTATGGAAATACTTGGCAACCTGAAGTATTTTTTGTGAGCTTCGTCAAAGCTACAAAACAATTGTAATACATAGTTTATCATTTGATTGTCCCCGCTTGTGCGCAATTGTATCGCGTGCCTACTTATAACCAACGGGCATGTTAAAATCTTAAGGCCCTAACCCGATAGCGCAGACTTGAGGTCCGTGCCCAGTCCTCCCCACTGCGCAAAATCTCCTGACTTTGAGCGAGCTATTTCCCCTTGCACGACATAGAACATTTGTAAAGCCTAATCTAGTACTGAGCGTAGCCGAGTGGCTAAAAGGATGAGCTCAAATCAAACCAGCTTTTTTGACGAAACTTTTACAATGTCAAGTTTTGAGTTTAAAGTAAGAACAGGAACCGCAAATGAAAGGAGGTGCTACTACTTCTTTTGTGACTAAAACACAACGTCAAATAAAACAAAGTGCGTGTGATACAACCGTTAAATACAACATATACTTATTGATGCCTATACGTATAAATTACAAATACAGTGATTAAACCCTTAACTGAAAATTCCCCGGATTCAGGGATAATAATTCGCAAATTGAATAGTTAACTTTGTAAGAAATCACAACTATGGAAGATCATAAACAACACGCCGCTTTTTTAGACTCTTTAAAGCGCAACCACGATAAAATACGAGACGACCGCGCTCATGCTATTGCAGAAGATGCACAGTTGATGTACAAACGGGAAACCGAAGATTTGGCCCTGTTTTTAAAGCGCTTAAAGCGCGAACAAGAGAATATGCTTGATATGAGCCCTACAGATGCCAATAGTCTGGTATTAGCTTCAGATTTTGATGCTAAGAATTATGTTGCTAAAGACCTAGAAATGGCGGTTAAAATAAGAAACTTAGAAATCAAATTAGAACTGGCCAAGAAGCGCTACGCGTATTTATTTGGTGGTAAAATAGAAGAACTATAATTATGGGAGGAGGAAGATTTAGTAACGAAGCTTACGAACAGTTAAGAAGATCTAAAGGATATCAAAACAAGTCTCGCGAAGAGATATTTACCGCAAGAAGCATCGATCCGGAAATGGATCCTGCCCAAGCACTTGTACGCGAATCTAGAGATTCTGAAGAGCATCCGGAGTCCCTTTCTATTATCGTAGGTTTAGATGTGACCGGCAGTATGGGCTTTGTGCCTGAGCTTATTGTAAAAGAAGCCTTGCCAGACCTTATCGGTTCACTTATGGAAGCCGGGATAGCGCATCCCCAAGTATTGTTTATGGGACTGGGCGATTTTGTTTACGATAGTGCCCCGTTGCAAGTAGGTCAATTTGAGTCTTCGGCAGAATTGTTAGACCGCTGGTTAACCCGTGTATATCTAGAAGGCGGCGGTGGCGGTAACAATCAGGAAGGCTATAACCTGGCACATCTCTTTGCAGCCCGACATACCGCAATAGACTGTTGGGAAAAAAGAAAGCAAAAAGGTTTTTTATTTACGATAGGGGACGAGCCTGTATTTAAAGACCTTCCGGCAGAAATTATTCGTAAATACACCTGTACCAACGAAGCTGCAAGCATGAGTACAGAAGCGATTATAAAAGAAGCACAAGAAAAATACAACGTGTATCACATTCATTTAGAGCATAATGAATGGTCTAAAAAGGATATACGAAAAGGAAACTGGAACGAATTGCTGGGGGAAAACTTTATCGAGTTATCTGATTATAAACGCGTAGCCAAGCGTATTGCTGAAGTGGTGATTCAAAATCATTTGCCTGCTGCAACATCTTCAGGAAACACCAGTTCGTCGCATTCAGATATTGATGTAGAAAATATGCTATAAATGCCAAAGTGCAGCATAGTTATAGATTTAGGTTTTGGCGATGCCGGAAAAGGGGCGACCACCCATTTTCTGGCATCACAACAACCTGAAGAAAGTTTGGTGGTTCGCTTTTCAGGAGGGCATCAGGTGGGGCATACCGTAACTACCAGAGAGCTTGAACATACCTTTAGTAATTTTGGGTCAGGAACCCTGCAGGGAGTTCCTACTTATTATAGCGCGCATACGACGCTTTTTCCACCGGCCATTTTGCAAGAAGGGAATTACCTAAAAGCCTACCAGCCCAAGTTGTATGTGCATCCATTGGCTAAGATCACCACCATCTATGATATTGCCTATAATCGCGTTGTAGAAAAACAGCAAGGTCATGGCTCTTGCGGTTTAGGTTTTGGGGCAACTATAGCCCGGGATCGGGATGAGGTTTATTTCTATGCGAACGATTTACAATTTCCGTGGGTAATTCAGCAGCGCTTACAGAGTATTCAGAACTTTTACCAAAGCAAAATAGCGCAGCAACCTCAAGCCGTTCAAGAGTATTATGCAGACGAATTGCAGCACTATGACGAAGCGTATTTTATAGAAAGCTGCCTTAACATCAAGTCTTTTTACGAGATCGCACAATTAGCGCAGCTAGCAGACACCTATCAACATTTTATTTTTGAAGGCAGTCAGGGTATTTTGCTAGATACCCAACACGGTTTTCATCCGCATACCACCTGGAGTGCAACCACTTCTAAAAACGCTATTGAGCTTATTTTAACTGAACTGAGCGATGCCCAGATCACTATGTATTACGTGACCCGTTGTTACCAAACCCGGCACGGCAACGGCCCGATGAGCAGTACAACTCCCGTAACCTTAATAAATAACGCTCATGAAGCCAATGTAACCAATGAGTTTCAGGGGGAGTTTAGAACGCGCGCTTTAGATCCAGACTTGCTCAATTATGCATTGAGTTGTGATGCCATTCATCAGCAAGACCTATCCCTCACCAAAAATTTAGTCGTCACCTGTTTAGATCAGTTGCCAGATTTTTCCGTAGAACATTTACTGGAGCAACTTTCCATTTCGTTTACCAAAGTCTACGGCAGTTTTGGACCTCGTCTGGAACATATAAAAATACTCAAGTAGTATTTCTTCAAACGCTTTTGGTACTTCCTAATTTTCAAAATCACCCTTTTCAGGGATACATGGCAAGCCATTCTCCAATACCTTCGTTTTCTTAAAAAATGAAGCTATTATGAACAGTACAATTGCCTATAACGAGGACATACATCACAAGAAATGGGAGGATTTTTATTTTGAACCCATTAGCATAACCACGCTTCCTGAGCTTACAGATCCTGAAAGTTATAAGAACAGTTTTACCTTTAGAGATGCCCTATTAACGGCCTTTGAAAAGCTCTCTGGCAAAAAAGTTTTAAAACTGTTGCTAATTACGCCCGATCTGAACACCAATGCTCATTTTTACGGTGTTGCTTATTTAGAAGGTAAAGAAATACACACCGCAACCATTCAGCAGACCGCAATTTTTAAGCAGTGGTATGCTTGTATCAACGATGATGAGGAAGATCTGGCCAAGCCAAAATTATTCAACTTTTCAAGCAATAGCTATAGTTACAGCCCAATTACTATCCAAAAGCACGGGCAGATTTTTGAAGCAACGGGAGAATTTATCGCCGATGCGATTCCGAATGCATTTATTGCAGAACAATTAGCCCAAGAAAAAGCCGATTTTATACAGCCTTTTATTCAGTTAGCGGCCGATTATGATTTTGAAGCAATAAAAGCAAATTTTGAAAAACTGGTTGCCAAAAACGCGTGGAAGGTGATTCCCCCAGCCGATAATCAAAAGCTTTATGCCGAATTTGAAGCAGAAGCGGGTTTTGCAGTTCCACAGCTGCTTAAAGATTTTTTAAGCCTTCACAACGGCATTGAAAACACCCGTTTTTTAAGCGCAGCATCTATGCTAAAAGAGTGGAGAGACTGGCAAAGCGTATATACCGAATGGACGCAAGAAGAATTGTTAGATACCTACAGCACCAATGAAGGGAAGACGTTGTTGATGTACACCACACCTTATTGGATTCCGTTTTTCGATTTGTACAACGGTAATTTTATCGCTTTAGATTTTGCACCTACAGAAAAGGGAATTCCTGGACAGGTCATACGCTTTGGTGCCGATCAGGAAATTGGATATCAGGAAGCCGAAAGTTTAAATGCTTTTTTAGAAGAACTATTGGATTCTGAGGAATTTGAAGAGTTTGAAGACGAGTACTAAGCCTGCTTAACCGATCGAATTCAATAAAAAACAGGTATCGACTTTCGCAACTTAGCCGGTGTGAACTCTAAATAAAACAAACTTAAAATCGTGGATGATAATTTGAATAACGCGAGTGCTTCAGCACTCTTTAACGATCGAATTTTACCCAAGCTGGATCTTTCAGATTTAGAAACTGCCGAGCAGCAAGCTTTGCTGCAGGTGCTGCAATTGATGAATGCCGAAGATTCCCCTTCTTATTTAGAACTAAAAGAAAATCTGGGAAATCAAGCTATAACTCCTGACTTTTCAGCAGCTTTATCCCAACAGATTTATCAGCATCCTGAAATTTATGCCGATGAAGCTCAGGGGTTTGATTGGGTAGCTTCTTGGCTTCCTTTACTGAAAAACGGATTTTTCCCAGATGAACAGCATACCGAAAAACTTCTTGAATTTCTTTATTTTGGATTGGCATTTTTACAGTCAGAAAAAATTTCTGAAGAAAGGCAAGCACAGGTTTTTGAAGTCTTGTCGGTATTGATTCATAGTCAATCTGAAGCTTCCTTACCGGTAGCGCGTTTTTTACTCCATCGCGCTTTTGATCTTCGCGATTACCAGACGTCGCATTTTTTAGTGCAACAGTGTTTAAGCTTCAAATTATTGACCGAAACCTATTTTGCCAAAGACGAGAACGAGGTTTTACAGGAATTCCCATTTAGAATTAACGCCATTTTTGTTGAACATTTTTATACAGGCAGTTGGGAGTTGCTCCTGGAAAGTATACATCAGGTTTTACCGGTAAGTATACCAGGTAAACCGGGAGCTTACGAAGTTTTAAAACCTTGGTTAAGCGAAGAGTTGGCGTCGTTTTATGCAGCAAATGAGGATTGGGCCATACACGCCCATCAACGCTTGGTAGAGCGCGTACTTTTTACAGAAGATGAAAGTTTTGAGTATCTGAATCTTCACACCGCAGCGGGGAAATACCCGTTGATTACTGCGTTTGCCGAGAAAGAATGGGACGAAAGTGACGTGTTGCTGTTCAGTTTAAAAGATAAAAACATTCCTTTAGCACAAACAGAAGCGGGCTTTTACAAACTGCAAGATTGGTTATTGGCCAATAAGGGAACCAATTTTAACCGGGAGGCTTTTGATAATTACGGGAAAGCCGTTTTCGCAGTAAATAGTGCCCGTGAATTGCCGGTAAAGTCAATTTCACTCTGGTTTGAGATGTGTAATGCTGCTCAAAAGAATTTGCGACAAAAAGCCTATTTCAACGAGGTGTTTTCGCATTTGCTTACTGACTGGCAAACCAAAAAAATGCCCGTAATGAGCAAAGACGGGAATGCGTTTCAAGTCACCGGGATGTATGTGCTTACTCATGTGTTGGGTGAGCTTACTTCCCTTAAAGATGGGTTGCCTGCCTATCAAGCTTCAGGCTTGGCAGATCCATTAAATCAGTTTTTACTGCTTTGTCTTTACGATTTCCGCAGCAATTTAAAAGAACAGATCAGTGAAGAACGTAACGCTGTTTTATACGATTATCTAATAAGCATAGCCTATTCTGCAAGAGAAACAAAACCCTATTTACGAGAAACCGGAGTACAGCTTTGTGTTGAAATTTTAACGACAGTTTATAAGCATACCCAAACCTTTGCCCAAGTGAATGAGATTGCATCATTAAAGAATCTTCACAGCAGCGTTGTAGCCCAATGCGAGGATTTTGCAAAATTTCACTACGTAAATGATGAAACCGACTTGACGCCACAAATCATCCAAAATTGGTATTTGTTTTTAAATGAGTATTACTACAGCCTGGGGAAAGAGTTTTTATGGGTAGATGCGGTATTGAAATCTCAGGGAGCGCGTTTAGCAGCTTATTTTAATGCAGAAGAGAAGGGGAGTTTTCCTGATGAGATACTGTATAGACTGTATAAATTTTTAAAAATGTGCAGTAAAGGTTCTGATTCTTATTCTGAATTGGGCAGCATAGGTTCAGCCATAGCGACGCATATTAGTCATGTGCTACACGACTTAAAACCCGAGAAGTTGTCTAAAAATGTGGTGAAAATTTTATACGACTACATCAACGGTCCAGAGATTAATGCCTTCCATCAAATGCAATTAGAAAATGAGATTCTTCCGTTCTACGCCTATTATTTTCAAGAAGAAAAAACCACCAAAACACTAAGTGAGGAGGAAGACGCAGCACTAGAAGAAGAACGAATTGATGATGACGTCGAAGAAGAAGAAACAGCAAAAGAACCAGCAGCTATCGCATTCGATTCTGAAACGCCACTGAGTAAAGAAGTTTTAGAGCAGGTGATTGTAGGGCTTTCCAACTACCAAAACTCCGGAATAGCGAGCAGTGTTTACCAGACATTTCTAGCGAAAAATAAGGCTGAACTAAAAGCCTTGTTAGAAGAAGATACCGCACTTAAAATGAACATGTATCAGGTATTGTACCTATTGATTATCGACCTGGAAGCCGCTCCCGGGAGTGCTTATGAAGCTTATGGAAATCTGGGTAGAAGCCTTTTTGTGACGCTGGTCAAAGGTTCTTCTATGGCATTAAGCTATACACAAGGGCTGGAAATGATGGCGGCCTCTGGTGCATATCCCGAAAAACTCACCCAGGCTTTACAACACGTAGTGACCGATTTAAACGCATAACCGATGAATACAGAAGAAATCACACCCCAAATCCAGAAGCAATTGAACTTTTCGGCTTTGCTTTTAAAAAAACATTCCAATGAAGTAGATCTAGAAAGTTGGTTTGGCTTCAACCCGATGAACGAGTGGCACATTAAATCTGCAAAACGCCTGCTCAAGTATTACGGCATCCATTCAGGCTTGCACCTGCGCAGTGCGCTGTTTGAATATGAAACGGGGATGAGAGTTTCTGCTCCTTTTGAAAAGTTAGCAGCGAGCTTGCGTCTGGATACCACCAGCAGTTTTGAAACCAAATACAACGCACTGAACAATGTAACCCAAGAGCATCAATACACGCTTGCTTGGAAATATAGATTCAGCCTAAAAGATCAAAAACTAAAAGGCTATGAACTTGCGAAATATGTGTTCTTAATGCGCTTGGGAGGGATTTTGAATTATATGGAATTCGAGGAGATTAGCTTACGCTTAAGTGATGTAGAAGCCCTTCTTAAAAACACATTTGATAGCTGGGGAGCCTTTCACCGCAATGTGTGTATTGGAGATGAATTTATAAACGGACGCGGCGAGCAGGATTTAAGCTCCTATCCCGGAATATTAACCCTTTGGGAATGTTACCAGCGTATGCACATCAACTATCCCCACTGGTTTAAAGAATGGTAATTATGGAATTGACACGAGAAGAAGTACTTAAACATATTACAGCGGCCGAAGAAGCCTATACCCAGCGACTCCATCATCAATTAGAATCGCATATTGTGGTGATTCAAGAGAATTTTGATGCGTTAGGAGCACAGGATCAAGCCATTTGTATTCGGTTTTATCGGTTGTATATGCGCTTTCTAACGCTTTTTGAAGCGGTAGATGTAGCCACGATGCAAACCTACCTGGAAGCCTTGGAAAATGAAGGCGTGGTAGAAGCTTCAGATTATGAATTGATCTGCAGTTTTTACCATAAATGTCCGCAAGAATTGTATGAAAAAGCACTGATGGCGTATTCGTATAACGAAACTTTACACCTTCATTATGCTTTAAAATTGAAGCACGAACAGCGTTTTGAAGAAGCTGTAGAAGTGCTTAAATACGTTTTAGAATGTTATCCGGGCGCTACCGAAGTGCGTTTCTTGTTATGGGAAATCGAACAGGAATATTTAGATGAATTATGCCATACTGAACAAGAGGTTGACGCAACAGCGCTACTTGATTTGGCTTCAGCTACACACAATACAACTGTATTAAAAGGCTTGGAACTGGACCCGCGATTATCAAAAGCAGAAGGCTACCACGTTCAAATTCAATTGGCGATTTGGCAAAACAGATCGGTAGCGGTTCGGGACCAATGGCGAGCGGAGTGGAAGTTTGTAGAATTGGCAACTAAAACCCGCAACCTACTGGCCGATTATGCCAAAGCCTTTATGATGTATGATATGGTTGCAGAAGTGTTGTCATTTCCCGAAGCTCCCGAGTTTCCGGCCGAAGATTTTAACGACTTTTCAGACTATAGCGACTATATGCAAGCCCTTACCCATGCAGGTTGGCAACGGGCACAGCATCACTATTTACTCATAGGGAAGTCCTGTTATTTCTATTCTAAAGACTTGAAGAAAATGGCATATTGCCTGCAACAAGGCTTAGAACTGCATCCTAAAAATCCGTTACTGTTAGAATTGAAGGGAAAATTCTTCTTCTTTCAAGCCGAATATCCACAAGCGGCAGAAGCCTTTAATGAGGCCTTTAGACAAGGCCTTTCGGCCACCGATTATTTACAAACTATGATGGATTTGAATGATCGGGTAAATGATCCTAAGGCTATTTTACAGGTGGTGAATCAGTTTCATCAGCGGCATTTTCCCAATGCTAAAAGCACGTGTTTTAGAGGAATAGCATTGCTCAAACTGGGGCTGGTAGCAGAAGCCTTAAGCGTTTTTAATGAAGGGATTGAAGATTATCAGCAGTCAGCATTTCACGCCTGGATGTACTACTGGCGCGCGGTGATTCATCGTAAAAATAAGAACTACGAGCTTTTCTTTCAGGACATCGAACGCGAAGTGCAATTTTACGAATTGGGAAGCAGCGATTACTGCAATTCCATGAACCTGAGTATGGAAGTGCTTTTTGAAATGGGCGATTATGAAAAATGCTACCAGTATGCCTGTTATTGCCACGAGCAAGGTCGATTAGATCCAGAACTTTATCCCGTATTTCAGTGGTTGTGTTTTTATGATTTTAAAGAAAATCCCGAGGGGCTTCGTCCCGCCTCAGAAGGTGATTTGGTTCCCGATCCCGAGACGTATATTGATTACCGAAACAATGGCTTGGTGTATTGGATCATAGGAAACGAGGCCGCAGCAGCAAAGTCTCTGGTAGTTGCAGCCCAAAATTCACCCGATGCAGGCGTCTATTATAAGTTGGCGTTTAGCGCTTCACGAGAAGCTTTAGATGATCACCAACTGAGCCTGGACATTTATGAGGAAATAAAAGCTCAGGTTCCCGAAGCCCGAATCTGGGAAGTAGATCATCCCTATCCCGCGTTACTGAGTGCCGCCAAGCATCATGAACAAGCGACAGCAGCCTGTTTAAATTTAATAGCTTCTTATCCTTACCGCGCTTTTTTCGATTATCCTCGAGATATTAATTACCTTGCGCAAGCTCTTAAAAAAAGTGCCCAAGGAGCAGAAAATATGACCGATTTTATAAGATATAGTGCGATGCTCTTAAGCACAGAAAATCCAGAGGAAAACCATTTAAAAGAGCAGCATCAAATGGTGAAAGACTTTTTTAAAGATCAACTCTTTTTAAGGCACAACCTTCTGGAAGCTGCCTCTCGTTTTGAACAGCCTTTAGAAGCAGTAGAGGCTCAGGATTTAGCGCATTTAAAATCCCGTTTAATAGCCACATATTTCTCCTGATGCCCAACCTGTTGTAATGCTAAAAATTCTAACATACCGGTTTGTCCTTGTGCTTGGTTGTCTGGTACTCACTCAGGGAATTTTAGGGCAAGAAGTCCCTACTCCTAAAATAGATTCCCTGGCTACTCTTTATCGGGAATATTTAAATACCCAACCCGAGCGGGCCCAAAAAGCCGCTACCCAATGGCTTAAGCTTGCTCAGACCAAGCAGTTAAGCCTTCAAGAGGCACGGGCACATTACGCATTGGGGAACCTGGGAAACATCACGGGAGATTACAAGAGCACGGTATTTCACGCGCAGCAAACTATTAAGCTCTTAACGAAGAATAAGGTAGAAAATGGACTCGCAGCGTGTTACAACCTGTTGGCTTTGGGGTATAAAAACCTGGGTGACTACCCTAAGGCCATGGATGGCTTTGTCAAATGCTTAAGCTATGCTGAAGCTCAAAACGATGAGCAACAGGAAGCCAACGCATACCAAAATATAGCTACCCTTTACGTATTGCAAAACGATTATATAAAAGCTTCAGAAAGTTTAGACCGGGCAGCTCATTTGTATCGGGAATTAAAAGACGATGATGGGGTGCTAACCACCTTGTTCAATTTTGCTAATATTTTAAAAGAAAAAGGCAAATTTGACGAAGCCCGAAAGCATTACCAGACGGTATTAAATTACCGGGAGCGTGAGGGAAATAAAGCGGTTATAGCCTATGTTCATATGAACCTTTCGCAGATGCTTGTGGAAGAAAAACGCTATGCCGAAGCGGTGGTTTCCTTAAAAAAAACGCTGCGGCTTTTAAAAGAACTTCAGTTTCAGTCAGATATCGCTATTGTATTGAATGACTTGGGACTTTCTGAAAGCAAACTGGGCAACACGCAGGAAGCCATTGATTATTTTGAGCAGGCATTAAAAATCGGGGAAGCACAATCATTGCTTCAGTACAATGCAGAAATCTATAAAAACCTGTCCCAGCTCTATCAGGATCAGGGAGCTTATAAACAAGCCCTTGAGAATTACGACAAAGGGGTAAAACTTACCACAACACAAAACTCGCTGGATAAAGAAAAGTACGTGGCCAAACTGCAGGAACGCTACGAAACGCAGTTAAAAGAAACCCGCATTAAACTTCTGGAAAATGAGCAAAAGCTTAGCGAGGCCGAATTGCAAAAGACCGCACTGAAGTTAAAACGCCAGCGTATTGTACGTAATGCATTTATTGCCGGTTTTGTTTTGGTCTTGATTACCTTGATCCTGCTGCGCCTCTTTTACATCCAGCGGCTGCGTGTTCAAAAAGAGTTGAGCTCACAGCAGGAAGAAAATGCGAGACAGCGTATCAACCAAATGATCAAAGATCATAAGCTTTCTGTAATAGAGCGGTATCAGGAAGGGCAGGAGGAAGAGCGTTCCCGGCTCGCGCGTGAGATTCACGACGGTATAGGTAGCGATCTGGCCGGTATAAAAATCGCTTTGGAGCATTATTTAGAAGGAGCTGCAGAACAACCCAAGGCAAAACGTTTATTAGAAGCGATTAGTAATGCCTGTATGGATGTACGCGGACTGTCACATCAACTGCATCCGTTGCCGTTTTCAAAAATAGGCTTTAGTAGTTTTCTCAATGATTTTATTGAACAGATCACTCAAAAAACCGAATTGACCATCCAAACTTTTTTCTTTCCGGAAGAAGAAATTGATGAATTGCCCGATGCGCTACTGGCCGATGCGTATCGTATTGTACAAGAATTGATCAACAATATCCTGAAACACGCCGAAGCTACCCGGGCAGAAGTACAGCTCACCAAACACCAAGACCATCTTAATATTGTGATTAACGATAACGGAAAAGGCTTTCAGAAAACCAAAAAACAAGGAATTGGACTCCGCAACATCCGCGAGCGCTTACAAAAAGTAAACGGAAGTTTAGATATAGACAGCGGCTCGGGAAGCGGAACGTCTATAACCCTTGATATACCTCTAAATTAAAACTATTGAAAAAGATAAACATCATTATCGCAGACGATCACCTTATGTTTTTAGAAGGCATTAATACCATTTTACAGGATATGCCTGAAATTGATGAAATACATTTGGCCACAGAGGGTAAACAAGTCTTGCGTTTGCTGAAGCAGTTTGAAATTGATTTGATTATCAGTGACATCAGTATGCCCAAAATGGATGGGATAGAACTGCTTAAAGCAATTAAAAAGAACCATAGCGAGATCAAAATAATTATGTTGAGTATGCTCGACAATCACCGTACGGTGCATAAAGTGATTCAGAAAGGCGCACACGGATTTGTACCCAAGTTTACCAGTAAAGAAGAACTGCAAAAAGCGGTGCGCACGGTGCTGGGTGGAGAGCAATACTTTTCAGACCTCATCAAACAGCGGTATATGGAGAGTGTTTTTGAACGTAAGAAGTATAAAAACATCGAGCTTTCTCCGCGGGAAAAAGAAGTATTAAAGCTGTTGGGAGAGGAGCTCACTTCTAAAGAAATTTCAGAACAGCTCTTTATTTCAGTCAACACGGTAGAAACCCACCGTAAAAACATCCTGTTAAAAACCGGCGCAAAAACCACCACCGGAGCGGTAAAATATGCTATCGAATCG
>CEOS01030156.1_pt1 | contig 20239 bp, 21 predicted proteins | sample 530601 | NCBI WGS metagenome assembly CEOS01 (sample SAMEA2620666, study PRJEB7988) | marine metagenome | biome: marine biome (ENVO:00000447); feature: mesopelagic zone (ENVO:00000213); material: "saline water (ENVO:00002010), including plankton (ENVO:xxxxxxxx)" | depth 1000 m
CATCTTGCGTGTCATGCCGCCATCGACCACGAAGTGCTGACCGGTCACGAAGCCTGCCTCCTCACTTGAGGCGAGGTAGGCGACCAGCGCCGCGATGTCCTGCGGCGTGCCGACGCGGCCGACCGGATGCTGTGCCTTGTCGCTCCGCGAATGATCCGGGTCGCTGCGCTCTGACCGCTTCTGCCAGGGGCCGGTCTCGATCCAGCCGGGCAGGATGCAGTTCGCGCGAATCTGCGGCCCCAGACTGATGGCCAGCGCATGGGTCAGCGCACAGAGTCCGCCCTTGGCTGCGGCATAGGCTTCGCAATCGGGTTCCGACTGCAAAGCCCGTGTCGAGGCGATGGTGACGATGGAACCGCGCGCCCGGCGCAACAGCGGCACGGCGCCGCGAATGCACAGGAACGCGCCGGTCAGATGGCTGTCCTGCCATTCTCGCCATTCCGACAGCGACAGATCCTCGACCGGCCCGCTGACAGGATCGGCGATACCCGCATTCGAGACCAGAAGATCCAGCCCTGCCCCGGCCAGCCAATCAGCCAGCGTCGCGAAACCCTGATGAACGGATGCCTCATCGGCCACATCCACGGGCAGCGCAAGACTGCCTGGAAGCGTGTCCGAGACCTCATCAACCGCCTCGGCGTCCTTGTCGAAGATCGCGACCTTCCAGTCGTTCTCGACCAGTCGGTCGGCGATGCCGCGGCCAATCCCCTGAGCCCCACCGGTAATCAGTGCTGTGCGTGTCATCCCTGTCCTCACCCTGGTCCGGCGGCAAAACACGCCAGGGGCCGAACCCGTTCCCGGTCAGCGCCGGCTGCGGGTCAGACGGCGCGAATTCGCGCGGGTGCGCTTGCCATAGGGGCGCAGGCCGGCGGAAAGAACGCGATCGGCGCTGGCTCCGCTGCCGGCGACGCGGACCATGGCAAAGATCGCCTCGGATGCCGCCGCCTGCTTCTCGGCGATCATGCGAAGCGGTTCGCCCGGCGACTGGACCATCAAGCCCATCATGCCCGCCATGCGCAACCCGATCACCGTCTGCGATTCGATGGAAAGCCGTGCCATCTGCGCCCAAAGGCGCATGGGATTGCCTGCTACCTGACCAATATTCAACGAATTCATGCCATCCCGTCCTGATTATTGCAGAATGTGCATAACACGCTGCTGAGTCAATGTGGGACGGGCGGGCGGCAAGGACAAGGCACTGTTTCAAGGCGACACCGCGAAATCGGATCGCGCATGCTTGGCAACCGTCTGCTGCCGTGTATAGAGGCAGGCATCATGACCGACAGCCTGACCCTCCGCCGCCCCGACGATTGGCACCTGCATCTGCGTGACGGCGCGATGCTGGACGCCGTGGCGCCCCATTCCGCCGGTTTCGGCCGCGCGATCATCATGCCGAATCTGGTGCCTCCGATCGTGACCGGGGCCGAGGCCGCCGCCTATCGCGACCGCATCCTGGCCGCGCTGCCCGAAGGCAGCGCGCTTCAGCCGCAGATGACATTGTATCTGACCGACACGACCGATCCGGCGGATGTGGTCGCCGCACATCGAGACGGGATCATCCGCGCGGTCAAGCTGTATCCGGCCGGGGCAACCACCAATTCCGCCAGCGGCGTGACCGACATGGCCCGGATCCGGCCGGTTCTGGACGCGATGGCCGAGGCGGGCATTCCGCTTTGCGTTCACGGCGAGGTCACCGACGCGGAGGTCGATATCTTCGACCGCGAGGCCGTCTTCATCGACCGCGTGCTGGATCCGATCCGTCGCGCCACCCCCGGCCTGACCGTCGTGATGGAGCATATCACCACCAGCGACGGCGTGGCCTATATCCGTGACGGCGGCCCCGGTCTGGGCGCCACGATCACCACGCATCATCTGGTCATCAACCGCAACGCCATCCTCGCAGGCGGCATTCGACCACATTATTACTGCCTGCCGGTGGCCAAACGCGAATCGCACCGCCTGGCGCTGCGCGAGGCCGCGACCAGTGGCGAGGGGCGGTTCTTCCTGGGCACCGACAGCGCGCCGCATCCCGACCGCGCCAAGCTGCAACCCTGCGGCTGCGCCGGCTGCTTTACCGCGCCCAACACGATGTCGATCCTGGCTCATGTCTTCGAGGAAGAAGACGCGCTGGACCGGCTGGAAGCCTTTGCCAGCCTTAACGGCGCCGCCTTCTATGGTCTGCCCGCCAACGAGGACCGCATCCGACTGGTCAAGCGCGATGTGCCGGCCCGATATCCGGCCACGATCACGGCGGGCAAAGAGACCGTGACGGTCTTCGATCCCTTCTTCACGCTGTTCTGGCACCTGGAGGATTCATGAGCCTGCCCTACCCCGCGCGCGAGGAAATCGCCCGGCTCTCGGCCCGGATGCTGCTGGAAATCAAGGCCGTCGATTTCAACGCCGAGACGCCGTTCACCTATGCCTCGGGGCTCAGGGGGCCGACCTATGTCGATTGCCGCCGGATCGTCAGCTTTCCGCGCGTGCGCCAGACGCTGCTGGATTTCATGGCCGCGACGGTGATGCGCGATGCCGGTTTCGAGGCTTTCGACAATATCGCGGGCGGCGAGACGGCAGGCATTCCCTTCGCCGCCATGATGGCCGAACGCATGGCCCTGCCGATGACCTATGTGCGCAAGAAGCCGAAGGGCTATGGCCGCAATGCCCGAATCGAGGGCGTGATGGAGGAGGGCCAGCGGGTGCTGCTGGTCGAGGACCTGACGACCGACGGCGGCAGCAAGCTGTCCTTTGTCGATGCCATCCGCGAAACCGGCGCAACCTGCGCGCACACGGCGGTGATCTTCTACTACGGTATCTTCCCCGAAACGACCCGGCGACTGGCCGATCACGGCGTCAGGCTGCACCATCTCTGCACCTGGTGGGACGTGCTGGCCGAGGCCCAGGCCGCGCAATCCTTCGACGACCGGACGCTTGCCGAGGTCCGCACCTTCCTGACCGATCCGCGCGGCTGGCAGGCGGCGAATGGCTGACGGGCCGGCTTATCCACAGCCTGTCCACAGGATATCCCGATAGCCGCGCCTGTCCCGATATGAGATAAACGCCCAAACAAGAATCGGCGGGGGCAGCGAGATGAACGGTTTGCGGGCGATCATTCCGGGGCAGGATTCGGCAGCCGAGGAAAAGGCCGCCATCCCCTATTCGCTGGAGGCCGAACAGCAATTGCTGGGCGCGCTTCTGACGAACAACGATGTCTTCGACCGGGTGACGCAGGTCATCAAGCCGGAACATTTCTATCACCCTGTCCATGCCCGCATCTTCGAGATTTGTTCCGAACGGATCCGCAAGAATGCGCTGGCCAGCCCGGTGACGATCAAGGCGTTCCTGGAAAACGACGAGGGGCTGAAGGAACTGGGGGGGCCGGCCTATCTGGCGCGCATGGCCAGCGCCGCGATCTCGGCCTATGCGGCGCGGGATTATGCGCAGATGATCCGCGAATTCGCGCTGCGGCGCGAACTGATCCAGTTGGGCCATGACATCTCGTCGCGCGCCTCGACGGTCGAGGTGGGCGACGATGCCGAGGAACAGATCAAGGTCGCCGAACAGACGCTGTATCAACTGGGCGAACAGGGTGTGGCGGAGCGCGGATTCCAGTCCTTCCTGAAGGCGGTGACGGGTGCGGTTCAGGTGGCCAATGCCGCCTATCAGCGGGACGGCAAGCTGTCCGGGATTTCGACCGGGCTCGTGGATCTGGACGGCAAGATGGGCGGTCTGAACAATTCCGACCTGATCATCATCGCCGGGCGTCCCTCGATGGGCAAAACCTCGCTGGCAACCAATATCGCCTTCAACATCGCCCGCGCGCACAAGCAGGGCGAACGCGCCGACGGCACCCATGGCACGATCGAGGGCGGCGTGGTCGGCTTTTTCAGCCTCGAGATGTCGGCCGAGCAACTGGCCGCACGGATCCTGTCCGAAGCCGCCGAGGTGCCCAGCGAAAGAATCCGGTCGGGCAATATGGACGAGGGCGAGTTCCGCCGTTTCGTCGAGGCTGCCCATGCGCTTCAGAACTGCCCGCTTTACATCGACGACACCCCCGCCCTGCCGATCAACCAGCTTGCCGCCCGCGCGCGCAAGCTGAAGCGGGTGCATGGCCTGGATGTGCTGATGGTGGATTATCTGCAGCTTCTGAAAGCCGCATCCGCCAAGGACAGCCGCGTCAACGAGGTCAGCGAGATCACGCAGGGGCTGAAGGCCGTCGCCAAGGAATTGAACATCCCCGTCATCGCCCTGTCGCAGCTGTCGCGTCAGGTCGAGAATCGCGAGGACAAGCGCCCGCAGCTTTCCGACCTGCGCGAATCAGGGTCCATCGAACAGGACGCCGATATCGTGATGTTCGTGTTCCGCGAGGAATATTATCGCGAACGTGAAAAACCCTCGGACAGCGATCTGGATGCGATGGCGAAGTGGCAACAGATCATGGAACAGGTCCATGGCAAGGCCGAGGTAATTCTGGGCAAGCAGCGCCACGGCCCCATCGGCACGGTCGAACTGTCCTTCGAGGGCCAGTTCACGCGTTTTGGCAACCTGGCGAAGGACCGTCAGAGCCAATGGGACTGAACCCGCCCGTTCCGGCCACGCGGCAGGTCTGCTTGCCGCTGACCTGTTCGGGCGCGTGGTTCGTGTTCCATGACCGGAACTGATCGCGGCAAACGGACTGCGCCGCATATCCTGACGCTGATCGCGCTGTCGGGCGTCGCCGCGCTGTCGATGAACGTGTTCCTGCCCTCGCTTCCCGGCATGGCACGGGACTTCGGCGTGGATTATGCGGTCATGCAGCTTTCGGTTTCGGCCTATATCGGGGCCAGCGCGGTGCTGCAATTGCTGGCCGGGCCGGTCAGCGACCGCTATGGCCGACGACCGGTCGTGCTGGTGGGCCTCGTGATCTTCCTGCTTGCCACGCTTGGAACGCTGACGGCACGCGATGCGGGGCTGTTCCTGCTGTTCCGGCTGATCCAGTCTGCAATCGCCGTCTGCATGCTGGTCCCGCGCGCCGTCGTGCGCGACATGTTCGATGGCAACCGCGCGGCCTCGATGATCGGCTATGTCACGATGGGCATGTCGGTGGTGCCGATGATCGCGCCGGTAATCGGCGGGGTTCTGGACGAGGCCTTCGGCTGGCGCGCGAATTTCGCCGTCATGGGCCTGCTGGGACTGGTGGTTCTTGCCGTCGCCTGGCGTGATCTGGGCGAGACCGTGCGCGGCGGCGGCATCCCCTTGCGCGAACAGGTCGCCAATTACCCTGTGCTGGCGCGGTCCGTTCGCTTCTGGGGTTATTGCGGGGCGGCGACCATGGCGTCCGGCAGTTTCTTCGCCTATCTGGGCGGCGCGCCCTTCGTGGGCGGGCAGGTCTTCGGCCTGAGCCCGGCGGAAGTGGGTTACTTCTTCGCCGCGCCCTCGATCGGATACCTGACGGGCAATTTCCTGTCTGGCCGCTTCTCGGCGATGCTGGGTCTGAACAGAATGATCCTTTACGGCACGGCGATCAGCCTCGCGGCTTTGTTCCTGTCGCTGATCACGACGCTGACGGGCCTGACGAATCCCTGGACATTTTTCGGAGCGATTGCCGTCATGGGGCTGGGCAACGGCCTGGTTCTGCCCAACGCCAATGCCGGCATGATGAGCGTCCGCCCGGAACTGGCCGGCACCGCCAGCGGTCTGGGCGGGGCGCTGGCCGTCGCCGGAGGCGCCGCCCTCTCGGCCCTGGCCGGGGCGCTGTTGCAGCCCGGCTCAGGCGCCACGCCGCTGCTGACCATCATGGTGATGTCGGCGGCGGGCTCGCTGGCCTCGATCCTGTGGGTGCTGCGGCGCGAAAGACGCTTGGGGACGATCCGGCACACCGCAACCGGATCTTAATCCTTCTGGTCCATGGTGCGGCCATGTCGAACCTCGCCCGATCCTTTCCGCCAGCCCGCCCCGCACCGTCGCGGGCGCTTGCCGGGCGCCCTTTGCAAAGGCTACAGCCTGCTTTGCAAAGAACGGGGGCGATCATGGCGGTTCAGAAAATCTATGCGGGTACATCCCTGCGCGAAACCCGCGCCCGGTCAGGGTTGACCCAGCGGGTCTTCGCGGAACGGCTGGGGATCTCGTTGCCCTATCTGTCGCAGATGGAGAACAATCACCGTCCGATCTCGGCCGGGGTGCTGCTGCGGCTGGCACAGGAATTCGGCGTCGATCTGACCACGCTTTCGGCGGGCGATGCGGAACGCATGGTCATCGACATGCAGGAGGCCCTGGCCGATCCGATCTTCGACACCGCGCCGCCGCTGAATGATCTGCGTCTGGCCGCGACGAACGCGCCCAGTCTGGCGCGCGCCTTTCTGGACCTCTACCGCGCCCACCGGCAGGGACAAGAGCGGCTGGCCGCCCTGGACGAGGCGATCGGCGCGGCCGGGCAGAATGCGCTTTCGACCCCGTGGGAGGAGGTCCGCGACTTTTTCCACTATTGCGACAATTACATCGACGCGGTGGACCGTGCGGCCGAACGGTTCGCCTGCCCCGACGGCGTGCGGGCCGATCCATGGCAGGCGGCGGTCTCGGCCCTGGCAAAATCGGGCATCCGCATCCGCGAGATGGAATTGCCCGCCAATGCCGTGTTCCGGCGCAGCGGCAACGAGATTCACCTCAATGCCGCAGCCGAATCCGCCACCCGCGTCTTCCAGCTTCTGCACCTGGTGGCGGTGGAACGCCAATCCGACCTGCTGGAGGCAATGCTGGATCTGGCCCGTTTCCGTGACCCCGCCGCGCGAGAGATCGCCCGCGTCGGGATGGCCAACTACTTTGCCGGCGCCGCTCTGATGCCCTACCGCGCCTTCCTGGCGGCCGCGCAGGCGGAACGGCACGATCTGGAGCGGCTGGCGCATCTTTTCGGCGCCTCGCTGGAACAGGTCGCACATCGCCTGTCAACCCTGCAGCGGCCCGGCGCGAAAGGCGTGCCATTCTTCTTCGTCAGGGTCGATCAGGCGGGCACGATCACCAAACGTCATTCCGCCACGCGCCTGCAATTCGCGCGTTTCGGCGGCGCATGTCCGCTGTGGAACGTCCACCGCGCCTTTGAACAGCCCCGGCATTTCCTGCGGCAACTGGCCGAAACACCCGACGGCGTCCGCTATCTGCTTCTGGCGCGCGACGTGTCGAAACATGCGGGCGCCTTCGATGCCCCTGTGCGCCGCTTTGCCATCGGCCTGGGCTGCGAGATCGGTCACGCGGGCAAGCTCGTCTATGGCGACGGCCTGGATCTGTCCCGCCCGCGGGCGTTCGAGCCGATCGGCATCTCGTGCCGGATTTGTCCGCGCAGGGATTGTCACCAGCGCTCGGTTCCGCCGATCGATCGGCCCCTGCGCATACCAACCGACCGAAACGGGCCGCTTCCCTATGAAATTGCGTGAAGACTTTGGCGAATGGCTGCCGGTTTCGGCGGAATCCCGCCCGCAAAGGCATGTATCCGCGCATCTGCAACGGGCCCGGCGGATGACCTGTTGCCATCAGGGCACAGGTCTTGTTTACCGACCTCCGAATGGAACCAAAGCGATCCGGCCAGACTGGAAACAGGGTCGCGGGACCGGGGGACTGGACTTGTCGAAGAAGTTGCTGAATGGCCTGAACGCCTCACTTGAACGTCTTCTGCCCGAACAGCGTCTGTTCCTTCGATCCGATGACAGCACCCGCTTCCTGCGCCTGCGCCCCGTGACCCAGCTTGTCGGAATCGGCGGGGTGACACTGGGCCTTGGCTGGATGCTGGTGGCAAGTTCGATCCTCGTGATCGATGCGGTCAGTTCCGGATCCTCGCGCGAACAGATGCTGCGTGTCCAGGCCGCGTTCGAGGAACGCCTGGATCAGCTGTCTGCGGAACGCGATGCCCGTGCGGCCGAGGCGGTGGCGGCGCAGAGCCGCTTTTCGGTGGCGCTGGATCAGGTTTCGCAGATGCAGTCACAGCTTCTGGCATCGGAAGAAAAACGGCGAGAGCTGCAAAGCGGTCTGACCACCGTGCAATCGACCCTGCGTGACGCGATCGGCGAGCGCGACGGATCCCTGCATGCCGCCGGCGCCGCCGACAGCCCGTCCGGCGATGCGGACCGAAGCAAGGATGTCACCGTCGCGCTGGACATCCTGTCGGGCGAGCTTCGCGACACCGCACAGGCACGGACCAAGGCCCAGAAGGACGCGGCCGAAGCGCGCGGCGAGGCCGAAAGAATGGCCGCCGAACGCGACGCGATCGTGGCCCGAAACGACGAAATCCTGGCCCAGGTCGAGGATGCCATGTCGGTTTCGGTCGAACCGCTGGACAAGGTTTTCCGCGCGATCGGGGTGGACCCCGATGACATGCTGTCGGAAATTCGCAAGGGCTATTCCGGCCAGGGCGGTCCGCTGACGCCGATGTCCTACTCGACCCGCGGCGACGCGGCGCTGCGCCAGGGCGAGACCAAGGCGAACCAGATCCTCGTGACGCTGGACCAGATCAACACCTATCGCATTGCGATGGAAAAGCTTCCTTTCGCGACGCCGCTGAAGGCCTCTTACCGGCTCACTTCGAGCTTCGGTCGTCGCTGGGGGCGGATGCATAATGCGTTGGACATGGCCAGCCCGACCGGCACCAAGGTCTATGCGCCCGGCGACGGTGTCGTGATATTCGCCGGCCGGCAGGGGGCATATGGCAACCTGATCAAGATCGAACACGAACTGGGCGTCGAGACACGCTATGCCCATCTGTCGAAAATTGGCGTGAAGGTTGGGCAAAGGGTGTCGCAAGGCGACCCGATCGGTGATATTGGCAGCACCGGACGCTCGACCGGGCCGCATCTTCATTACGAAGTGCGCATGAAAGGCCGGGCGGTGGACCCGATGAGTTTCATCAAGGCAGCAAGCAATGTTCAGTAAGACCCGCGTGACCGAAAACCGTCCTCAACAGAATGCCGCCGCCGCAGGCGACGAGCCCGTCAAAGCCCCCGCCCCGGCGCAGGAACAGCGTGCCTCGGGTGGCGAGACCGCGGCGACCCCGCAGCCCCCGCGCAAGCAGGCAAGCCCGTCGGTCCTGTCCTCGGACCTGATCGTAACCGGCAATATCCGCACCGACGGCGATATCCAGATCGAAGGCAAGGTCGAAGGCGACGTGCGCGCCCGCCAGTTGACGGTGGGCGAAACCGCTACGATCAACGGCGAGATCATGGGCGACGAAATCATCGTGAACGGTCGCGTGGTCGGCCGGGTGCGCGGGCTGAAGGTCCGGCTTTCGGCCGCGGCCCGGGTCGAGGGCGACATCATCCACAAGACCATCGCCATCGAATCGGGTGCGCATTTCGAAGGCTCGGTCCAGCGTCAGGACGATCCCCTGGCCGATGGCGCGACCAAGAAACTGGCCCCGCCCGCAGGCAATTGAAGACCGCCGGCACGGCTTTTGTGATTGGCCTGCGTGACCGGCCGTTTCGCCACCCCGCGCCCGGCCTGACGCGGAACCGGCGCCGTTCTCGGCAGCCATGACGGGTCCGCGCACCATCCTGATCACCGGCGCTGGCAGCGGGATCGGCCGGGCCACTGCGCGGCATTTCCTGCGCGCGGGTTGGCGCACGGGTCTGATCGGACGTCGGCGTGCGGCGCTGGAAGACACGTCCGAAGACGCGGCCAATGCGCTGATCCTGCCCTGCGATGTCAGCGCGGAAGCAGAGGTCCGGCAGACATTCGATCGGGCCATGGCGGCCTGGGGTCGGCTGGACGTCCTGTTCAACAATGCCGGACAGGCGCTGGCGGCGGCCCTGCCCGATGCGGTTTCGGCCAGCGACTTTCGCCGCATCATCGACGTCAACGTGACCGGCATGTTCCTGTGCGCAAGCGCCGCTTTTCGCATCATGCGCGATCAGGACCCGCAAGGCGGACGGATCATCAACAACGGGTCGATCTCGGCCCATGCGCCACGTCCGGGTTCGATCGCCTATACGACCTCCAAACATGCCGTGACCGGCCTGACGAAATCGCTGTCGCTGGACGGACGGCCCTTCGACATCGCTTGCGGCCAGATCGACATCGGCAATGCGGCCAGCGAATTGCTGGCCCAGGTCAGCCGGCGTCAGGCCGAGCCCGAACCGATGATCGATGTCGCCACCGTGGCTGATGCGGTGCTGCACATGGCCTCGGTTCCGGATGGTGCCAACGTTCAGTTCATGACCGTGATGGCCACCAGGATGCCCTTCATCGGACGCGGCTGATCGAGACTGACAGCGGCGTCCGCGGGGGCTGCCGCAACCATGCCGGCCGCGGCCGGTCGTCGGGGCGGTCTGGCGCGGGGTCAGGCAGGGGCCGGCTTGGCGGCATGGGGATCGGTTGAGGATCGGGATCGTCCGAGCGGGTCAATGCAATCTCCCTTCCAGTGCGCCCAGGCAAGGCGCGGATACGCGGCGCCGGACAACATGGCAGATCACTCGAACCGCGCGACCAGCGCCTGCGCCACCCGCGGGGTCACGAACTTCGAGATATCACCGCCCAGTCGTGCGATTTCCTTGACCAGTTTCGATGCGATCGCCTGACGGCGGGCGTCAGCCATCAGGAACACGGTCTCGATACTGGCATCCAGTGCACGATTCATGCCGACCATCTGGAATTCGTATTCGAAATCGGCAACGGCGCGCAGCCCCCGCACAATGACGGTGGCACCGACATCGCGGGCGCAATCGATCAGCAGATTATCGAACGGATGAACCAGGATTTCGCCGCCGGTGCGCGCGGCGATCTCGTCACATTCGGCGCGCACCATATCGACCCGCGCTTGCAGATCGAACAACGGCGCCTTGTCGCGGTTGATCGCCACCCCGATCACCAGCCGATCGACCAGAGCCATCGCACGCTGGATGATATCGACATGGCCAAGCGTGATCGGATCGAATGTACCGGGATAAAGGCCTATGCGCATCATCCGCTGTCCCCGTTGAAGATAGCCGTCAGCCAAAGCCCATTTTTCACCGAAAGGCAAGTATTTGCCAGAATTTCGCGGCGCGTCAGCTGCCCATGATCATGCCGGTCAGCGCGTCCTTTTCCGCCGCCAGTTCCTTCAGGCGGCCGCTGACCGCATCGCCGATCGAAATGAGCCCCAGCATGTGTCCGGAATCGTCCACCACCGGCAAATGGCGAAACCGCCCCTGGGTCATGCGTTCAAGGATGGTCAGCGCGTCTTCGCCCGTGGTGCAGGTCTGGACGGCGCGGGTCATCACCTTGCCCAGCGGCGTGTCCAGAACGCCGGACCCGTGCGCGCCCAATTGCCGCACCACGTCGCGTTCGGACAGGATGCCTTCCGGTGTGCGGCCATCGCTGGACACGACCACCGCGCCGATGCGCTGGTCGGCCAGAAGCTTCACGGCTTCCGCCAAAGTCGCCTCGGGCTTGATGGTGATGATCGTTCCGGCCTCGATCCCGGCCTTGCCGGAATCGCTTTTCATCGACAGCAATTGTCTGACCAGCATCGCAAATCCCCTTCTCACCGCGTGGTTGATTTCATCTTTCGCCTCACCGGGCCCTGCGTCAAGCCCGACGATCGCGGTCCGCGGGAAGCCGCGCCTCCAGCCGCGCCACTTCGGCACGCAATCCCTGGGACAGCATCTCGGCAAGGCGCGTCAGGCGGCGCGACCGGCGATCGTCCGCGTGGCGGATCAGCCAGAAGCTGCGCCGCAGCGCGATGCGCTGTGGCAGCACGATGCGGACGCCCGGCGCGAAGGGCAGCGCGAAATCGTGAACGATGCCAAGTCCCGCGCCGGCCCGGATCGCCTGCATTTGAACCGAAACCGAATTCGAGGTGATCGCGGCACTGTCGGCCCCCGTCTCGGAAAGGTAATCCAGTTCGCGGTCGAAGATCATGTCGGGGATGTAGCCGATCAGGCGATGCCGGTGCAGATCGGCAAGTTCGGCGATCGGCGGATGGGCGCGCAGGTAATCATCATGTCCGGCCAGGTGCAGTTGGTAATCGACCAGCCGCTGCACGCTTAGCCGTCCGGTGTCGGGGGGCGAGACGGCGATGGCCATGTCGGCCTCGCGCCGGGACAGGTTCACCACACGGGGCAGCGCGACGATCTGGATCTCGAGCCCCGGATGCACCGCGCAGATATCGCGCAGGACCTGTGGCAGCAGGTAATTCGCACAGCCGTCGGGCGCGCCGATCCGCAACTGCCCGCTGATGCCGGCTTCGCCATGGGTGGCCTCGGCCGCAGCCAGCGCTGCCTTTTCCGCCGCCTCGGCGGGGGCGACCAGACGCGCGCCCTCGGCCGTCATCGCATAGCCCTGCGGGGTCTTGGCAAACAATGTCGCGCCGACGGCCCGTTCCAGCCGCGCGATCCTGCGGCCGATTGTCGAAGCATCCATCCCCAGGCGGCGCCCCGCACCCGACAGGCTTTCGGTTCTGGACACGGACAGAAAGATGCGCAGGTCGTCCCAGTCCATTCGATTAATCCTTGCGAAAACGCAAAACGCTTTTGCCATCATGCCCCTTTTCCCGGCATTTCCGCAAGGCTATCCTGACCGCAAGTCATGAATGGAGGATGCGATGAAAGAGATTCACCACTGGATCGACGGCAAGGAGGCGGAAGGTGGCTCAGGCCGTTTCGCGGATGTGTTCAACCCGGCCACCGGCGAGGTTCAGGCCAAGGTGGCGCTGGCCAGAAAGGACGAACTGGATGCCGCCGTAGCCAGCGCCGCCAAGGCCCAGCTTGGCTGGGGCGCGACCAATCCGCAGCGTCGCGCGCGGGTGATGATGAAATTCGTCGACCTGCTGAATCGCGACATGGACAAGCTGGCCGAGGCATTGTCGGCCGAGCACGGCAAGACCTTTCCCGATGCCAAGGGCGACGTGCAGCGCGGGCTGGAGGTGATCGAATTCTGCATCGGCGCGCCGCATCTGCTGAAGGGCGAATATACGGACAGCGCCGGGACAGGCATCGACATGTATTCCATGCGTCAGCCGCTGGGCGTCGTCGCGGGCATCACGCCGTTCAACTTTCCGGCGATGATTCCGCTGTGGAAGATGGGGCCGGCACTGGCGGCGGGCAACGCGATGATCCTGAAACCGTCCGAGCGTGACCCCTCGGTCCCGCTGATGCTGGCTGCGCTGCTGAAAGAGGCGGGACTGCCCGACGGCGTGTTGCAGGTCGTCAACGGCGACAAGGAAAGCGTGGATGCGATCCTCGACAATCCCGTCATCCAGGCGGTTGGATTCGTCGGCTCGACCCCGATCGCGCAATATATCTATGAACGCGCGACGGCCAACGGCAAGCGGGCGCAATGTTTCGGCGGTGCCAAGAACCACATGATCATCATGCCGGATGCCGATCTGGATCAGGCGGCCGATGCGCTGGTCGGTGCAGGCTTCGGCGCGGCAGGCGAACGCTGCATGGCGATTTCGGTCGCGGTGCCGGTGGGCGAGGAAACCGCCGATGCGCTGATCGAAAAGCTGGTGCCGCGGATCGAGAAGCTGAAGGTCGGCCCCTACACCGCCGGCGATGATGTGGATTACGGCCCCGTCGTGACCAAGGCCGCGATGGAGAACATCCGGCGGCTGGTCCAGACCGGCATCGATCAGGGCGCCGAACTGGTTGTCGATGGCCGTGACTTCGCGCTGCAGGGTTATGAAGACGGCTTTTTCGTCGGTCCGCACCTGTTCGACCGCGTGACGCCGGACATGGACATCTACCGGACCGAGATTTTCGGCCCGGTCCTGTCCACCGTCCGCGCCGGGTCCTATGAAGAGGCCATCGGCCTTGCCATGGACCACGAATATGGCAACGGCACGGCGATCTTCACCCGCGACGGCGACACGGCACGCGATTTCGCCAACCGGATCAATATCGGCATGGTGGGGATCAACGTCCCGATCCCGGTGCCGCTGGCCTATCACACTTTCGGCGGATGGAAGAAATCGGGCTTCGGAGACCTGAACCAGCACGGCCCCGATGCCTTCCGCTTCTACACCCGGACCAAAACGGTCACAGCGCGCTGGCCGTCGGGAATCAAGGAAGGCGGAGAGTTCAATTTCAAGGCGATGGATTGACGAGAAAAGGCGGCTGCGCGAACGCGGCCGCCTTTTTCTTCAAATCTTGCAAGTCCCGCCGATCAGGCCTTCTTGCGTCTGCGCAGCGCGGCGAATCCGCCCAGGCCACCCATGAGCAGCAGCGCCGAGGCCGGCAGAGGCACAGGCGCCAGTTTCGGGATCCCGTAGAGATTGGCATGAGACAATCCGCTGCCCTGTTTGGGCGTGATCACGAAGTCGAAGATACCGTCTGTCGAAATCTTGAAGGCGGCCCAGGACAGCGAGGTCTTGTTGCCGATCTTCAGTGCCAGGATCAGGCCGCTATAGGGCGACACATCTCCGACCGTGACCTTTCCGACCACGGATTGACCAACGGTGGAACTGCCGTTCGAGGTGACGCCGCCATCCTTCGCACCGCCCGACTCGCTGGTATTGTCGAGGAAAGTCAGTCCGGTGATGACCGGACCGCTCACCAGCGTGAAGGTATTTTTGCCGGTGGTCTGACCGTTCAGGATCGGATCCTGTTTCACATTGCCGTTGATGTTGCCCGAGCCGTAGGCATAGCATTCGACGGTCGCGGAACCCGACGTCACGGTGACGGTCTTGGTGTCACCCGTCGCTGGGCCGCAAGTCGCAGCCGAGGCGCCGGACGCCGCCACGGCCATGAAGGCCCCCACGGCGGCTTCTTTCCAATATTTCAACTGAACCTCTCCATCGGAAAAACACATGTTCTTTTCGTTTACCGCGTGTCGGGCACCTTGTCGACATGATTGCATCGATCCAGGCACAACCCAGAGGCGACGGAAATACAGTACAAACGCCCAGGATTGCAGGATTTTCCAGTCGAAGAATGAACCGGACACTTGGCTGCTGAAATCGAATGATCTTTCGTGCGAATGTACAGGTGAATCGGAACCGGCACAGTCGGAAATTCACGAAAACGTGATGCTCCTTCATGCCGGCGATCGACCATTCTGCAAACGATGCGAGCGCAACCACGTCATGGAAGAACCCGAATTCAGCCTGGGCATCGAGGAAGAATATCTGCTGGTTGATGCCGAATCGGGCGAACTGGCACAGGCGCCCGATGCCCTGATGCAAGCCTGCAAGACCGAACTGGACGATCAGGTCAGCCCCGAATTCCTGCGCTGCCAGATCGAGGTCGGCACACCGGTCTGCGCCAATATCGGCGACGCCCGCACCCATCTGCGCCATCTGCGCGCCACGATCGCGCGGCAGGCGGCACAATTCGGCCTGGCTCCGATCTCGGTCGGCTGCCATCCTTTCGGCAACTGGCGCGACCAGCATCACACTGACAAGGACCGCTATCACCAATTGTCGCGCGACATGGCCGGGGTGGCGCGGCGAATGCTGATCTGCGGGATGCATGTCCATGTCGGCCTGGACGACAAGGCACAGCGGATCGACCTGATGAACCAGTTGTCCTATTTCCTGCCGCATCTTCTGGCGCTGTCGGCGTCCAGCCCGTTCTGGCAGGGTGTGGACAGCGGCCTCGCATCCTATCGCACGACGGTCTTCGGGGACATGCCGCGCACCGGTCTGCCGCCGAGGCTGAGCAGTTGGGACCAGTTCGATCGCTCGGTCGGATTGTTGATCGAACTGGGCATCGTCGAGGATGCCAGCAAGATCTGGTGGGATCTGCGCCCCTCTGCCAGTTTTCCGACGCTGGAGACGCGGATCTGCGATGCCTGTCCGCGTCTGGACGACACGATCACGCTTGCGGCGCTGATCCAGGCGACGGTGCGAATGCTGTGGCGTCTGGCGCGCGGCAACACCCGCTGGCGCGAATATGACACCTTCCTGCTGGGCGAGAACCGCTGGCGCGCCGTGCGCTATGGCATCTCTGGTGGGATGATCGACTTCGGTGCGGGCAGGATATTGCCGTTTCCGGATCTGGCCGAGGATTGGCTGGCTTTGATCGCTGAGGACGCCGAGGCATTGGGCGGTCAGCCCGCCACCGCGCACCTGCGCGAAATGGCGACGCAGCCCGGCTCGGCGGATCGTCAGCGCACGGTGCTGTCGCGGGCCATGGCCGCCGGGGCCACCCGCGATCAGGCCCTGTGCGAAGTCGTGCGCCATCTCATCGATGAATTCCGACATGATTTGCAGGCAGGGGACGCGGACTTGAACGAAAACGGAAATTCCTGCAATTAAACGGACGTTCAATTCAACCGCTCCGGGGAGGGAGGCAGCCATGGATTTCGCCTTGAGCGAGGAACAGCAGGCCATTTTCGATATGGCCCGCGACTTCGGCCAGCGCCGCATCGCCCCTCATGCGCGCGAATGGGAGGCCGCAGGAACCATCCCGCGCGACCTGTGGACCGAGATCGCGCAGCTTGGCTTCGGCGGGCTTTATGTCGGCGAGGAACATGGTGGTTCAGGACTTGGCCGGCTGGACGCGACGCTGGTCTTCGAGGCGCTGGCCATGGCCGATCCCGCTGTCGGTTCCTTCCTGTCGATCCACAACATGTGCGGCGGCATGATCGACACCTTCGGCGACCCGGAAACGAAGGCCCGCTGGCTGCCCGGGCTTTGCAGCATGGAGACCATCTTCAGCTATTGCCTGACCGAACCCGGCAGCGGATCGGACGCGGCGGCGCTGCGGACACGCGCCGATCGCACGAACGAGGGCTGGCGGCTGAACGGCACCAAGGCCTTCATCTCGGGCGGCGGCTATTCCGACGCCTATATCGCCATGGTTCGCACCGGCACATCAGGCCCGCGCGGCATCAGCGCGGTGATCGTCGAAAACGGATCTTCCGGTCTGTCCTTCGGATCGCTGGAGGACAAGATGGGCTGGCGCGCGCAGCCGACCACGCAGGTCCAGTTCGACGATTGCCTGGTGCCGGCGGACAACCTGCTGGGCGAGGAAGGCCGCGGCTTTGCCTATGCCATGGCGGGACTGGATGGCGGGCGGCTGAACATCTCGGCCGGGGCGCTTGGCGGGGCGCAGGCGGCGCTGGACGCAACGATGGCCTATATGGGTCAGCGGACAGCCTTCGGTCAAAGCCTCGACCGGTTCCAGGCGCTGCAATTCCGCCTGGCCGAGATGGAGACGGCCCTGCAATCGGCACGCATCTTCCTGCGCCAGGCGGCCTGGAAGCTGGATCAGCAGGCACCGGATGCGACCAAGTTCTGCGCCATGGCCAAGCTGCTTGTGACCGACCGCGCCTTCGAAGTCGCCAATCAATGCCTGCAGCTGCATGGCGGCTACGGCTATCTGGCCGATTACGGGATCGAGAAGATCGTGCGCGATCTGCGGGTGCACCAGATCCTTGAAGGCACCAACGAGATCATGCGACTGATCGTCTCACGTGCCATGCTGGCCGAACGGGGGTAAGGCTTTGGACGATCTGAACATCCGCAAACGCGACCACGCCGGCCGGATCACCTTGACCCGGCCGCGGGCGCTGAACGCGCTGACCCACGAGATGGCGGTGGCGATCCGCACCGCTCTGGAAGACTGGCGCGACGACGCGGACGTCGATCTGATCATCATCGATGCCGAAGGCGATCGCGCCTTCTGCGCCGGCGGCGACATCGCCGCGGTCTATCGCGCCGGCCTGCAAGGCGATCACCGGACGGGCCGCGAGTTTTTCCGCGACGAATACCGGATGAATGCCGCCATTGCGGATTATCCCAAACCTGTCGTCGCCTTCATGCAGGGCTTCGTGATGGGCGGCGGCGTTGGCGTCGGCGGCCATGCGGCCCACCGGATCGTGGGCGACACGACCCGGATCGCCATGCCCGAATCCGGAATCGGGCTGATCCCCGATGTCGGCGGCTCCTGGCTTCTGGGCCGCGCACCGGGAAGGATCGGCGAATATCTGGCCCTGACCGGCGACCGGATGGGCCCCGGTGACGCGATCCATGCGGGTTTCGCCGACAGCTACCTGCCCGAGGCGGAATGGCCTTCCCTGATCGAAGATCTGGAACGGACCGGCGATGCGACAAGGATCGTGGGCGTGGCGCCGCCCTCTGCCCCCCTGGCCCGTCGCGACCTGTCGGCCTTCGGCGAGCGCCGCGTCGGCGACATCGCGGCCGCCCTGGAAAAGATCGGTCAGGAGGATGCGCTGAAACCGATCCGCCGCAACTCTCCCCTGTCGATGGCGGTCGGCCTGGCGCTGGTTCGGACCTCGCGCGGCGACAGGCGGATGCAGGATTCGCTGAGCCGCGAATACCGGTTCACCTATCGCGCGACCGAGGAAAGCGATTTTCTGGAGGGCGTGCGCGCGCAGATCATCGACAAGGATCGCGATCCGAAATGGGCCGCCGATGCGTCGGATGCGCATGTCCAGGCGCTGATGGCGCCGCTGGGGGATGAGGAACTGATCTGGGAGGAAGGATCATGAAAATCGGATTCATCGGGCTGGGCAACATGGGCGCGCCGATGGCCGCCAATCTGGCCGAGGCCGGACATGAAGTGGTGGGTTACGACACCGCCGCCCCCGAACCGGCCGGCGTCATCGCCGCCGCCAGCGCAGCCGAGGCCGTGCGCGGCGCGGAGGTGATCATCACCATGCTGCCAAATGGTGCGATCCTGCGATCCGTCGCCGATCAGGTCATCCCCGCCATGCAGCCGGGCGCAGTGTTCTGCGACTGCTCGACGGTGGATGTGGACAGCGCCCGCGCGGTGGCCGATCAGGCCCGCGCTGCGGGACTGGGCGCGCTGGATGCGCCGGTCTCTGGCGGGATCGGCGGCGCGCAGGCGGGCAGCCTGACCTTCATGGTCGGCGGCGATGACGCCTCGTTCGCCCTTGTCCTGCCGCTGTTCGAGGTCATGGGCCAGAAGATCGTCCATTGCGGGCCATCGGGGGCGGGACAGGCCGCCAAGATCTGCAACAACATGATCCTCGGCGCGACGATGGTCGTCACCTGCGAGGCCTTTGCGCTGGCCGACCGTCTGGGTCTGGACCGGCAGAAGATGTTCGATGTGGTCTCGACCAGTTCTGGCTATAGCTGGTCGATGAACGCCTATTGCCCCGCCCCCGGCATCGGCCCGAATTCACCCGCGGACAACGATTACCGGCCGGGCTTTGCGTCCGAATTGATGCTGAAGGATCTGGATCTTGCCCGCAAGGCGGCCGTTTCCGTGAAGGCCGCCACGCCGATCGGATCGCTGGCGCGTGATCTTTACGATTCTTTCGTCCATGACGGCGGAGGTCGTGGCCGTGACTTTTCGGCAATTCTGCAACGCTTCGAGGAAAAAGACCGCTGATGGCCGGCCGGATGCAGGAACCGCGTCCGCAAGGCGGAACCCGCGCGCGCGTGATCGGTTTACCCCGCCGATGACGAAAAGACAGCCTGGACAGCGAAACAATGGGAACCATCAAGATCGGCGCGATCGCAGCCCTCGGGATCGCGCTGGCAGCCAGCCTTGGCGCCATCCTGCCCACGGGGGCTCGGCCCGTGCCTGCCGTCCAGGCCGAGGAAGCCGCGCTTCGGGTGGGTGATATCGTGCCCCGGGCAAAAGCGGCGATCGTCACCGAACCCGGTTTCTACGGTCTGGGCCGCGATGTCCCGGGCAGCCGTTATGCGATCGTCGAGGGAAAGCTGGTCCGTCTCGATGCGAAGAATTTCCGCATATTGTCCGTGCTGCGGCAAGAAGCCGCAGCCTCTCGCTAGCCGATCCCGTCCTGCGGCGTTTCCGATGGCGGACGGGAACGGAACCGGAAACCCCGATGAACGGTTGAGCGAGATGTCAGGGAATTTCGCATGACAACCGCTCGACATCTTATCGCAGCCATAACCGCTCTGGGCATCGGATTGCTGCCCCTTGCGGCCACCGCCAATCCCGGAAGCGGATTCAGGAAGACGCAGAAGGGCGTCATGAGCCGACACGTCCCGGCGCTGATGAAAGGGAACCGTGCACAAGTGGTCTATGCGCAGAACTGCCCGCCCGGTCTGGCCAAAAAGTCACTGCCCTGCATCCCGCCCGGTCAGGCGAAGAAGTCGCCGATCCGTGTGGGCGACGTCATCGACCTGGGATCGGTCCATGTCGTGACCCGGCCGGGGGCTTACGGGCTCAGCGTCCCGCCCGCGGGTGACAGCTATGCGATCGTGGACAAACGTCTGGTCAGGGTCGATTCCGACAGTGGCAAGATCCTGTCGATCCTGCGGCTGATTGACGCAATTCTGGACTGATCCGCGGGCTATCCGCCCAGCAATTCCCGCGCCGCTTCCGAGGCGGCGCGCGTCACCCTG
>CEOS01000710.1_pt1 | contig 20182 bp, 16 predicted proteins | sample 530601 | NCBI WGS metagenome assembly CEOS01 (sample SAMEA2620666, study PRJEB7988) | marine metagenome | biome: marine biome (ENVO:00000447); feature: mesopelagic zone (ENVO:00000213); material: "saline water (ENVO:00002010), including plankton (ENVO:xxxxxxxx)" | depth 1000 m
ACCGTCGACTTTCCGACGCCTCGCGGCGTCCGAAACTCTAAACGGAAGGCGACAGTCCGCTGTCAGACGTTTGTGCGCGGAAAGCTGACATTCAACTCACATCCCAAGGGTGGAGGCTTGGATGCACCTATTGGCCGATTTCCAGTCAGCGCGAAACGAGGGAGCTTACGCAAGCAGTCCCTTCGCCAGCTTAGCGGCTTTGCTCTTGCGTGTAGCAGACTGTCAATGTTCGGCGACGTGACAGTTCGCAGCAGACATATTCAGAACCATGAGTTCAATTCTCCAAATCTTGCTGTCCTTATGAATTCGGCCGAATATGTCGGATTGCCTTCTCAACCGACTTGCGGCAGGAAGTAGGGAGACTTCTACTTTCTCGAGATATCCTTTTCAGATAGTCGCCACCCGCATAATGCTTGACAACTCGTCGCAAAATTTTATCGAGCTCGTTGGCACGACACGCTGTGAGGGCAAGATCACGAGGCGGCCACTTCGATGAAATAAAAGCATCGACAAGTTCATGTCGTGCTGCCTTGCACCGGTCCCAGTCCAAAAACGGTATGAACTTGAATAATTCAGGCACATCGTCTGCCTTCGCCAATTCGCGGTAGAGCGGTGGGAACGCGGCGGCGATCATCATCGAAACGGGACGGTTTCCAGACCGCAACAAGGTTGGGAGTAGATGGCCGGCGGCTGCTAGAAGTGCGTTGGGAGCAACGTTTTCAGCATCGAACATGAGGGCCGCACAGGACTTGACGGCTAATTCGTCCAAATCGAAGCTGCGCCGAGACCGCAAAACTTGGGCTAGGTCACCGATCGAGCGGACAATACAGAGCCGAGCCGGTTTAGCGGCTTTCCCGAACGCGACCATATTGCGGCTTGCGGTTGCCGCGTCGATCGTATCAGCCAGACCAATGCGAGCGGCCCAGGCGCCGTCGAGTTTATCTCCGAGAATGCTGAGCATTGACGCCAGAAACTCTACCTCGTCACCCGCAAAGCGACAGACGAGACAGTGATCGAGCGCATGCTTTGCCAGCTCCACCTTGGCATCAGCGCCTAGTCCGGCGATCACAAGAGGCAATGTTTGAACGAATGTACCGATTGGGAGTGCGTCGCCGGTCACGGCGCGTAGGAGCAAATCGGGCGCGCTGGTTTCCAACGTTTCGACCACGCCCATCCCGATCTTCTTATCAACCAGTATGGCTGTAAACTGTCGGTCATCGGCGCTTCGAAGTAGATCCAGCAGCACGGTGTTAGCCACCTGCCCATCGAGCACACCGCTCTCCGTCAGCCAGCGTACATCCTCAACTGTCGGACTCAGGGTCCGTGCAATCATCTTGTCTCGCTGCACGGTGGGAGAGAGAGTGGCTAACGCACCTCGTACTTCTTTTCCTGAAGAAGTGGAAAGCGCCTTTTCCAAGACTAAACTGGAAAGCTGCGCTGCACTAAAATCATTCACCTCTCCAAGACGGCGCAACTCCATCAAAAGATGAGCCTTGTCGAGACGGGCGAGCAGCGGCTCAGCAGCGGGAATTTGCCAGTCTTCCGTCAGCGAGGGCAGCAGGTTACGAGCAATCACTTGGATCGTGGCAACGTCCTGCTGAGGCAGGATTCGTGCGAGATGTTCGACGAGCGGACGGTCATCAGCCACGCGCTTAACTAGCACCCCATCCTGGGCCAGCAATCGTCCCAAGACGATGGGATCGGCTGACAGCAACGCACGCTTTGAGCGATCCGTGAAAGTCCCACCAAAGCCTGATGCGATCCGAGGCAGCAGGTCGGCGGCGACTCCGCGCGGATCCTCTTGCGACAGGAGCGCGATTGCTCCTTCAGGAGCGCGTGCCGTGAGTTGTTCTACAGCCTCAGCGACAGCTGCAGTCCCCTTGAGCAGTGATCGCCCTCGCAGCTTTTGGGCAATCGCCCCCAAAAAGCCCCACGCCTCATCATCGGGAAAGTTAGCAGAAGCCTGGTGTGCCGCTACGGCCAACGACGGTTCGATCGCTTCGAGGGCAAACGAGTCGCGCACTTTGCCTGAGTTAGCGATGTCGAGCAGCCCTAGCGCCGCCGTCGGAGTGGTCTGCAGTTTCGCTAGCAGTTCGTCCCATAGCAGGGCGATGCGAAGCGCTGCAGCGTTATCGATGTCGAGATCGCCTCCGCCAACGAGGCCGATTTCTTTGTCGGTAAGCAACTGAGGATAGGGCTGGTCGAAAACCCGAGTTACGATCGTCCCGGTCCACCGGTGCCTACCCCCTTGAACTGAACGGCCATCGACTCGACGTCCATTCCAATCCGTGAACTTAGCCCGGGCATCCTTAGGTGCGAATACAAGTTCGAAATCCCTGCCAGCGACCTTGCGAGGCGAGCGCGCGAAGGTCGAGACTGCGAATCTCCGCCGAAGCGATGGCCACAATGCGGTTAGCAGGCGAGTCGCGATGAGATCGGGATTGACGGCGTCCAAAACCACGACCGGTCGCGCTTCCTCGAGGAAAAGCGCTTCAAGCAATTCGCTGCCGCCGAAGTTATCGACGGGCGGAAGAGGTTGCGCTGCGACCACGCTAACGGCAGCCTCCGTAGCATCAGTATCCTCTGGAAGGCGGTCGATTTCCAGCAAATCGAGATAACCGGACAGTCCGTCGGCGTTGGCCCAATCGGACATCGGTATAATGAGGCTTAGAGTCCTTACGCAACCAGCCCGCGCAACCGTCAAATCCTGCCATGTCCGCGCAAGGACAAAGTTCTCGCCGCTCGGAAGCGGATAAGCTGTAAGGTAGGACTTGAATTTCTCACCTGGCCGCAATGGCCCTGCAACATCCGACAGCCGATCAACGACTAGCTGTTCATCCTTCGGCAATTTGACGGATGCTGCCAGAAGTTGATGTCCGTGTCGGTATCCGTGGACCTGACGTTGGACGACTCTCACGGTCAGCTGCCGACCGCCCAGGCAATCGGCAGCGTTAAGTCTGGATCCTTTTGCCAATTGCCATCGTCATCTTCGACCGCGACCCACCCACGACCATCCAAACCATTTTCCTGCACGTCGTCGCGGCAAGCTTCATCCACCTTTAGATCCCCACCCACCACGCTGAGGCCAAATACGCGCAGATCGATTCCTTCGATGTCACCAAGGCGGCCTGCCAGCAAAGGATATTCGCGTTCTATCCAAGCTTTTGGGCCCCTCGCGAAAATCTCGGAGTCGACAATGTCCCAGGCGCTGACGACGATCGAGACGCGAGGTTTTTCACCATTAGGCTGCTCAGATAGCGTGACCTCTAAGAAGCGCAGCAACTCGCAAAGCATGACCTGTGTTGGCATACCTTGGTCTTCGTGATTGCCCAACCTCTCTAGAAGTTGTTTAGAGGTTACCCAGTCCAACGGTCGCACGTCGGCCTCCGAGTTCACACGAACGAACAGCAGCGCGCCACTCGCCGCCCTCATCTCCTCCATTAGTGAAGTTGAGACTTCACCATGCTCGGCTGCATTCAGCCACAATTCTCCCGAAATATCCGGGATCACGATCGTCGTCTGATCGCCACCTTTCTCGGCCGCTACAATCACTTCGAAGTCACGCCTATCTTCCGCATGCTCCGACCGCGGTGCGAAATTTCCAGAATAGAGGTGATCGGCGACATCCAGAACGAATCGAATGTCTACTGGTTGCTCTGCCGCGTGAAGACGCCCCGTCCCAGCATCAAGTGCGGGCCAGACACGTCCTACAAAGTTGGTCTTTCCGGAATCCGGCCCACCGACAAGAACGATTGATCTACTCATCGGTCCCTCCTGTAGGATATGTAAGAGCGAGTGCCCTCAATTGGATCTGCGGAAGGCCAAAATTCTGAAAGAGACCGGTCGCCAGCGGTAGTAGTTGAGATCAAATCTTCGAGGCCAAATCCCGGCTTTACTTCTTCGTCGTTAGAAAAGGGCGCGACAGGTACGATTGTTGCAGTAACGTCTCGCTTCCCCAACTCTGCGATCAGGCGGGCTTGGACTGTATCCGGCAGCTCACCAGAATCCCGATGCGTAGTTACGAGCACCAGCCTTGGTATTTTGCCGCTGAATAGCGTGACAATTCGTCCCGCGAGTTGGCCCACTCGCGATATTACCCCTTGCCGTCGCTCCTTGCTTTCAAGGGCTCGTCCGTCGAGAACAATCCAAATAACCTCGGCTGACTTCATAAATTCGAAGCGGTCAACTCGGGAAGTCCCGATCAGTTCAGTTGTCCATTCTCCAGGTAGATCTGGAAGAGCCAGATCAACGCGCCGACCGTCTGACTCACGAACGAGGCGCAAGTGCAGAAACCCTGGCTGGCGGTCGTCGGAGAGTTCCGTGTGTACGGTCATTTGGTCGGGAGGATTGCCAGCATCCCATTCTCGCGCCCCTCGCGCAATGTCCTCGAAAGCCTTAAGGCTTTTACTGTCTGCAAAGTTCCATCCTGCCAGTTTGGCGTTTGAGATCATAAGGTACAGACTGGCGAGACACGCCGTTTTACCCGCTTCGGGATCGCCTAGGATGCCTATTACATTTACGTAACGCGACGCCATCATCTTGGAGATCGCATCTGGTCCTAGCGTCCGGCTAGCTGGAAACGCCGACATACCCGTTTGATGCTCAAGCACCGGGGCGCCAATAGTGGCTAGGTCCGACTGATCATTCTCGTCTTCAGCTCCATCGGCGGATTCCGACGGCTCCTTCCCAACGTGATGCTCGCAAGAAGCCGGATCGCGCTCCAACGCGCAAACGCCGGTCTCTCCGACCGTACAGCCATCGAAGTCGCAGACGCCGGTCACAGTTTCATTAATCCATTTTCGCACATGCGGATCAGACCAGCTTCAAGCAGAGCTCGGCCTGCCCATGTTGACGCCTTTCGTTTCTCATTAGCGGCCACTCCACCAGCTTCGCCGGTCGAGAGGGCATGGAGAAACGGGAAAATGGTCGGATGTTGAGCAATGCGAGTTGTATTTACCGCCCCTGCAAGCTCTGCACGATCATCTCCGATAATCTCGATAAGTTCTGGCAGATCAATTTCGGGGTCATCTTCGACTGTGCGGAGCACTAGCTCATAGTGTAGATCTGCGGGGAGGCGGCGCAGCTGATTGGCCGCCTCAATTCCAGACGTCACAAGACGCAACGGTTCTGGCATGCTCGCGAACTGCCGATTCAGCAACCTGCTACGGCTTAGCTGCACCCACCAAAGGAAATCGAGCTCTTCCCGATCAAGTGCGGCGTTCCGGCGAAGTGCTTCAATGGTAGCTCCGCTTGCTTTTTTGAAGTTCGTCTCGGTTTTCGTCTCCTCTTCGCCCTCCTCGATCGTGACGGTCAAATCTGCCATGTCGGGAACAGCTTTACGCTCACGGACTTTTTCAGCGGCCTCGCGACTTCGCTTCTGAGCTAATTCGAGTACTTCTTGTCGCAGCTTCTCACGCTTTTCATCTTGCAGTGGTGGTTGAAAGCCGAGCGATGACCACAAGGCATTCGAATAGACATCGACCGTGGTCCACCCACTGGTGCTGAGCGGCTCTTCCAGTATGGATAAGGCAGCGACACCCGCACAAATGCCGACCTCGAGCGGACTCTCAGTGAAGAGAAAGGCAGAAGCTTTTTTCTGCACAGCATTTTGAACTTCCATACCAAGGCTTTCAGCGGGCTGCCCGTCACCACCCAGCGATGCCGCGATCATTTCTGCCTTAGCCAAAATATCAGCGATTTGGTTGAGCTTACCCCATTTTGAGGATAATGTGCTGATGGCGGCTTTACGCGAGTCTACGTCTTCATTCGACGGCGTAAGCATCGCAATCCTCATGTGAACTGGTAGGTTGTCCATCACATTTCCCCCTCGTTTCGTTCGGCAATGAGCCTATCAGTCATTTCAATTATTTCGGGAAGGCGACCTTCCCGTACAAGCCAGTCGAATAGCTTGCGCTCCATGCCTTGGTTCATTCGTTCATTAGATTCGGCTGGGATGGCATCTAAAGCCAACAGAATCCGCAATCGGTCACTCTCAAACAGGTCCCGAAAGAATCGCAGCAGGGCTAATTCGTAGCCTTCGACATCGGACGGCATTGTTGCTGTCTCCTCTGTGTCGACCTCGGCGTCCTCCGTGGGCACAAATTCTACATGCTCGGGCACATGATCCGGAGTATCAGCACTGGGCTTCGGCCCGCTATCCACTGCTGCCAACCCGGCTTTCCGAAAATTCGGCGAACCCAATATGAACTGTGGCTCACTACCGCCAAGGCGCTTGTTGTCGGCTTCGAATGACGTTTTTGCCGGATTCCATGTGCGCGGATGTATCGCCACGGATAGACTATCGCTGGACTCATCCCAATCGAATTCAATTATGTTGTAGGTGTAGGTGTAAGTGTCGTCCGATTTGAACGGTACTGCCGCACCCGCCGCGAGCATCATAACGTCACAATTATCATCAAATTTATTTACTTGCACTTTTGGATCATGCTCGTGACCTGAGATAAATACTCTCACACGACTATCAACATACTGTCGCACTTCCTGCGCATCTTTATACCAATGAAGCGGATGGTGAACGAGGACAACGATTTCTTCTCCGGCGACGGGGCGCGGAATGGTGAACTGGCGCGCACCGATCATCAGCTCTGCCGGCTCCTCTCGTTCCCTTCCATGGCAAAGAAGGGCTGAATTTAGACGGACAAATCGGATCCATCGGCCGGGCCCGACCTCGATGCGCAAGTTTGTGGCATATTTGGCCTCGTCATCCAGACCGCAATTGTATCCTACGCTGAAGCGACCGTAGTCCTCGAATCTCGAGAACAGAGTACTCCGATCATTCTCATTGGCGATTACTTCTTCGTACTCGGCGGCCCCTCCTTCACGAATATATTCGAGCAATTTGGAGCCGCCGACGGAGAGCTTGTCGCGATCAAGGTCGTGGTTGCCCGGTACCATCTGCACTCGATGTATCTCGCACCCAATCCCGGCAGCGAGCTTGTCGAGCCACTCGCCTGCTGCTTCATACTGCTCCCACGTACCGGAGTATGCCACGTCTCCGGTCACAAGAACTCCTTGCGCCACTCCCGCTGTAAGCGACGCGACGACTTCAGATGCATCAGCTATGAGTTCCCTTTTTACGTCGTCATGGATGTGAACGACGTGATCACGCTCCTGTCCAAAATGAATATCGGAAACGTGAACAAACACTGCTGGCATCGATCGGCCCTACTTGAAAATCCTTATGCGGCAATCTGATAGTAGGGTGTTGAAGTCAGGATTACCATCACTGGTCGTAACAAAGCGGCGCCCGTTGGAACAATCCAGGCCAAATCAAACTGAAGCAGTTGGTCCATTGCCCCCTAGAACGTATATCCTAGCGAATTTGGACAATATCTCCACCGGGAAAATATGCGATAAGTTGCTGATTTCACTAGTGCGATAGAACGCATGATCGGCGAACTTTGGTTAGCGTTCGCGGGCAGTTTGGATCGGTCTCTCTGCTTTCCCAACGCTTCCTCCGACGCGAGTCGATCGCTCGACTGGCAACAGCTCGCCAGATGCCCGTCTTTCCCCCTGTACAGCAGCGAAGGACGGGAACTAGCGCCCGCCGCCATTCGAGTGTGCTCGATGGTCGTCCGCTTTCAGGGTTGTCAGACTGCGCGCTGAATGACTGAAATGAGGGCGCAAAGCTGTCGCTTCAGGGCTCGCTTTCAAACGGCAGCTTAATCCCGCCATTTCCTACATTCGAACAACTTCGGAACGGTTCCGAAAGCAACCGCAATAACAATTCGTTTGCTGTCGCTCAGACCTTGGCGCGCGCGAAGCGAAAGCATCGGGACCGTTTCTTCTGGTTGCTCATGCACTGCTCCGCTGCTGGTCGAGAAGACACGTCTCGACCATTTCGGCACCCACGCAAGCGCAGTTTGGTGATGTTGGGAAAGAGGGCCGTCGATGGTTTGACCGTGTCACAAATGTCTCCCAGCAACAATATCGGTGCGAGTTTGCTGCAAGTTATAGCCCCTCACATTAGCCACTTTATGCCGTTTAATATGCAGCACTATTGCAATAGAATTGCAGGGGCAGCGCGTCTGACGTATTCTTCTTCTACGATACCAGGAATTGTCCGTAGACGTCTGACATATCTAGTGATTTTGGATTGCGAGATAAAAGCAGCGCCGTCGGCCATGCTGCAGGTGGTTGGTTTTGTTGAGCAATATGCGATGGCTTCGAACTAGCCCCGCGGCGCTTTCCTGGAAAAGGCGTTTGTTCTCAGACATATTAGCGACGGCACTTAACTTGGGATGTGATATTTGCTGGACAATCCGCCTCAAGGTGGACGTCCTTCGCCGTTCGCACGCATTGTGATGCATGCGAACGGTGAGCTCGCTCTAAGGCTTCGGCGCTGCAGCGTAAGAACTGCAACAACAGCGTCGGAATGTCATATGGCGCTGGACAGCCTATTCAGTCGATAATCGGTGACGATGGCGGGCCGGTCTGTCCCCTCCCCTGCTCCCCAGGTCGGTCCGTCATCACCCCACAGATGAAAGGATCGACCGCTATGCCATCTGCAGGCACGACAGAGCATCTTCGCGAACGTAGCGGGCACCAAGTCATCGAACCGATTGTCATGCGGGTACCAGACGCCTGTCGCTATCTCGGGATCGGGCGCAGCACGCTTTATGTGCTTATCGGCAAAGGCGAGATCGAAGTTATCAAAATGGGAGCCGCCACTCTCGTCCTCACTGCCAGCCTGCGGTCGCTGGTGGAACGGCTGCGAAGTCCCGACGCATAGCAAGCAAGTCGGATAATATGATGACCGCGCACCCTGACCTCCTGCAAGCTGTTATGCTTGCTGCCATTGTCAGCATGCCGGATCACTCCAAACGGCAGCTCGTCTCAAAAGCGCAGGAGCGGCGTGAGAAGGCGGAAGAGGCTCTAGCCGCCAGACTTGTGATCGCACTTTCGCAGCGGTCATAGTCTCTTTGCCGACGGCGGCTTTGCGCCCTCATTCCGGCCATTTGGGTTGTAGCACGTGTGACCCGGAAGCTGCCGTTCGTTCAAAGACGAATGTATGGCAGCCACGGTCCAGGCGTCGACATCTGATGCCCTATCTCGTTGCTGAATTTCGGCCCACGGGACCGACAATGGCATAATCGCACCCTTACGTGGCCACGCAGCATCGCCCGACTTGGAACGCCGCTCATCTTCGCGACCCGGATAACGACCAGTCGCATATTGTTACGATCCTAAACAATGCCACATAATGTTCGCAGTTGCGAAATGCCATGTTGCAGGGCACAATCGCATGATGCGCATCGCGATCGTGGATGAAAGCGCAGCCCGCGCTTCCGTCATCGAAGACGGTCTTCGCGATCACGGCGATGCGCAATTGTTCGTCATAACCGAACGCGCCGGGCTGATGGCGCGATTGCAGGACGTCGATCCGGATGTTGTGCTGATCGATCTTGCAAACCCTTCACGTGACGTTCTGGAAGAATATTTCGCGGTCAGCCGTGCGCTATCCCGGCCAATTGCGATGTTTGTCGACGAGAGCGACGACGAGGCCATTGCGCAGTCGGTCGATGCGGGCGTCTCCGCTTATGTGGTCGATGGCTTTGCGCCGCACCGGGTTCGCGCCATTGTCGATCTCGCGGTACGCCGTTTCTACGCCTATTCACGACTGCAGGACGAACTGAACGAGGCGAAGGGCAAGCTGGCGGAGCGGAAGACGATCGATCGCGCCAAGCGCCTCCTGATGCAGAGCCGCGGCATCGGCGAGCCCGAGGCATATGGCGAATTGCGACGCAAGGCGATGAAATCGGGCAAGCGCATTGCGGCGATAGCCGAGGCGGTCGTAACGGCGCATGATCTGATGGAGGGCAAGTGAGCGAGCATCTGACAATCGGTTTTCTGCCTTTGATGGACGCCTGCCTGCCGATCCTCGCGCAGGAACATGGCTTCGCTCGCGAGGAAGGGCTTCAGCTGTCTTTCCAGCGCGACAAGAGCTGGGCAACCGTGCTCGACCACCTTTTGTATGGCCACGTCGACGCCTCTCACCTGCTCGCCCCCTTGGCCATTGCAACGACGCTGGGTCTCGGTCGCCCGGCACAGCCACTGTGCGCCCCTTTCGCGCTTGGGCTGAACGGAAACGCCATAACAGTATCAAATGAACTGGCAGCTCAGATCACCACGCCCGGTTTGCTCGGCGATCCCGCCGAAATTGGCGCGCGGCTGAAGCCCATCGCGCTGGCCCGCAAGACAGAGGGACGCCCACTGCGCTTCGCCAAGACTCATCGGTATTCATGCCATAATTACATGCAGCGATACTGGCTCGCAGGATGCGGCATCCGGCCAGGCGAGGACGTCGAGATGACCGTGGTGCCTCCGCCCTTCATGTCGGACGCGCTCGCGGCAGGTGAGATCGACGGATACTGCGTCGCCGACCCGTGGGACAGCATGGCGGTGGATGCGGGGCATGGCACGATCATTCTCGCGACCAGCCAGATCTGGCGACGAGGAACGGAAAAGGTTCTCGCCGTGCGCCGGCCGCATCTGGAGTCGAAGCGCGATGTATTCGAGGCTCTGATCAGGGCAATGCGCAAGGCTGCGGCGCAATCTGTCGATCCCGAGGCCTTTCGTGAAAACGCGGCCATCCTCGCCCGAGACGAGTATATCGGCGTCGACAAGGCCATATTGCTACGGTCGATCAGCGAGAACCTGGTGCTGTCGAACGGGAAGCCGCCGGTCCACTTCCCCGACTTCATGTTTCAGTATGGCGAAGCCGCCAATTTTCCGTGGATGAGTCATGGGGGCTGGCTCTACACCCAGATGGCACGCTGGGGTCAAACGCAGTTTTCCGATGCCGATTACGAGGCGGCTTGCGGTGTCTTCAGGGCGGACGTCTATCGTTCGGCGCTGCGAGAAACCGGCGATGTTCTGCCCGGAGCAAATTCCAAGGTCGAGGGCAGCCTCGACCGGATAATGCCCGTGCCAACCGAGCAGGGCGAGATGGTTCTGAGCGACAACCGCTTCTTCGATGGGCACACGTTCGATCCCGACCGACCACGAGACTATCTTTCCTCCTTCCGCTTTTGAGCGCGATAGACTGATTTCGCGCAACCCTATTGCGCTGCGACATCGAATCGCGTAATAACATGGCCGCTTCGAAGGCGCGTCCAAAGAGGGATGCATTTCCGCTTTCGTAGCAAACCTTTGAAAATGCGTGGCAATGGCGCCGCCCCGACCGATCCGTTCCGGATCGTCTCGTGGCGGCTTTTTTGCGTGCGTGTCCGGGGCTTGAAGAACCCGGCGAAGGATCAGGGAGGGACTGTCCGAACGGCGAGCAATCGGGAGGCGGTTTCGATGAGACGAAGTTTGTTGAGTTTGGGAAGTCTAGCTGCGGTCGCGGCGGCGAGCCCAGCGCTGGCGCAGGAAAGCCCCCTCGGCCCGGTCGAGGTTGCGGACGGCGTGACGCTGGATCCCATGGTGGCCGCGCGGCTGCGTTATGAAACGGTGGGCCGGGATGACGGACTGGACGAGGCGGAGGCATTGACCATGCGCCTTCGCGCCGGGGCGGAATTGAAGGCCGGGATATTCTCGCTGCTGGCCGAGGGCGAAGGCACGCTCGCGCTGGCCGACGACTACAACGACACCCTGCCATTCAACGGCATCGAGCCGTTTCCGGTGGTGGCGGATCCGGAGAATCTCGAGCTCAATCGGCTGCAGCTTTCGGTCATGCAGGATGGCACTGGCGCGACGATCGGGCGTCAGCGCATCATCCTCGACAATGCCCGTTTCGTCGGAAATGTCGGGTGGCGCCAGAACGAGCAGACCTTCGACGCCATTCGCGGACAGGCGAGCTTCGGTCCCGTAGCGCTCGATGCGACTTATGCGATCAGCCAGCGCACGATTTTCGGTGTCGACAGCCCTGCCGAGCATTTCGACGGCGACTTCATCTTCCTGAATGGCGGGGCAGAGATCGCGGGCGTGGACGCGAAGGCTTTCGCCTATTTGCTCGACTACGACGATCGCCTGGCATTCTCCAGCCAGACCTATGGCCTGCGCGCGGCAGCGACAATCGACCTACCAGGCCTTTTTGCTCTGAACGCGGAGGCCAGTGTTGCCACCCAGTCGGATTACGGTGCCAATCCGGTCGATTATTCCGCGTCCTACTATAGCGTCAGACTTGGAGCCACGGTGACGGGATTCGGTCTTACCGCCGGCTACGAAGAGCTGGGCAGCGACGATGGCATCGCCGCATTCCAGACGCCGATGGCGACGCTTCATGCCTTCAATGGCTGGGCCGATGTTTTCCTGACGACACCCGCTTTCGGCGTGCGCGATTACTACGTGACCGTTGGGCGCAGCTTTGGCGGGATCCGCCTGCTGCCCGGCCTCAATGCGAATGTCACCTACCACCAGTTCGACAGCGACTTCGGCAACCTCGACCTCGGTTCCGAGTGGGATGCCTCGCTCGGTTTCAAGGCCGGGCCGGTCTCGTTGCTGGCGAAATACGCGAATTACCGGGCCGATGCGTTCGCGGTCGATACCGAGAAATTCTGGCTCCAGGCCGAAATCAATTTCTGACGAAGGAGGGTTCTTGTCATGTCCTATCTTGCACCAAGCGAATTCGTACCAAAGCTGATCGACGCGGGAGAAGCGAAGATCATGATGTCCACCAAGGACACGCTGATCCGCGCTTTCATGGCGGGGGCGACTCTAGCGCTTGCCGCGGCCTTTGCCGTGACGATCAATGTCCAGACGGGCCAGCCGCTGGCCGGAGCGATCCTGTTCCCGGTCGGTTTCTGCCTGCTTTATTTGCTCGGATACGATCTGCTGACAGGTGTCTTCGTCCTGTGTCCTCTCGCCGTCTGGGATAAACGCCCAGGATGCAAATGGAGCGGGGTGTTCCGCAACTGGGGCCTGGTGTTCATCGGCAATTTTGCCGGTGCGCTGACCACCGCCGTCATGATGGCCGTATACTGGACCTACGGTTTCGCCGCAGAGGAAACCAACCCGGTCGGGCTGGTCTTTGCCACGATGGGCGAAGCCCGGACGGTGGGCTATGCCGAATACGGCGTGGCCGGTTTCGTCACCGTCTTCGTGCGTGCCATGCTGTGCAACTGGATGGTGTCCACCGGCGTGGTCGGCGCGACGATGTCCAGCACCGTCAGCGGCAAGGTCATCGCCATGTGGATGCCGATCATGCTGTTTTTCTACATGGTCTTCGAACACTCGATCGTGAACATGTTCCTGTTCCCTTCGGGCCTGATGATGGGCGGCGCATTCAGCATCGGCGACTATCTGGTGTGGAACGAGATTCCGGTCGTTCTCGGCAATCTTGTCGGTGGACTGACCTTCACCGGCATGATGCTGTACTCGACGCACTACCGCACCTCCAAGAGCCGCAAGGCGGACCTGAAGATTGCCGCCTGAGGCGATCCCGATCACCAGCGTGGCGGGGCACGGCGACAGGCCGCGCCTCGCCATCGAGCTGGGCCAGTATTCTTCCGCCGGGCGAAAGGCGGAGAACCAGGATTTCCATGGCTCGCTCCAGCCGGACGGGCCGGAGCTCGAACTCAAGGGCATTGCCTGCTGCATCGCCGACGGGATCAGCACCAGCATTCGCGGGGCCGAAGCGGCGGAGATCGCCTGCAAGAGCTTCCTCACCGATTATTTCTGCACACCCGATGGCTGGTCCGTCCGCCGCTCGGGCGAGACAGTCATAACCGCCGCCAACAGCTGGATGCACGCCCAGAATGCCGCCGTGCGCCCGCGCGAAGAAGGCGAGGATCGCGAACGCGCCGGGCTGATCTGCACGCTGAGCGCTTTGGTCCTGAAATCCCGGGTCGCGCACATTTTCCACGTTGGCGACAGCCAGATTGCTCGCATCGTGGGGGATCGTCTTGAAGCGCTGACCAGTCCGCACCGGATCGAACTGGGCGGCGGGCAAAGCTATCTTGGCCGCGCGATGGGTGCGAACGATTCGCTTGCGGTCGACTACGCGCAGGTTCGGGCCACCCCCGGCGACGTTTTTCTCCTGACGACCGACGGCGTTCACGAGTGCGTGGCCGATCAGGCGCTGGTCGGGGCGGTGCAAGCCGCAGCCACGCTGGACGATGCGGCAGCCGACATTGCGCGTCTAGCCTTGGCTGCGGGTAGCGAGGACAATCTGACGGTTCAGATCGTGCGCGTCGAGAGCCTGCCAGCGGGCGAAGTGCAGGATTTACTTGGTCTCGATCTTAGACTGCCGCCCGCACCGGTACTCCACGAAGGCCAGAGCCTCGATGGCTACCGCGTGATCGAACGTCTGCATGCAGGCAGCCGCAGCCACGTCTATCTCGTTCGTGACGAAACGACGCAAGCCGACTTCGCGCTTAAGGTGCTTTCCAGCGAGCGAGCGGGCGATCCCGAGGCCGTGGCCGCACTCCTGCTGGAGGAATGGGTTGCGCGCCGTCTATCGCACCCGAACCTGTTGGCAGCTGGCCCGGCAAGCGGCCCGCGCAGCCATGCCTATTGCGTAATGGCGTTGGCGGAGGGCACGAGCCTGCATCGGCATATCGCTGAGCATTCGCCGTTCGACCTTCAGCATGTCCGGCAAGTGGTGCGCCAGCTGTCCATGGGGCTGGAGGCGATGCATCGACGCGGCGTGCTGCACCGCGACCTGCGCCCGCATAACGTCATGGTCGACGCCGATGGCCATGCGACCATCATCGATTTCGGATCGGCGCAGGTTGCAGGCCTCGACGAGCTGGCCCCGCGCGCCTTCGAGGACGCGGCGTTCGCCGGGACCATGCAATACAGCGCGCCCGAAGTCTTTCTGGGCCAGCCCGCAAGTCCTGCCAGCGATGTCTTTTCGCTCGGCGTCATTGCCTACCAGATGGCGACCGGCGACCTGCCCTACGGACCGCGCGTGTCCGCTGCACGCACTCCTGCCGCGCAGAAGAAGCTCGCTTACGTGCCGGCGTCGGAGCGCAATCCCGACATTCCCCCCTGGTTCGATGGCGCGCTGGCCAAGGCGCTCGCGGTCGATCCGCGCTACAGATACGCGACCCCTGCCGAGCTGGTGCAGGATCTAGCCAATCCCAATCATTCGCTGCCGTCGGTTGGGTCGACGCCCCTGGTCGCGCGCGGCTCGGCCCACTTCTGGCGCGCGGTGGCGCTGGTTCTGGCCGCCGCGCTGATCGCCTCGCTCTGGTTCCACCTGATCTAAAGGAGATTCATTCATGCTGACCAAATCCGAAGTCATCACCCTGATCCGCGCCGCTAAGCGCGAAAAGAAAATTGGCTGGTCGGAGATTGCCGCCGCCGCCGGGGGAAGCGAAATTTTCGTCACCTCGGCCTGCCTCGGGATGAACAGCCTTTCCGAAGATGCGTCGCGCAAGGTGGTCGACCTTCTTGGACTGCCGGACGAGGCGGCAGTGGTCTTGGCCGAATATCCCACCAAGCACTTCGAGAAGACCGTACCGACCGACCCGTGCATCTACCGCTGGTACGAGATCACGGGCGTGTTCGGCGAGGCGTTCAAGGAGGTGGTGCAGGAGAAGTTCGGCGACGGGATCATGAGCGCCATCGATTTCGACATGGCGGTCGAGCGCGTCGAGCACGAAAAGGGTGACCGTGTCCAGGTGGTCATGAGCGGCAAATTCCTGCCCTATAAGAGTTTCTGACGGTCGCAGGCGGACGGCGGCAACCTCATGTTGCAATGCGAAAGGGGCTTGCCGGCGGACGACCGAATCGGATACAAGGTGCTGGAGCCGATGGCTTGTCCAACGAAGGGCAAAGCAGCTTCCGGCTTACCGATGATTTTCACACAAGCGTGGCAACGGCGCCGCCTGTCCCCTTCCGGACCGGCGGCTTTTTTGCGTGCGTTCTTGGCAAGCGAAGGACAGGCGAAATGAACGTCCCGACATCATTCGAGCCGCCCGTTGGCGCAAGGAAAAGACTGGTCGTGATCGGCAACGGCATGGCCGGCTGCCGCGCGGTCGAAGAAGTGCTGGCCCGCGATGCGGGTCGCTTCGCTATCACCATCTTCGGCGCCGAACCGCGGGTCAATTACAACCGCATCATGCTCTCTCCCGTGCTGGCAGGCGAGAAGTCCTTCGACGAGATCGTCATCAACGGTCAGGACTGGTACGATGACAATGCCATCACGCTGATATCGGGCGACCCGGTCGACCATATCGACCGCGAGGCCAAAACCGTGGTCAGCCGCTCGGGTCGCGTCGAACCGTACGATCGCCTGCTTATCGCGACCGGATCCGATCCGTTCATCATCCCGGTGCCGGGTGCCGATCTGGATGGCGTGGTATCCTTCCGCGATCTGGACGATGTCGAAACGATGGTCGCCGCGGCCGACAAGGGCGGCGATGCGGTGGTGATCGGTGGCGGATTGCTGGGGCTGGAGGCGGCCCACGGACTATCCCTGCGCGGCATGAACGCCACGGTCATCCACCTGATGCCGACGTTGATGGAGCGCCAGCTGGACGAGGCGGCAGGTTTCCTGCTGCGCCAGGAGCTGGAATGCCGCGGCCAGACCATCATCACCAGCGCGAACACGAAGGCCATCCATGGCGTCGAAGGCAAGGTGGTGGGCGTCGAACTGGAAGACAGCACGCGGATCAAGGCGGACATTGTCGTCATGGCCGCCGGTATCCGACCCTCGACCGGTCTGGCCGCAAAGGCGGGACTCGATACCGAGCGCGGCATTCTGGTGGACGATCACATGGTCACGTCCGATCCCGACATCCTGGCGGTGGGGGAATGCGTGCAGCATCGCGGGGCTTGCTACGGGCTCGTCGCGCCCTTGTGGGAAATGTGCCGCGCGCTGGCCGACTATCTGACCGATCTGCCCACCGGCTATCTCGGCTCGGTCACCTCGACCAAGCTCAAGGTCAGCGGTATCGACTTGTTCTCCGCTGGCGACTTTGCCGGCGGCGAGGGTTGCGAAGACATCGTCATGCGCGATGCGAGCCGCGGCATCTACAAACGCCTCGTCGTGAAGGACGACAGGCTCGTCGGCGCCGTCCTCTATGGCGATACCACCGACGGGAACTGGTATTTCGACCTGCTAAAGCGAGAGGAGGACATATCGGACATCCGCGAGGCGCTGATCTTCGGCCAGGCCTATGCATCGGGCGGGGCGCTCGCCGATCCGAATGCAGCCGTCGCCGCCCTGTCCGACGATGCGGAAATCTGCGGCTGCAACGGTGTGAGCAAGGGGCAGGTCGTCTCCTGCATCGTCGATGACGGCGCGCACAGCCTCGATGCGGTCCGCAGCCAGTGCAAGGCTTCGGCCAGCTGCGGCAGTTGCACCAATCTGGTCGAAGGGCTGCTTGCCCTGACGCTCGGCGGCGAGGTCGAAAGCGGCCCGAAGACCCTCTGCGCATGCACCAGCTTCAACCATGACGACGTGCGCCGCCTGATCGTGGAAAAGGAACTGAAGCTGATCCCGCAGGTGATGCAGGAACTGCACTGGACCACGCCCGACGGCTGCTCCTCGTGCCGCCCTGCGCTCAATTACTACCTGCTGTGCGCCTGGCCGGGCGAATATCAGGACGACGAGAAGAGCCGCTTTGTCAACGAGCGGCTGCACGCCAACATCCAGAAGGACGGCACCTATTCGGTCGTCCCGCGCTTCTTCGGCGGCATCACCAATCCAAGGGAACTGCGGGCCATCGCCGACGTGGTCGAAAAATACGATGCGCCCATGGTCAAGGTAACCGGCGGCCAGCGGCTCGACATCTTCGGGATCAGGAAAGAGGACCTGCCCGCCGTCTGGGCCGATCTCAATGCCGCCGGCATGGTGTCCGGCCACGCCTACGGCAAGGCGCTGCGCACGGTGAAGACCTGCGTGGGAAGTGAATGGTGCCGCTTCGGCACGCAGGATTCGACCGGGCTCGGCGTCAAGCTGGAGCAGGCGACATGGGGCAGTTACATGCCGCACAAGTTCAAGATGGCCGTCAGCGGCTGCCCAAGGAACTGTGCCGAAGCGACAATCAAGGATTTCGGCGTGGTTTGCGTCGATAGCGGCTACGAACTGCATGTCGGCGGGAACGGCGGGATCAAGGTTCGCGCAACCGACCTTCTCTGCAAGGTCGAGACCGAGGAGGAGGCGATGGAAATCTGCCTCGCCTTCATCCAGCTCTACCGCGAGGACGGGCACTATCTCGAACGCACGGCTCCGTGGCTGGAGCGCAAGGGGCTCGACTGGATCAAGGCTCAACTGTTCGACGATCCGGACGCCGTGCCGACCCTCGCGGCCCGCTTCCGCTTCTCGCAATCGCACTGGCAGGTCGATCCGTGGGAGCGGCGCGCCAAAGGCCAGAACGCCAAGTTGCACAGCCACCTGTCCATCATTCCGCCCGAGCTGGAGACCGCATGATGAGCGCTTCGCAATCCGACTGGCTCGACATCGGGCCGACTGCACAGATCGATCCAGGCATGGCGGCGACCCTGCCGGTGGAGGGCGGCGAGGAAATCGCCGTCTTCCACACGATCGGCGGCGAGTTCTATGCGCTGATCAACAAGTGTCCGCACAAGCAGGGGCCGCTCAGCCAGGGCATCGTCCATGGCGACAGCGTGTCGTGCCCGCTGCACAACTGGAAGATCTCTCTCAAGAGCGGAAAAGCGCTGGGCGACGATGAAGGCTGCACGCCGACCATTCCGCTCAAGGTGGATGCCGGGCGGCTCTATCTGCTGCGTGAAGCCGTGGTGCCTCAGGTAGGGCCCGCGGCATGAGCGCGGCGTTCGCAAAAGGGACGGTCTGGCTGGTGGGTGCGGGGCCCGGCGATCCGGACCTTCTCACGCGCAAGGCAGAGCGTCTTATCGCCACCGCCGACATCGTCTTTCACGATGCGCTGGTTGGCCCGGGAGTCCTCGCGCTTGTCCCGCCTTCTGTCGAACTCGTGTCGGTCGGAAAACGCTCGGGGCGTCACTCGAAGGACCAGCGCACGATCGATGCGCTGATCGTGGAGGCAGCCCTTGTGGGAAGGCGCGTGGTGCGATTGAAGGGCGGCGATCCGTCGATCTTCGGACGTTCCAGCGAGGAACTGGAAGCCTGCCATGCGGCGGGCGTTCCGGTCCACATCTGCCCCGGCATCACGGCCGCCAGCGCCGCCGCGGCCGATCTCGGGCTGTCGCTCACGCTGCGGGGCACGGCGCGGCGGCTGACCTTCGTCACGGCGCACACGAAGCGGGGCGGAGTGCCGCCGCTCGACTGGGCAGCGCTTGCCGACCCGCAGGCCACGCTCGCTGTCTACATGGGCAAGGCCGCCGCGCCGCACGTGTCGGCGGGACTGATCGCCGCTGGACTGGCGCCGGACACGCCGGTCGCGCTGGTCGAGAACGCGAGTTTACCGAAAGGCTCGCAGTTCCGAACTCGCCTAGACCTCCTGCCCATCGCCGCAAAGACCGCTCTCGGCGATGGACCTGCCTTGATCCTGATCGGAGCCGCTGTTGCGGAGCCGAATGCAAGTTCGAACTTAGAAACGAGAGAACGGCTTTCCAGAGAAGATATCAGTTCATTCGCCGCCCATTGACTCTGGCAATAGGCGCAGCATCCGCTGTCGATGTGGCAAGCTCTCGACAGCACCCGCAGCGCGACTGATGCCGTCCGCTTTGCTGGATATCATCTCCCATACCGGACAGTCCGGAAACGGCCCACTTCCAGCCATTGAGCGCCCTCAGCAGGACCGCTCAGGAACGGACTAGATTAACTGCTGGTAAGACTTCTGCTGGTGAGGCTGTCACAACCGCCTTGCACTACTATGCGATGAGACCCGTCCCATGGTTCGCCCTATCGTGTCTGCCTCCTTAGAGCGGCAGGGCGCCAGCACTTCGCGCGAGACGCTCAGGAGCGAGATTTATGATTGCGAGTTCATCTGGTGCACCATCGTCCTTACGCCCCCATGCGAACGTCCAGATGGTGTAGCCCTGTCGTTTTAGATTCGGTTCTAAGCGACAGGGCGCCTCTGCTATCAAAATAGTCAAGGAGCGCTTGAAAGAGAGCGATAGCCTCTACACCCAACTGGAAATGCTACAGAAAACACCTGGACAATGTGGCGCAATATAGAGCAATATTCTTTAGTCCAAACACGCGACAGAGCAGGCGTGTGGGGTAAAATGTGGGTTCGGTTTTGGCGGCCATGTAAGTAAAAAATGATTTCAAATCATTAGGTTGAGACTTAATAAGTCCACCCTGTCCGCCAGCTACTCCGCCTGC
>CEOS01015013.1_pt1 | contig 20072 bp, 17 predicted proteins | sample 530601 | NCBI WGS metagenome assembly CEOS01 (sample SAMEA2620666, study PRJEB7988) | marine metagenome | biome: marine biome (ENVO:00000447); feature: mesopelagic zone (ENVO:00000213); material: "saline water (ENVO:00002010), including plankton (ENVO:xxxxxxxx)" | depth 1000 m
CTTGCGGCCGAACTTGACCCCGCGCGCCTTGGCCTGGGCGCGGCCCGCGCCGGTGCGCTCGGCGATCCGCTGGCGCTCCCAGCTCGCCGCGACGCCAAGCACCGCGATCACGACCTCGGCGAGCTGCGATGTCGTGTCCAGCATCGGCTCCGCGATCGAACGGAAGCCGGCACCGGCCTCTTTGACAGCGTGAAGGATGTTCAACAGGTCGCGCGTGTTGCGGGCGAGGCGATCGGTCGCCGTCACCATCAGCACGTCGCCGGGATCGAGCGCGCCGATCGCGCGCTTGAGCTGGGGCCGCTCGGCCGACGCGCCGCTGATCTTCTCGCGGAAGATCTTCGCGCAGCCCGCCGCTTGAAGCTGGGCGAGCTGCTGGGCCAAATCCTGGCCGTGGGTCGAGACGCGCGCATAGCCGTAAATCATGGCGCGATTCTGCATCAGATTTTTGCATCAGGGAAGGGCGCGGATTTCCTCGCTTTCCGATCTGATGCAAAACTTTTGATTTTTGGATCAGCCATGGCGGGCTAAGACGGTTCTGCTATCAATCCGGGATGATCAAGATGCTTCTGCTCGCCGGTCGGGACCGGAACCGCCTTGGGGAAATCCTTCACGTCGCCTCCCGTTTCGGACTCGGCGTCATCCTCCAGCGGCTGGGAATCGAAAGGAGTGCGGATGTCAGAGACGATGGCCCCGACGCGGACGCGATGCCCCTGCCGCGGCGCACGCGGCTTGCGCTCGAGGAACTCGGGCCGACCTGCGTCTGATCGCGCAACTGGCGGCGATCGTCGAGAAGGCCAGTGCGGAAGCGCGCCGTTTCGCGCCGACCGCGATGATGCGACAGCTTGCGGAAGCCATATCGGAGGAATTGGACTTCACGACCGAGGGTCGGAACGCCGATCGGCTCCGCGCGGACTTAGCACATGAGGCACGCGTGGTGGTCCCCGACATCCATTGGGCCTGGACGTCCGAAACACTGTTGGTGATGGAGTACATTGACGGCGTCCCGCCCCGCGATCGGGAGGAGTTGCGCGCCTCGGGGTGCAGCTCATGAAGACACACCGAAGCTAACTTATCACCGGCCTGAAAACGGGGAGCATGTGTGGACGGCCCCTGCGGTGCAAGGGGTATCTGCAGCGTGATGAGCACCGGTCGGGTGCATCCATGTGTTCGGCCTGTTCGCGCAGCACCGCATGGCTGCTGGCCCTGATGAACTCCGCGGACCGCATCCCTAATCACGTCATCGCGCTCGAAGCGCTCTGCTCCCCTGGGTTTGTGCGATCCCCGGTCTGACCGGTCTGTCATCATGCCGAGCTACCCTCTACACCACCCCGCCGCAGCTCAGCGTGCGGCGAGGATGGCGATCACGCGGCAGCTGCCGCGTAGACCTCGTGGCGCGCCATCACGGCCCAAGCGACCCGCGCTGTCTTGTTGGCGAGCGCCACTGTGGCGATCTTCACGGGCTTGCGCGTGAGCAGCTGGGCAGCCCATGGCTGCCGGGCCGCATCTTTGCGCGCCATGCGCATCACCGCCGTGGCGCCGACCACCAGCAGGCGCCGTAGATAGCCGTCGCCCTGCTTACTGATGCCGCCCAGCTTCTCCTTGCCGCCTGAGCTGTGCGGTCGCGGCGTGAGGCCGAGCCACGCCGCGAACTGCCGCCCGGATCGGAACATGGTCGCGTCCGGCACGGCCGCGGCGATGGCCGACGCGGTGATCGGACCGATGCCGGGAATGGTGGCGAGCCGGGTGCTCGCAGCATCGGATCGGTGCCAGGCAAGGATCTGGGCCTCAAGCCGCTGCACCTCACTGGCAAGCGCGCGAAGCTGCGATCCGATCGTGTGGAGGGCCGATCGCGCGTGCGCCGGTAGCCGCTCCTGCGCCTCGTGCAGCACCTTCATCAGCACGTTGACCCCGCCCGGCCCCTTGCCGCTGATGATGCCATACTCAGCGAGGTGGGCGCGCAACGCATTGATGAGCCCAGTCCGCTGCCGGACGAGCAGGTCGCGCGTCTTGTGAAGCATCAGCACGGCTTGCTGTTCGGGCGTCTTCACCGCCACAAACCGCATTGTCGGCCGGGTCACCGCCTCGCAGATCGCCTCTGCGTCGGCAGCATCGGTCTTCCCGCGCTTCACGTACGGCTTCACATAGGCAGGCGGCATCAGCCGCACGTCGTGGCCGAGCGCCATCAGCTCGCGGCCCCAGTGATGCGCCGACGCGCACGCCTCCATGCCGACGAGGCAAGGCGGCAGCGTCGAGAAGAACTTCAGCACCTCCGCGCGCCGAAGCTGCCGGCGCACCAGCACCTTGCCATCCGCGCCGATCGCGTGGACCTGAAACACGTTCTTCGCCAGATCGACTCCGACGGTCACAATATCCTGTTGCATGGAACGGCTCCTCTAGACGTGGCTCTACGGCCGCATCATTGCACAGCTACGCTGGTGCAGGGGCCGTCCACCCCATCAGGTCAACAGCCTCCAATTCCCTGGTGTTGCGACGACCGGTTGAATCCGCCATGTATATCTCGTCATCAAAAGGTTAAGCTAAGGGAGGTAAAGGAAAAATCACTTATAATATGTCAATGCATTGACACAAATTTGCGCGCTGCTTATTTGTGGGCAGAGAGGACCCGATGGCACTAGACATAGAGACATATAATTCGCTGCTGGATGTCGTTCGTCGCTTCGTCGACGAGGAATTGATTCCGGCTGAGAGAGAAGTTGCTGCGGGCGATGAAATTCCGGCGCGAATCGTCGAGCAGATGCGCGCTCTCGGCCTTTTTGGGCTGTCCATCCCGAACGAATATGGCGGGATCGGCCTAGAAGTATTCGAGGAAGTCGGGGTCATGTTGGAACTGGGGCGGGCGTCGCCGGCATTCCGTTCGTTGATCGCGACTAACGTTGGTATCGGCAGCCAAGGGATCGTCATCGATGGCACCGACGCGCAGAAGGCATCGTACCTACCCAAGATCGCAGATGGTACTCTCATCGGCTCCTTCGCGCTGACCGAGCCCGAAACCGGTTCGGACGCGGGATCGGTTCGTACGAGCGCCCGTCGCGCCGGCAACGTCTATGTGCTCAATGGCACAAAGAGGTTCATTACCAACGCTCCCGAGGCAGGCCTATTTACGGTCATGGCGCGAACGAACCCCGAAATTGCAGGCGCGGGTGGAGTTTCCGCTTTTATCGTCGAGGCTGGAACGCCGGGTCTCAGCATCGGCAAACCAGAGCATAAAATGGGGCAGCATGGCACGCATGTCGCCGATGTCATTTTCGAGGATTGTCATATCCCAGTAGCGAACCTGATTGGTGAGCGGGAAGGTCAAGGATTCAAGACTGCCATGCGGGTGCTCGACAAGGGGCGCCTCGGGATTGCTGCAGCATGTGTGGGTTTCGCTGAGCGGATCCTTGGTGAAAGCATTGCGTATGCGAACGACCGAATTCAGTTCGGTAAGTCGATCGGTGAGTTCCAGCTTGTCCAAGCAATGATCGCGGATTCCCGCACGGAGATCATTGCCGCAAAAGCCATGGTGCTGGAAACGGCGCGCGCGAAAGATGCGGGTCATGACGTTGGCGTGGAGGCGTCGGCCTGCAAGCTGTTCGCTTCGGAGATGGTCGGCCGGGTGGCTGACCGCAATGTCCAGATTCATGGCGGTTCCGGCTATGTCTCAGACTATCCGGCCGAACGTCACTATCGCGATGTCCGCCTGTACCGCATCTACGAAGGCACGTCCGAAATACAGCGATTGAAAATTGGCCGCGACACGCTGCGTGCGGCAAGGGAGAGCTGAATGCGTATCGAAACGATCGAGGTCGGTCCGGCTGCGGGTATCAGCCTGACCGAGGAACAGTTGAGTTTTCGCGAGACTGCACAACGGTTTGCGACCGACATGCTGGCGCCCTGTAGCAAGGATTTTGCGTCGCAGGGCGGAATATCTCTCGAGATCCGTCGCCGCATGGGCGATTTGGGCCTGATCGCGATGGAACTCCCCGAGCGTTTTGGTGGCCTTGGCGTCAGCCACGTGACGAGCGGCGTCGTGACCGAGGCCGTGGCCGAAGGCGATTTGAGCGTCTCCTATATCCAGCTGCTCGCTTCGCTGTGCGGCACCATCATCGCGCGTCACGCCAGTGAGGACATCGCGGCCTCGCTTCTTCCAAGGCTGTGCCGCGGTGAAACAGCCGTTGCGCTCGCGCTGACCGAACCCAAAGGCGGCTCCGACGCCGCTGCGTTGCGGCTGCGCGCTGTGAAGGATGGTGATGCCTACATCCTGGACGGCGAGAAGACGTCGATCTCCATGGCCGATCAGGCCGATTATGCCGTCGTGTTCGCCAGGACGGGCACGGAGGCGGAACGTGCCCATGGTATTACTGCCTTTCTAGTCGATCTGCATGCGGAGGGGGTTACACGAACCCGTTTCACTGATCTTGGCCAGCATGCCATCGGGCGGGGCTCGCTCTTCTTCGACAAGGTGGTCGTGCCGGCAACGCATCGACTTGGCGATGAAGGCACCGGTTTCGTCCAGGTGATGCAGGGGTTCGATTTCAGCCGCGCACTAATCGGGCTACAATGTCTGTCGCTGGCTCGAATCTCTTTGGCCGAGACGTGGCGCTATGTCGCCGAGCGCGAAGCGTTCGGTAAGCCGCTGTCAGCCAATCAGGGCGTCACCTTCCCGCTGGCCGAAGCAGAAACCCATGTAGAGGCGGCGCGGTTACTCTGCTACCGCACACTTGCGCTTAAGGATGCGCACGTTCCCCATACGCGCGAAGCGGCGATGTGCAAGTGGCTTGGCCCGAAGCTTGCTTTCGAAGTCGTCCAGCAATGCCTGCTATTGCACGGCCATTCAGGATGGAGCGTCGAGCTACCCTTCGAGCAGCGGCTGAGGGATGTGTTGGGCTTCCAAATTGGTGATGGCACGGCCCAGATCATGAAGATGATCATCGCACGCGAGCATCTCAAGACGACTTGACCGTGACAAGCCTGGACCAACGATATCAACTGGAGAGGCGCCGGATGACAGTGGATTTCGCTAAACGAAGGACCGCAATGGTCGCCGCCGGTCATTGGCGTGATCGGACGCTGCTGAATGACCTGGCGATTCACGTTGCCAATACGCCTGGAAAGCTGGCTATCATCAGCTGCAAGGCACATGAAGAAGCTGGGCCGCGATTGACCTATCGTGACATCGATATCCTCTCTACCCGATTGGCGCGTCACTTCGCGTTGCTTGGAGTGCGCAAGGGCGATGTGGTTTCCTTTCAGCTGCCGACATGGTGGGAGTTTTCCGTCCTGCATCTTGCTTGCCTAAAATTGGGCGCGATCAGCAATCCCCTGCTGACCATTTTGCGCGAACGCGAATTGCGCTTCATGCTCGATCAATCAAAAGCGCGCATTTTTGTCGTGCCCTCGATGTTCCGTGGCTTCGATTACGCGGCCATGGCTCGATCCTTGCGGGAAAAATTGTCCGCGCTCGAGCACATCTTTGTTGTCGACGGGCAAGGATACGAGAGATTTGGACGCCTTCTCGAAGAAGAGCCCTCGACCGAAACTCAAATATTGGCCGGTGTGGCGCCCGACGACGTGATCCAGCTGCTCTACACCAGTGGTACGACGGGCAAACCAAAAGGGGTCATGCACAGTTCGAATACCATGCTCTCAAACCTCTATCCATTCGCCGCTCGGCTGTGCCTGAACGAGGCGGACATCATCCACATGCCATCCCCAATGGGGCATCAACTCGGTTTCATGTACGGGATGGTTCTGCCGGTGATGCTGGGCGGGACAGCGGTTCTTCAGGACATATTCGATCCCGCAGCGATGTCGCGGCAGGTGATCGGCGAAAGCGCAACCTTTACCATGGGCGCCACGCCCTTTCTCAATGATTTCGTCGAAGAGATTGCGCGCAGTGGCCTCGATACGCCTAGTTTGCGAACCTTCGTATCTGCGGGCGCGCCGATACCCCGTGCTTTGGTCGCGCGCGCGCGAGCCGTTCTCGATGTGTCAGTCATCTCCGGATGGGGCATGTCGGAAAACGGTGCGGTTACGACAACCCGGCCGGACGACGCTGAGGATCTGGTGACGAACACTGACGGCTGTGCCCTACCGGGTATGGAAGTGCAGGTCAGGGGCGCGGATGGCGCACAGGTTCGCCCGGGCGATAGCGGCGAACTGATGGTTCGCGGATGCTCGAATTTTCTCGGTTATTTCGAGCGTCCTGACCTAAGCGCGCTTGATGACGAAGGCTGGTTCGATACCGGCGATATCGCCCGTATGGACGCACAGGGCTATATTCGCATCATCGGCCGCTCTAAAGATATCATCATACGGGGCGGCGAGAATATTCCGGTCGTAGAAATCGAAGAACTGCTCTACCGACATCCCGGCGTCGCCATGGCCGCGATCGTTGGTTTTCCGCATCCACGGCTCGGGGAACAGGCCTGTGCATTCGTAGTGCCTCAGGAGGGCGCAAGTTTCTCCTTCAGCGACATGCAGTCCTATCTGCGAAGCCAAGACATAGCGATTCAATATATTCCCGAGCGGCTCGAAATATTGACTGACCTGCCACGGACGCCGAGCGGCAAGGTGCAGAAATTTCGACTGCGCGAACGCTTGATTGAAGCCGGAGCGAGCGCCGCATGACTATCTCCACTGTCCGATCCCAATCACATCTCGCTCATCCGATCCTTGAGCTTGTCGAGCAGGCGATAGAGTTGCAATCGCTCCTGGTCGCTGAAGGCGTCGAGGGCGTCGGCGTAGAAAGCATCGATCGGCGTCTGCATATCCTGCCAGGCGGAGGTGCCTTGCGGTGTCAGCCGAAGGCGGCGGCTGCGTCCGTCTTCGGGGTCCTTGACGCGCTCCACCCAGCCGCGTTCCTCCAGCCGATCAAGCAAGGGCGTGATGTTCTGGCGGGTGACCATCAGGAATTCTATGAGATCCTTGACCGTCATACCGCGGCCACGGTCGAACGGCCGTGCAAGGGCGCCCATGACGGCCCATTGCTGGGTGGTCGCAGAGAAGTCGGACACATAGCGCGTGCCGACCTTATGCAGCAGGTTGGACGCCTGATAGAGTCGGAAGAAGGCGCGATTGGCCACGTCGAAGGCGCTCCGGTCGAGCCGTTGCGCGTCACTGCCCTTTTTCTTCGCCAAACTCATTCCCACTCCTTGCGGCAATATGTATCAATGCATTGATGAATATTGGATTGCACCCGTAGTCCCGAACAGATGAAAGAGAAAGTGAGCAAAGTCTATGGCCGGATTTGAACAAAGGCATGTGATCGTCACGGGCGGGGGCGGCGGCATTGGCTCGCAGACGGTACGGCGCTTTGCCGCCGCAGGTGCCCGTGTCGCGATCTTTGATCGCGATCTGACGGCGGCCGTCAAGCTCGCCGACGAGATTGTGTCTTCTGGCGCGGAGGCTATGGCGTTCACCTGCGATATCACCGACCGGGCACAGATCGACGCTGCGGTGGAGGGTGCACGGACCGCATTCGGCCCGGTTTCAGTTCTGGTGAACAATGCTGGCTGGGATATCTTCCGTCCCTTCCTGAAGACCTTGCCGGATGAATGGCGACAACTCATCGACATTAATCTGGTCGGCGCCCTGCATATGCATCACGCGGTGTTGCCCGACATGATCGCGCAGGCCCATGGCCGCATTATCAACATCGCGTCCGACGCGGCGCGGGTCGGGTCGTCGGGTGAAGCGGTCTATGCCGCCTGCAAGGCCGGGCTGGTCGGCTTTTCCAAGACGATCGCCCGTGAGCATGCCCGGCACAACATCACCGTGAACGTCGTCTGTCCCGGCCCCACCGACACAGCACTTCTCGCCACCGTCACGGACGGCGCGGGTGATCCAGAGAAGCTGCGCGAAGCGTTTCGCCGCGCCATTCCGCTGGGTCGCCTGGGTAGCGCCGACGATCTGCCTGGCGCCATCCTGTTCTTCGCGGGCGATGACGCATCCTTCGTGACCGGACAGGTGCTCAGCGTTTCCGGCGGACTGACCATGGCCGGTTGAGGAGCACGGCCGCTATTTCCAAGGAGTTTTCGATATGACGCAGAATTACACAGACATCCTTTATGAAGAGCGCAATGATGGCGTCGCGCGCATCACCATCAATCGGCCTGACAAGTATAATGCCTTTCGTGGGCATACTGTCGACGAACTCATCCATGCCTTTCAGCGCGCCGGCTGGAACAAGCGGATTGGCGTCATCGTGCTGACCGGTGCGGGCGACAAGGCCTTCTGCACCGGTGGCGACCAGAGCGCGCATGACGGGCAATATGACGGGCGCGGAACCATTGGTCTTCCGATCGACGAACTGCAGGGGCTGATCCGTGACGTGCCCAAGCCAGTGATTGCGCGGGTCAACGGTTTTGCAATCGGTGGCGGCAACGTCCTGGCGACCATCTGTGATCTCACCATCGCATCCGACAAGGCGCAACTGGGGCAGGTCGGACCGAAAGTCGGATCGGTCGATCCAGGATTCGGCACCGCCTATCTGGCGCGTGTCGTCGGCGAAAAGAAGGCACGCGAGATCTGGTATCTGTGCCGCCGCTATAGCGCGCAGGAAGCACTGGCCATGGGCCTCGTCAATGCGGTGGTGCCGCATGAGGAACTGGATGCGGAGGTCGATCGCTGGTGCGCGGAAATCGTCGCCCGCAGCCCCACGGCCATTTCGCTCGCCAAACGCTCCTTCAACGCTGATACCGAGAATATCCGGGGCATCTCGTCGCTCGGTATGGCCGCGCTCAGCCTCTATTATGACACTGAGGAGTCGAAGGAGGGCGGCCGCGCCTTCCTCGAAAAGCGCGCGCCTGATTTCCGCCGCCACTATGTCGGCGAAGCCGCGCAGGAAGCGGCCGAGTAACAGCGATGCGTGCGGCCTTCATCACCGGACATGGCGGTAACGAGGTCGTCGCCTTTGGCGATCGCCCCATGCCCCCCTTTGATCAGGGCTCTGTGCTGGTCCGGATGAAGGCCGCGTCGCTCAATCGCGTCGATCTCTACATGCGCGATAGCGGCGCAGGGATCACGCACAACCTGCCACAGATCATGGGCGTCGATGGCGCCGGGGTGGTGGAGGCAGTCGACGATCCTGCCAGCGGCCTGTCCCCCGGTCAGCCAGTCATACTATACCCCGCGTCCGTGTGCGGCCGGTGCGAATGGTGCCTGGCGGGCGAAACCATGTTGTGCGTGCAAGTCCGCTATCTGGGCGAGCATCGCGACGGCACTATGGCTGACTTTGTCCGGGTTCCGGCGGGTAACCTCTTTGCCATGCCTGATGGGCTAGATTTCGGTAAGGGCGCGGCTCTTGGCGTCGCTTATCTCACTGCTTGGAGGATGCTCTTCACCCGCGCGGCGGTGCGGCCGGGTGAAACGGTGTTGATCTTTGGCATCGGCGGCGGCGTGTCGCTTGCCGCACTACAACTGGCGCAGATGGTCGGCGTACGGGTGTTCGTCACGTCACGCGACGATGCGAAGCTGGCGCGCGCCGTCGAGATGGGGGCGGATCGGGGGCTTCGGTCCGACGAGGATGTCGTGGCCCATGTCGTGGAGCTGACCGGTGGGCGCGGCGTCGATGTTGTGATCGAAAATGTGGGTGAGGCGGTCTGGCCCATCGCGCTGCGATCCGTCGCGCGAGGGGGACGGATCATCACCTGCGGCGCGACTACCGGCGATCGTCCATCGGCCGATTTGCGGCGGCTGTTCGTGCGGCAGATCATAGTGATGGGATCGACGCTCGGCACCCATGCGGAATTCGCGCGGCTGCTGTCCTGCTGCGGTCAGGGCCGCATCGCACCGCTGATCGGGCGGCGCTTCCCGCTCGAGGAGATTCATGCCGCTCTCGATACGATCGAGGCCGGCAGTCAGTTCGGAAAATGCGTGGTCGATATCGATCAAGACAGTAATGGATAGGAATATGAAGATCCTCGTGCCCGTGAAGCGGGTGATTGATTATAATGTGAAGCCGCGGGTGAAGGCGGACGGCACGGGCGTCGATCTGGCGAACGTGAAGATGTCGATGAACCCGTTCGACGAGATCGCGGTCGAAGAAGCTATCCGCCTGAAGGAAAAGGGCGTGACGACTGAGATCGTGGCTGTATCCATCGGCGTTGCGAAGGCGCAGGAAACGCTCCGCACTTCGCTTGCCATGGGCGCGGACCGGGCGATTCTGGTCCAGACCGATGATGAGGTCGAACCGCTGGGCGTTGCCAAGCTGCTGGCCAAGATCGTCGAGGAAGAACAGCCGGGTCTGGTGATCCTGGGCAAGCAGGCCATTGACGACGACAGCAACCAGACCGGCCAGATGCTTGCCGCGTTGCTGGGCTGGGGCCAGGGCACCTTCGCTTCCAAGGTCGACGTTGCCGGCGATACGGTCAACGTGACCCGTGAAGTCGATGGCGGACTGGAGACGGTTGGCCTCAAGACCCCGGCAATCATCACCACCGACCTGCGCCTCAACGAGCCGCGCTATGCTTCGTTGCCCAACATCATGAAGGCGAAGTCCAAGCCGCTCGCGACCAAGGCGCCTGCGGATTATGGCGTCGATATCAGCCCGCGTCTGGAAACGCTCAAGGTGTCCGAACCGCCCAAGCGGTCGGCGGGCGTCAAGGTCGCCGATGTCGATGAACTGGTCGCGAAACTCAAGGCTCTGGGAGTTGCCGCATGACAAAGGCTCTTGTCTGGGTCGAGCATGAGGGCGGCGCCCTCAAGGATGCCACCCTCTCCGGCGTCACCGCAGCCTCGAAGCTGGGTGAAGTTCATCTGATCGTCGCTGGCAAGGGCGTCGACCGCGTTGCCGCCGAAGCCGCCAAGATTGCTGGCGTCGGCAAAGTTCATGTCGCCGACGATGCTGCGTTCGATCACGCACTGGCCGAAAATGTCGCGCCGCTGATCGTGGACCTTATGGGCAGCCATGACGCGTTCATCGCGCCGGCGACCTCGAACGGCAAGAATATCGCTCCGCGCGTCGCAGCCCTGCTGGACGTCATGCAGATCAGCGACATCCTGTCGGTCGAGAGCGAGGACACCTTCACGCGGCCGACCTATGCGGGCAACGCGATTGCGACGGTCAAGACGAGGGACGCCAAGAAGGTAATAACCGTTCGCGGAACTGCTTTCGAAAAGGCCGCCAAGGAAGGCGGTTCCGGCGCGGTCGAGGCTGTTTCGTCCACGGGTGACAAGGGTCTCTCCTCCTTCGTCGGCGCAGAGATCGCCAAGCTGGAACGTCCCGAACTCACCTCCGCCAAGATCATCGTATCGGGCGGCCGTGCGCTGAAGGACGGGCCGACCTTTGAGGAACTGATCATGCCGCTCGCCGACAAGCTCGGCGCGGCTGTCGGCGCCAGCCGCGCGGCCGTCGATGCGGGCTATGTCCCCAACGACTATCAGGTTGGCCAGACCGGCAAGATCGTCGCCCCGGAAGTCTATTTCGCTGTCGGCATCTCCGGCGCGATCCAGCACCTCGCCGGCATGAAGGACAGCAAGACCATCATCGCCATCAACAAGGATGAGGATGCGCCGATCTTCCAGGTCGCGGACATCGGTCTTGTCGGCGACCTCTTTAAAGTCGTCCCTGAACTCACGGAGAAATTGTGATATGGCGTCCCTGATCGCCGATGCACAAACGCGCACTCCTCTGGTCGTATTTTCCGTCGAGGACGGGGTCGGGGCCATCACGCTGCAAAGGCCACCGGTAAACGCGATCAGCGACGATCTGATCGGCGAACTGGACGCCGCCATCGGGCAGGCCGAAAGCGCAAAGCTGCCGGTCGTCCTTCTGCGCAGCGCCTCGCGAGCCTTCTGTGCCGGCGCGGACCTCAAGATGGTCGGACAGCGGGTCGGAAAGGCGGACGGGGCTGCAGCGATGGAAGTGACCGTACGCAGCTTTCATCGCGTGTTCGACCGTCTCGCGGCGCTGTCGTCGGTCACGATCACCGAGATCGGCGGCGTCGCGCTTGGCGGCGGACTGGAACTGGCGCTTGCATGCGACCTGCGGATCGTTGCGGAGGAGGCAAGGCTGGGCTTGCCCGAAGCCGGCGTCGGGCTGCTTCCAGGAGCCGGCGGCACCCAGCGCCTCACGCGTCTGTGTGGCGCGGGCGCGGCGGCAAAGATCATCCTTGCCGGGGAGCAGATCAGCGGGGCGGAGGCCATGCGACTTGGTCTTGCCGACTGGTGTGTGCCGTTGGCCGAATTGGCGGCACGGACGGTTGCCTTGGCGCAGCGGATCGGCGGCTATTCGACCGAGGCCCTGCGCCTTTCCAAGCGTTGCATCGAACTGGCCGGCCATCCTGGCCCCGGTGGCGCAGATGCCGAAATTTCCGGCATTGTCCGGCTGATGATGGCGCCCGACACCAAGGATCGTGTCGCCGCTTTCCTCGCGCGCTGAATCCCCTTTCGCTGTTTTCGGAGTAAAAATATGAACGCCCATAACGCTATCGCATCCTTTCAGTGGGACGATCCTTTCCGCCTGGAAGAGCAACTCAGTGAAGACGAGCGCATGATCCGGGAAACGGCTGCGGCCTTCGCGGAGGCGAAGCTGCGCCCGCGCGTTGAGCATGCCTATCTGACTGAGGAATGCGATCCCGCCATTTTCCGCGAAATGGGCGAAGCGGGATTGCTGGGTGTCACCGTGCCGGCAGAATATGGCGGCGCGGGTGCTGGCTATGTCTCCTACGGTCTGGTCGCCCGAGAGATAGAGCGGGTGGATTCTGGCTATCGCTCGATGATGAGCGTCCAGTCCTCGCTCGTCATGTATCCCATATTCGCTTACGGTTCCGAGGCGCATCGCCAGGAAATCCTGCCCAGACTTGCCTCGGGCGAGTGGATCGGTTGCTTCGGCCTTACCGAACCGGATGCCGGCTCCGACCCCGCCGGCATGCGCACGCGAGCGGAGAAGATCGATGGCGGCTATCGTCTGACGGGTAGCAAGACCTGGATTTCGAACGCGCCCTTTGCCGACATTTTCGTGATCTGGGCGAAGTCGGACGCGCATGACGGCGCCATTCGCGGTTTCGTGTTGCGTAAGGGGATGGCGGGCTTGTCCGCGCCCAAGATCGGCGGCAAGCTGTCGCTGCGCGCATCGCTGACCGGTGAGATCGTGATGGACGACGTTGAAGTGGGCGAGGACGCCCTGCTGCCCGGCGTGTCGGGGCTTAAGGGGCCGTTCGGCTGCCTCAACCGTGCGCGCTACGGCATCAGTTGGGGTGTGCTGGGCGCGGCGGAGGATTGCTGGTTCCGGGCGCGGCAATATGGCCTCGACCGCAAGCAGTTTGACCGGCCGCTCGCACAGACGCAGCTCTATCAGAAGAAGCTCGCCGACATTCAGACCGAGATCGCGCTCGGTCTGCAGGCGTCCTTGCGCGTCGGCCGCCTCTTCGATGAGGGATCAATGGCGCCGGAGATGATCTCTATCGTCAAGCGCAACAATTGCGGCAAGGCGCTCGATATCGCCCGCATGGCGCGCGACATGCACGGCGGTAATGGCATCCAGATCGAATATCAGGTGATGCGCCATGCGCAGAATCTGGAGACGGTAAACACTTATGAAGGGACGCATGATGTTCATGCCCTGATCCTGGGCCGGGCGCAGACCGGTCTGCAAGCGTTCTTCTGATGATCGAAGCCTATATCTGCGATTATGCCCGCACACCGATCGGGCGGTTCGGCGGCGCGCTGGCGAGCGTCAGGACGGACGATCTGGCCGCGGTTCCGATCGCTGCACTCCTGCAGCGCAATGCGGAGGTGGAGTGGGATGTGCTCGATGATGTGATCATCGGCTGCGCCAACCAGGCGGGCGAGGACAACCGCAACGTGGCGCGCATGGCCGCACTGCTCGCCGGCCTGCCGGAAAGTGCGCCGGGAACGACCGTCAACCGGCTGTGCGGATCGGGTATGGACGCCGCACTGATCGGCGCACGAGCGATCATGACCGGGCAAGCGGACCTGATCGTGGCAGGAGGCGTTGAATCGATGAGCCGCGCGCCCTTCGTCATGCCTAAGGCGATGAGCGCCTTTTCGCGCAACGCCGAAATTCACGATACGACGATCGGCTGGCGGTTCGTCAATCCAGTGATGAAAGCGCAATATGGCGTCGATTCCATGCCGGAGACGGCCGAGAATGTAGCCGAGATGTTCGCCGTCTCGCGCGCGGACCAGGATGCATTCGCCGTCGAGAGTCAGCGCAAGGCTGCCGGTGCGCAGCAATCCGGCCGTCTCGCGCAGGAGATCGTGCCAGTTGTCATCCCGCGCCGCAAAGGCGACCCGATCATCGTCGACACGGATGAGCATGTGCGCGGCGACACGACCCTGGAGGTGCTGTCGCGCCTGCCTAACCCGTTCCGGGCAGGGGGCAGCGTAACGGCGGGCAACGCATCAGGGGTGAATGATGGCGCGGCGGCGCTGCTGATTGCGTCTGGCACCGCGGTGAAGCGTTATGGTCTGACACCCAAAGCGCGGCTCATCGGTGGACGGACGGCCGGCGTGGCGCCACGGGTGATGGGCATCGGTCCGGTACCGGCCGCGCGCAAGCTATGCGACATGCTCGGCCTCTCGATCGCCAGCTTTGCCGTTATCGAACTCAATGAGGCTTTCGCTGCGCAGGGGTTGGCGGTGCTGCGCGAACTGGGCGTCGCCGACGACGACCCGCGTGTTAATCCCAATGGCGGCGCCATCGCGCTCGGTCACCCGCTGGGCATGTCGGGTGCGCGACTGGTCGGCACCGCTGCGCTGGAACTCGCCGCAAGGGGAACGGGGCGTGCGCTTGCTACCATGTGCATAGGCGTGGGCCAGGGCATCGCCGTAGCGTTGGAGGCTGCGTAATGACACGGGGGGAGGGCGTGGTTCGTACCGAGGCTGCCGGGTCTGTCGGCATTATCCGGATCGACAACCCGCCGGTCAACGCACTTAGCGCAGCGATTCGCAGGGGCATCATGTCTGCACTCGTGGATTTCGCTGCCGCGCCCGAAATCATGGCGATCATCCTGACCGGACAACCGCAGATATTTTCCGCCGGCGCCGACATCAAGGAATTCGGCGCGGCCAAGGCCGCCCCTCGGCTCGGCAGCGTGACAGATGCGATCGCTACGTGCTCCAAACCCGTGATCGCAGCGATCGCAGGGCATGCGCTTGGCGGCGGGCTAGAACTGGCTTTGGCGTGCCGCCACCGGATCGCTCATGCCGACAGTAAGCTAGGTTTGCCCGAAGTGAAACTCGGTCTCATTCCCGGCGCAGGTGGCACGGTCCGCCTGCCAGCCCTGATAGGCGCGGTCGCGGCTCTTGACATGATGATCTCCGGCGATCCGGTGTCGGCCGAGCGCGCCTTAGCTTTGGGCTTGCTTGATCAAGTCGTTTCAGGAGATCCCTTGCCTGCGGCCTTGGCATTCGCCGTCAGTCGCCCTGAGAGTGGGCGCATCCTGTCCAGGCATGACGACAGCGGCCTTGAAGCGGCCGCTGCTGCTCAGGAGCGCAAATTCAAAGGGCAGGCCGCGCGTGCGGCCATCGTGGAAGCCGTGCGCAATGCGCAGTTGCTGCCGGAGCGTCTGGCTCTGGATGCCGAGCAGCGCTTGTTTGCTCGCCTGGTCGAAGGCGTGCAGTCGAAGGCGTTGCGCCATGTCTTCGCTGCCGAACGCGATGCTGCGCGCGTGGCGGGCATCGTGCCTGATGGCAAGGCCTTGCCGGTGCGGCAGGTGGGGGTTGTCGGCGCCGGCACTATGGGGCGGGGCATCGCCATGTCGCTCGCTAACTCTGGCTTTGCCGTCACTTTGGTCGAAGCCGATAATGTAGCTTTGCAACGTGGAATGAGCGCTATTTCGGAATATTATCACACAGCCGCTGCAAAGAGGCGGATGGGAATGGCGAAGGCTGACGCTTGCCTGGCGGCGATCGTGCCGACCCTCGATTTTGGCGAGCTCGCGGCTTGCGACTTCATCATCGAGGCGGCTTTCGAGGATATGGCTGTCAAGCTGGATCTGTTCCGAACGCTCGATGCGGTCGCGCGGCCCGGCGCCCTATTGGCTACAAACACCTCCTATCTCGATGTCGATGCGATCGCGGCGGTGACCGGCAGACCGCAGGACGTGCTTGGCCTGCACTTCTTCTCTCCGGCGCATGTCATGAAACTCCTTGAGATCGTCCGTGGGCGGGAAACGAGCGCCAATGCCGTCGCCACTGTGCTCGCCCTAGCGCGGCAGATGGAAAAGGTGGCCGTTGTCGTGGGCGTATGCCATGGGTTTGTCGGCAATCGCATGTTGGCTGCCCGCAACGCCGAGAATGAAGCGATGTTGCTGGAAGGCGCCTTGCCCGAACAGATCGACCGGGCCTTCCGGGAATTCGGCTGGCCGATGGGACCGTTCCAGATGACGGACCTAGCCGGCCTCGATATTGGCTGGCGCAACCGGAGGGCCTTGGGCACCAAAGCGCCGGTTGCGGACTGGCTGTGCGATCAGGGGCATTTCGGGCAAAAGACGGGAACGGGCTTCTACAATTACGAGCCGAACTCGCGCGTTGCGTTGCCCAATCCCGAACTCGCTGCTCATCTGGAGAAGCTGTCAACAAATGCAGGCGTCGAACGTCGGCACTTGGACGATCGCGAGATCCTTGAACGAACTTTGCTGCCGATGGTCAATGAGGGACGCAAAATAGTGCAGGAAGGCATGGCCAGGCAAACTGCTGACATCGATCTTGTGTGGGTCCATGGCTATGGCTTTCCGCAGTGGAAGGGCGGCCCGATGTTCTGGGCGACGCATCAAAACGAGTTTGACATCGACACGACGCTGGCCGGCTGGTTTGCCCAAACGGGGCGCAAGCATTTTAGGCCTGTCCAAGCCTCATGATAATATAACAATATATTGACATGTGTCGCAGCCCTGATTATCGATTCGGTATATCAATACATTTATATATTATCGAGAAGTTTCGTTGTGATAGTTCGCTGGAAAGCGCGATCCATAGGTTCTCGAACATGGAATCACCGCCAAACCGAGCGGGAAATTAGGAGGGGCAGTTATGTCGTCAAAGCGCATCCGCCATGATCTGATTCTTGTGAGCGGCCTTGCAATAGTGCTGGCGGCACCGGCGCACGCGCAGGACCAGCAGACTAGTTCCGATCAGGCCAGTTCAACCGGCACTGAGGCAGAGCAGGCCGGCGTGGGTGATATCATCGTTACAGCGCAGAAACGGAGCCAGTCGATCAACTCTGTCGGCATGGCCATCAGTGCGCTGAGCGGCGATGACCTCAAAGCTCAAGGCATCTCGGATGTGTCAGATCTGGCCCGTGTCGTTCCAGGCTTTACCTTCGCGCAGAGCCAAAAGGGCGCACCTATATACACGCTGCGCGGCGTGGGCTTTTTCGAAGAGTCGCTGGGCGCTTCCCCCGCCGTGAGCATCTATGTTGATGAGGCAGGCTATGCTTTTCCGATCATGGCCAAAGCCGCCAGCCTCGATATCGAGCGCGTCGAGGTGCTCAAGGGGCCGCAGGGCACCCTGTTCGGCCAGAACTCCACGGGCGGCGCGATCAATTATATCGCCGCCAAGCCGACATCAATCTTTTCTGCAGGCATGGATGCAAGCTTTGGCCGGTTTGGGCGGACCACATTGGAGGGGCATGTCAGCGGTCCGTTGACCGATACACTCGTTATGCGCATAGCGGCGGCGACTGAACAGGGCGGCGCCTGGCAGAAAAGTGCCAGTAGAGGCGAGCGCAATGGCGCGGCAGACATATTGAAAGGTCGCTTGCTCATCGACTGGAAGCCCACCGACACGCTGACCATCGGGCTCAACGTCAATGGCTGGCGCGACAGGGGCGACACGATCGCCGCGTCACTGCTGGCAGTGACGCCGCAGTCGCCCGGGCGGACGACTGCGGCGCTGCTAGCGCAAACGCCTGTGCGCGAGCGTCCGGGTCTCGCTGACTGGAACGCGGACGCTGACCTACACACCGATCAGAATTTCTATCAGGGCGTACTGCGCGCCGATCTTGAATTGGCTGATGCGCTTACACTGACATCGCTTTCGTCTCTATCCCATTTCGATCAGGACGATTTTCGCGACACCGACGGGAGCCCCAGCAAGGTCTTCGGTGTGAGGCAGGAAGGCAGGATCAAGAGCTTCTCTCAGGAATTGCGGGCGAGTGGCAAGCTGATCGACAATCGGCTCTACTATGTGGTTGGCGGATTTTACGCCAATGATCGCACAAGCGAGCAGAACACCTTCGACCTTCAGCTCAGCACCAGCGTTAGCGCTTTCAACGGGCTCGGCTTCCCGTCATTCATCGGCACGCGCGCAGTCACCGAGCAGCAGACAAAGACCAAGGCGCTCTTCGCAAATCTGGATTTCGATATCAACGACGCCCTGACCTTCCATGCTGGCGCCCGCCGAACCTGGTCAGACACGGATTTCTCGGGCTGCATGCAGGACAGGGATGGAAATTATGCGTCAGGCATCACGGTCATCACCAGGCGACTGAACCCATCGGCGCCCGCCGCCCAGCCCCAAGGCTGCGTCACGTTTATGCCAGATGCCACGGCCGGGCGCCCATTTGTAGGCTCTCTCGACCAGAGCAATACCTCTTGGCGTGTGGGTTTGGATTGGAAACCGATGCGCGGTACGTTGCTCTATGCGACGCTAAGCAAAGGATATAAATCGGGCAGCTTTCCTAACATCAATGCGACAACATTTGCGTCATTCCAGCCAGTCACTCAGGAGTCGGTGCTGGCTTATGAGCTTGGATTCAAGACTGACCTGGGAAGCCGCGCAATACAGTTGAACGGCGCGGTGTTCTATTATGACTATCGTGACAAGCAGTTTCGGGCACGCATCGTCGATGCGGTGGGAGTGTTCGGCGCCGTCGAGGCACTTGTCAATGTACCCAAATCCCGGGTCAAGGGTGCGGAACTTAGTGCGACATTGCAGCCGCTCGATGGCTTGCGGATCAACGCGGGCGTGACCTATCTGGACACCGAAGTGACGAAAGATTTCTTCAACTTCGATCCGTTCGGTGCGCGCGCGAACTTCAAGGGTGAGGCTTTCCCATTCACGCCCAAATGGTCGCTTCAGGGTGACGCGAATTATGAGTGGGGCATAAGCGACAAGCTGAACGCTTTCATCGGCGGCAATGTCAGCTATCGGACTTCGACCACCAGTGCCTTCGGCAGATATGCTCCGGCTCCGCTCTACCCTTATTCACTTGTTGAAATTAGTGGCTATGCGCTCGTGGATACACAGATCGGCATCGCAGCATCTGACGGGCAGTGGCGCGCGGCCCTTTGGGTCAAGAATATTACCAACAAATATTATTGGACTGATGCCTTTCGGCAAATCGACAACACCTCACGGCATGTCGGTGAACCAAGAACCTACGGTGTACGATTTAACTATAAATTCTAGTACTACTTTGGCAGAAGTGTAATTGTTGGGATTGCCTGTGAGGGAGATGCGTGATTAATAGGGAGCCAGCTTTGATGGAGGCTGGCGATAGAAGAGGATTGGCAGCGCGACCTGGAACGCTGGCTTGAGCCGTATCTGGAGGATCTGGGTGACGTGACTCCCGGTTTTCATCCAGCTGGGACCAGAGACCGGGTGTTGCTTGAGCTGCCCCCCGATCCTGGACCATCTGGCCGGAGCCGATCCAGCGTTCCGACGTCAGGGCAGGCCCATGTGCCACTGACGCGGAGAGCAGCGATATCGGCGGTTGTTGCCGATCGCTTATCGATGTCAATCGGCGTCCAAACGGGACCCCGGATTGGCGCGCAAAAGGGAGTCTGACTCAATTTTGATGCAGTTGTGAGGTTGATGGCGGCCATCCCGAAGGATGGCCACTATGTATAGCGGACTGCAATGGTGCCGGCCCGGACGTGCAATAAAGGGCCATGGCGGGCGCAAATTAGCTGAGACAGAAGAGTGCGGCGGACGCACATTGTTTGGTGGTGCGCGCCTTCATCGCGGCCACCACCTCGCACCACCATTCGATCTCATCGACGGGCATGACGCGCGGTATGCCGCGATCAGCGCGATGCGCGTCTGTGGGGCGTCTCTCAGTAAGCGGTCGAGAACCCCCACATTTTCAAGCGCGCACTGATTGG
>CEOS01006547.1_pt1 | contig 19814 bp, 20 predicted proteins | sample 530601 | NCBI WGS metagenome assembly CEOS01 (sample SAMEA2620666, study PRJEB7988) | marine metagenome | biome: marine biome (ENVO:00000447); feature: mesopelagic zone (ENVO:00000213); material: "saline water (ENVO:00002010), including plankton (ENVO:xxxxxxxx)" | depth 1000 m
GGACTTCCTCATGATCCGCGACCCGTCGGGCGACATCAACCGCCGTGCGCTCAACCTGCACGTCGGCATCTGCATCACCGACGACTTCATGATGAAGGTCCGTGACGACAAGATGCACCAGCTCGTCAGTCGCAAGACCGGCAAGGTCCTCAAGGAGGTCCGCGCCCGCGAGCTCTACGAGAAGATCATCGACCAGCGTCTCAAGACCGGTGAGCCCTACATCGTCTACATCGACACGGTGAACCGCCTGCGTCCCGAGATCCAGAAGAAGCTCGGACTCAAGGTGTCCATGTCCAACCTGTGCTCGGAGATCACTCTCCCGACGGGTCCGGACCACCTGGGCAACTGGCGGACGGCCGTCTGCTGCCTCACCTCGCTCAACCTCCTCTACTACGACGAGTGGAGCAAGGACGAACACCGTCAGCAGTTCTTCGACGACGTCGGGCGCTTCATCGACAACGTGCTCGAGGATTTCATCCAGCGGGCTCCCGAGAGCTTCTGGCGCGCCATCTACGCCGCCTTCCGCGAGCGTTCGGTCGGCATCGGCGTCATGGGATTCCACAGCTATCTGCAGAGCAAGATGCTGCCGATCGAGGGGGCGATGGCCGTCAGCCACCAGAACCGCATGCTCAAGACCGTCCGCACGGAACTCGACCGTGTCTCCCGCGAACTCGCCGAAGAGCGTGGTCCGTGCCCGGATGCGGAAGACGCCGGCATGATGGAGCGTTTCACCAACAAGATGGCGATCGCGCCCACCGCGTCGATCTCGACCATCTGCGGTGGGGCCAGCCCGTGCATCGAACCCATCCCGGCCAACATCTTCACGGCGAAGACCCTGGACGGCTCGAAGACGATCCGCAACCAGCAGCTGGAGAAGCTCCTGGAATCCAAGGGTCAGAACACGAAGGAGGTCTGGAGCTCGATCCTCGCCAACGAGGAGGAAAGCGGCAGCCCGACCGGATCGGTCCAGCACCTCGACTGTCTGGACGAGCACGAGAAGGCCGTGTTCAAGACCGCCTTCGAGATCAATCAGGGCTACCTGATCGATCTGGCGCGAGAACGGTCGATCTTCATCGACCAGGCGAGTTCGACGAACCTCTTCGTTCCGCCGAACATCTCGATCTCCCGTCTGCTCGCTCTGCACTACCGGGCATGGAAGGAAGGCGTGAAGACGCTCTACTACCTGCGTTCGCAGGCTGCACAGCGCGCCCAGAACACCTCCGTGCGTCGTTCCGTCGCGGACGACAACACCCTGCAGAATCCGGTCATCATGGCCGCGCAGGAAGAGGACGAGTCGCAGTACTTCGAGTGCGAGGCCTGTCAATAGTAATGTTGTGAATTCGGGGAAATGAAAAACCAACAATTCATTTCCCCGTCATTTACTGTTCATTACATCAAGGAAACAAAATGAGCAAGCAGGCACATATTCTCGCCATCGAAATTCCCGATCCTGATTTTGAGGGCTACCGCGAGACCGATCCCATCGACTATCTGTCTCGGGGCCATATCTGGCTGGGTTATCGTCCGTATCTCGAGACACTCGATCCAAAGGCCGAGGGGCATCCGTATTCGGCCTCCCTTCTCCAGTTGATCCCCTATGTGGTCCTGAAGTATCAGGGTCGCGTCCTCACCTACGTGCGCCCCGACAAGGGCAACGAGGGAAGGCTCCACGGCAAAGCGTCGATCGGTGTCGGAGGCCATATCGATCTGCAGGACGTCGTCCACGAAGACAGCGTCCTCGATCTGGACCAGACCCTGCGTCTTTCCTGCATCCGTGAGATCAGGGAAGAGATCGGCCTCGAGATCGAGGGCGACGACCTGCACTGGAAAGGCCTCATCGTGCGCCGGGACAAGGACGTGGATCGCGTCCACCTCGGCATCGTCGCCGAAATCGATATGGATGACGAAATGAGGGGTCAGATCGAGCCGAACAGCGAGATCGGAGAGATCCGATTCATCGATCCTTCAACCTTCGCCGCCGAGATGAGCGGCAATGAAATCGAAGCATGGACGAAGGCCGTGCTCTCCATCGACTGAAAGGAACAGCCATGACCACCTACAGCCTAGACACTCCCGTCTCCGAGATCGATACCCCGCTCTTCCGTAAGAGCGAGACCTACAAGCCCTTCCACCACGAGTGGGCCGAGGTCATGCGCGATCGCCAGCAGAGCGTCCACTGGATGGCGCGCGAGCTCCCCATGGGCGAGGATCTCAAGGACTGGTCGCCGATCTCGGAGCGCCTCACCGACAAGCAGCGCGATCTGCTGATGAACATCTTCCGCCTGTTCACCCAGGCCGACGTCGACGTGCTCGACAACTACATGAACATCCTGACCAAGGTGTTCCGCAACGGCGAGGTCGGTCGCATGCTCGCGGTGTTCTCGAGCTTCGAGACCATCCACATCGAGGCCTACAGCTACATCCTCGAGAGCCTCAAGCTGCCCGATTCGACCTACCACGAATTCCTCGAGATCGAGGAGATGCGCGAGAAGCACGACTTCCTCAAGCAGTACAACGCCGACACGCTCAAGGACCTCATCATGACGCTCGGCTGCTTCGCGGCGTTCGTGGAAGGCCTGCAGCTGTTCGCCTCGTTCGCGATGCTGCTCAGCTATCCCAAGAAGGGCCGGATGCGCAACATGGGGCAGATCGTGTCCTGGTCGATCCGCGACGAGACCATCCACGTCAACGCCGGCATCAAGCTCCTGCACGTCCTGTGCAACGAGACGGGGATCAACATCCGCTCGCTGCAGGAGGACTTCCATGATGCGGCACGCAACTACGTGCGCATGGAAGACGCCTTCATCGACAAGGCCTTCGAATTCGGCGAGGCTCCGATCGGCACGCCCGAGGAATACAAGCAGTATGTCCGCTTCATCGCAGACATGCGCTTGGCGCAGCTCGGTCTCGACACGATCTACAACATCGAGGAACATCCGCTTCCCTGGATCGACGAGCTGACCGGTCAGGAGCATGCCAACTTCTTCGAGACCCGTCCGACGGAATACTCGAAGGGCGCTCACACCGGCAGCTGGGAGAAGGCATGGGACGCCCTCGACCGCGCCGAGGAAGGGCCGCTCGGAGAGATGCCCGGCGACCGGATCCACCAGCGGCGGATCGACGCGGGGCTCGCCGAAACCCTCGTCTGATCACGCGCTTGCGGGAAAGAGAAGGCGGGGTCGCTTCGTGCGGCTCCGCCTTCTTCTTTTGAGCCCGACAGGGTTCTCCATGACAAACAGAATTCTTTGAAGGAAAACGAGATGGCAGGATACGACGATCCATTCGGCTGGCCCGAGGACGAAGAGCAGTATCCGATCGAGAACGAGCGCCTCAACGCCATCGTGGAGGGACTGACGCCGCCCCAGCGCGAATCCGTCGAGCATCGCGGATCCCCTGTCGTCATCCTCGCTGGCGCCGGGACCGGGAAGACCACCGCCCTTACCAGCAGGATTGCCCATATCATCGCATCCGGCGACGCCACGCCCGAGGAGATCCTCGCCGTGACGTTCACGAACAAGGCGGCCCGTGAGTTGCAGACCCGTCTCAAGCGCAAGCTCGGTGTGGACGATCTCGCAGGCATGCAGGTCGGCACCTTCCACTCCATCTGCGCCCGGATGCTCCGCGAGCACTACGACCTCTTCGGTGTGAAGCAGGACTACGTCATCATGGATTCCGATGACCAGAAGCGTCTCGTGCGCAGGCTCGGAAAGGCGATCTACGGCAAGAACGTCGACAAGGATCTGATCGACGCCACGATCGATTTCATCGAGAACGTCCGCGGCAATCCGGCCGAGAAGGGTCAGATCATCAACAATGCCGATCCGGCCATCTACAACATCTACGCACAATACGAGAAGACCAAGACCGAGGACGGTGTCCTCGATTTCACGGATCTCATCTCGATCGTGACGGAGGCGTTCTACAACGGCATCGTGGACCCCGAGATCTTCGCGAGCAAGTGGAGGCACATTCTCGTCGACGAATACCAGGACACGAACGGTCTACAGTTCGCCTGGCTTCAGCAGATCGCCTACAACAACCCGAATCTCGCCGTGGTCGGAGACGATGACCAGGTGCTCTACTCCTGGCGCGGCGCCCGCATCGAGAACATCCTCGAGTTCCCCGACCAGTTCGAGGACGTCCGCGTCATCAGGCTTGAGCAGAATTTCCGCTCCACCGGTCACATCCTCGATGTGGCGAATGCCGTCATCGACAAAAACGAAAAGCGTCTCGGCAAGACACTCTTCACCAGTGCGGACAAGGGAAACAAGGTCGAGATCTACGACTTCCTCAATGCCGACGACGAGGCGAAGTGGCTTCTCGACACCGTCCGTCAGAATCTCGACAACGGCATGAAGCCGAGCGACATCGCCATCCTCTCGCGTGCCAGCCATGTGCTGAACATCATCGAGCAGAAGATGACCTTTGCCGGCATACCCTACGTCCTCTCGGGGGGCAGGCGCTTCCAGGACAAGGCTGAGATCAGGGATGCCATGGCCTATCTCCGTCTGGCAGCCAATCCCGACGACTCCAGCGCCTTCGAACGCGTCGTGAACGTCCCCAAGCGCGGGATGGGAGACATGGCCGTCAAACGTATCGTGGAGGCCTCGGAGCACGCACGTGAGATGCGCGCTCACATGACGCTCCTCGACATCGCCCGCAATCACACGGTCGGCAAGACCCTGCACGGCGACGTTCCCGAGCAGCTGGGGGGCTTCGTCGAAGCCATTCGCGACGCGAACAAGATGTTCTGGCGCGGAGGGACTGCGGCCGAGGTTCTCGAAAAGGTGCTGAACGATTCCGGATACATGGATGATCTGCGTCGCCAGGCAGAAGAGGCGAAGGAAGCCGGGGAAACCAGCCTTTACGAGACGGCGAAGACGCGAATCGACAACATCACCGATCTCTTCACCATCGGCGCCGACAAGCAGCCTCTCGAACTCGTCGAGCATCTCGGACTGACCGAGGACGGACGGGCGAAGAAGGAGGATGCAGTATGGGTGGGCACCATCCACGCCGCAAAAGGTCTGGAGTGGCCATTGGTGCTGGGTGTCGGATGGGAGGAGAACGTCCTTCCCAGCTGGCAGGCCCTTCAGGAGAAAGGGAATGCCCTGGATGAGGAGCGCAGGTGCGCATACGTCCTCATAACCCGCGCGAGAGAGCGTCTATGCATCACCTCCACCGGTGAGCGCTTCCAGAAGCCGGCGTCCGCCAGCAGATTCATATCGGACATTCCGCCGGAATCCTCGCAGACCTTCGAAATAGGCTGAACAGAAAAAAAGGGCGCTCGGAATATCCGGGCGCCCTTTTCCTTGTCACGATCGGAAGTCGGGTCAGGACTGCGTGACGCCCCTTCCCGTCTGACTTCCGGCAGCGGCACCGCGAGCGGCGCCTGCCATGGCCCTGCCACGCATCGCTGCCACACCGACGCCCGCACCAGCGCCGCTGACGACGATCGTCGCAGCCCGGCCGACCATTCCGACCGCGGCATTTCCGCCAGCATCCATTCCGCCGCCCGAGGAGCGCGAGAACTCAGCTGCGATCGCAGGCACGGACTTGACGATCCCGTTGAAGACAACGGCGACGCCGATCAGGACGAGCCCTTGGACGATCACCTCGGTGAATTCGAGATCCGTCTCGGCAGCAGCCGCAATCACCTTGTCGGTCATCGTGGTGAAGACCTGGCTGCCGATCCGGAAGATGATCGAGAGGATGGCGAACTGAGCCGTCGCATTGAGCACGTTCGATACCGCGATCGAGAAGTATCCGCGCGTGGGCTTGAACACCAGACACACGATCAGGATCGGAGTGACGATGCTCACGATCGCCAGTCGGATGACGACGTCGATGAAGCGAAGCGGGAAGGTGATCGCCAGGAAGCCGTAGATCAGCACCACGAACATGCCGGTGAAGATGTAGGCGAGCGTATTCACCACGCCGCTCTTCTGCGTCATGATGGCCATTCCGTTGGCGATTCCGTCGAGCGTCATCTCATAGGCACCGCACACGGTCGTGGACATGTTCTCCAGAGCATACCTCGCACCGTCCGGCACACCGGACACGGATATCGAACTGCCCGATGTACAGCCAGTGCCCGCTCCACCTACTATGTTCACGACCCCCGTTCCTATCGAGAACAACAGGCTGTAGACATAGTCCCACATGATCGTGACGGGCGCAGCGAGAACCGCTGATGCCGCCGCGACCGCAAGGCACAGCCTCCAGAACACCTGCCAGCGACCGGTGAGATCGCTGGCATCACCCGATACGAACGCGCTTCCGAGATAGAACAACGCGAAGACCTGCGCGAATCCCACTACTACGGGGATCAGGCTCGGACCTTCCGCATCCACTCTGGACATGCCGTTGAACACGGCCGACGAGAATTCATCGAAGATCTCGCAGGCGACGCAATCATAGCTATCGAGCAATGCTCTCGCGCCCTGCCTGCGGGCATCGAAGCTCTCCGTGTTCTCCCCGACGAAGAAATACTCGATGTCATCGAGCCCGGGCAGACCGAACCCTCCGCCCCCACCGTCGTCCTGCGCCATCGCGGCCGAAGACATAAGAAGGGAGGAGACAAGCGCCATCATGACCATCAACGACTTGATGACCTTCGAGATACGCCAACTGGAGCCGGATCCCGGCAAAGCGCAGATGCTATTCATGATTCTTAGACCCCGTCCTTGACCGGTCACGCTCGGACCGGTCGATGTCTCTTGTTCCGGTGCTATCAGGCTCGTAGTCCAGCGCATCCTCGATCGTGCGGTGCCGCTCCTCGCCCTCTTCCTCGAGTTCCTTGAGGTAGGCGATCCGGTCGGCCTCACCGCCCTCGTCCCGCATCACTCTGCGGCTCACCGACATCACGTCGTCGGACAAAGTCTTGGGTCCGGTATACATGTCACGGAACCGCATTCCTATGATCAGCGCGACGAGGGCTGCGAGGACAACCACATTAAGGACCCAGATCCACACCGTCTCGACGTTGGTCGCCAGCCACATGAACACCAGGGCCAGGATGGCCAGGGGAAGCGGCCTCGTCACAGGGCACCGGTGCCGGCGCCGCCGACCCTCGCGTATTCCTCATGCAGGCTCGCCTGGTCCTCTGCGTCCGCCAGGACGGCGTCCTCCGCCGGAGAGCTGAAGAACGCCTTGTTCATATTGGTCCATTCGATGACCTTGCGCATGTCGAAGCGCTGCTTGAGCTCATGATCGAGCAGATGCACGAAGTTGTCGAATTCGTATCCGTGGATGCGGCTCATCATGGTGCAGCCGATCAGAAGATAGACGTCCTCGGCGGTCAGGCCGCGGCGCTGCGAGGCCGACGAGCGCTCGATCTGCTCGAACGCGAACTCGTCGTAATCCTCCACCCGGGCGTATTCCACCCTGATCTCGCCCATGTCGTTCTGGAAGACCGCGAACAGGTCGCCCTCCTCGCGACGACGCTCGAACATCTCCTGGTAGGAGAGGTTGGCTCGATTGTATTTGAACATCCGGTTGGGGAAGCGCTCGCTTCTCTCTCCGGAACGCCCGTTAGTTCCCTCGTCAGTCTTCATGATCGTCCCCTATGGTGGATCGCATTCTGGCTCATCTCGGGTTTATAGGATGGAAAATCGAATTTGGGAAAGGGAACATTCAGTCCTAGAAGGAGGCATGCAGATGCAACAGCAAACAGAGATGCGCGTCACTGTGCTGTCCTTCCTCTTCGGGCCGGCCGACGACGGCTATCGCATGATCTCCGCGCACGATCAGAGGGGTGAACGTGTGGTCCTCGGCGGCAAGGTCATGCCTGCCGACATGGAGGAGGGCGACGAGATCGTCGTCGAGGGCAAGTGGCGGCGTGGCGACCGGGGAGACGTCCTCATGGTCAACAGCGCGCGCAAGACGCTGCCCCAGACCGAGAAGGGCATGGCCACATGGCTCGCCAAGGCGAAGATCCCCGGTATCGGCAAGGTGCGGGCCGAGAAACTCGTCGCGCAGTTCGGTCTCGACACCCTGGCACGGATCGTGGAGCGGCACGAGGACGCCATCGCGATCGCCGGAAGGAAGACCATAGAAACCGCCGCACCCGCCCTGGAGCACAGGATGAGGGAGGCCGAGATCGGCACGATGCTCTCCGGATACGGCATCGGGGGTGCAGTCCAGAACAAGATCATGGAAAAATACGGGGTCGGGACGCAGGCGATGCTGTCCGAACGACCCTACCAGCTCATCACCGACATCAAGGGGATCGCCTTCTCCACCGCCGACAAGATCGCGCGATCAGCTGGGATATCGAAGGATTCTCCCGAAAGGATCAAGGCCGCGATCATCGAGGCCCTGCGCATCGCGTCCATGGACGGCCATACGGCCATGTATCATCAGACCCTGCTCTCGACGGTCGAGGACATGATCTACGTCGACCAGGACCTCATCGAGGACCAGATCGACCATATGGCCGACAAGGCCATCAAGCAGAACTCGATCAGGGGCAACAGGACCTGGGCGCTCGTCAGGCTGGACGATGCAGAAGAGAGGGTCGCGCGCAACGTCGCCCTCAAGCTCAAGCAGCCCTCGATCTTCACCCGGGAGGAGGCCACGGCGGCCGTCGACGCGGCCATCGCCGAAAGCTCGGGCACGCTGAACGAGAAGCAGCGTTCCGCCGCCATCGCCGGAATATGCGAACCGATCTCCATCCTCACCGGTGGACCCGGAACCGGCAAGACGCACACTCTCAGGGTCGTCATCATGGCATGGCGATCGCTGTGCCGCGCAAAGAGGATCAGCAGTCCTCTCCAGATCGCGGCCCCCACAGGGAAGGCCGCCAAGCGGGCCAGCGAGGTCACGGGCGTGGAGGGTAAGACGATCCATCGCCTCCTCGAGTTCGAGCCCGAATCCAATTCCTTCCTGCGGAACAGGTCCAATCCTCTGGATGCAGGGCATCTCGCGATAGACGAAAGCTCCATGCCCGACATCCTCATCACGAGGGACCTGACCGAGGCATGGGGAGACTCCAACGTCCTCATGGTAGGTGACGTGGAGCAGATACCTTCGGTGGGTCCCGGTTGCGTCCTGCGCGATCTCATGCAGAGCGGCGTCGTTCCGACGACCAGGCTGACCGACATCTATAGGCAGAGCGAAGGATCCCAGGTCGCACTCGGAGCCGATGCCATCCGCAACGGCAGGATGCCCGAGATGAGTCGACCGGGCGCCGGGGAGCTCGTCTTCATCGACATAGACGATCCACGACAGGTCGCCGAGCGGATCCGCGAGATGTATGTCGACAAGATGCCGCGCTATCTCGCGAGCAAGGACATGGATCCCGGGAGCATCCAGATCCTCAGTCCCGGAAAGCAGGGTGACGTCGGAACCCTGAACCTCAATCGCATCGTCCAGGAGACGATCCACGGCCCCGACCCGAAAGGGCCCTCCGTCCATCTTTCCGACAAGATGATGGGAATGGTCGGTGACCGGGTGATCCAGCTCGAGAACGACTACGACCTCAACATCTTCAACGGCGACACGGGGAAGATCATCGAGATCGAGACCGATTCCGAAGGCAAGGTCACCGATACCCACGTCGACTTCGGAGACAAGATCGTCGGATTTTCAGGATCAGCTCTCGGTAATTTGACACTTGCCTACGCATTGACCATACACAAGAGCCAGGGGTCGGAATTCCAGGTCGTGATCATTCCCATGACCGGGACCCATTACACCCTCAACAAGCGTCCGTTGATATACACGGGCATGACGAGAGCTAAGAAGATCTGCGTGTTCGTGGGGCAGAGGAGAGCCCTCAGGACCTCCCTGAACCGCGAGGACGCTGCCAACCGGGTCACGACCCTGGCCGAGAGACTGGTGAAAAAATGCGCACACTGACTGCAGTATCGATCGCCGCCGGCGCCTTCGTCACGATGGCCGTAGCCGCGCACGCCCAGTTCAAGGGAGTGCCCGGCATAGAACAGGCCCAGGCTCAGGTCCTTCATCTGCCCGCGGAGGAGAACTTCAAGCCGCTGGGATCCGACTGGCGCACCTCGACCCAGCCAGGCAATGATCCGAAACAGGGCGAGATCTACGTGACGGACCCCTCCGAGGTGAGAGACATCGTGGCAGGCATTGCTCGCTCATCCGAGCAACCGGATGCGGCGGTCCAGAAGGAGATCGAAGCCAGCATCGACACATCGGCGCCTCTCGTCTCCAACAGCGACTGCAACACGGCCATTGCCAATGCGGAACGCAAATACGGCATCCCGCCCTACATGTTGCGGGCCATCGCTATCACGGAGAGCGGACGCGAAGGGCAGCCCTATCCATGGGCGATGAACATCCAGGGCCGTGCGCACTACGCCAAGGATCCGCAGGAGATCGTCTCCATCGTCAATCGCTACGGCTCGAGATCCTCGATCGACATCGGCTGTGCCCAGGTCAATCTCAAGTGGCATGCCCACCGGTTCGCGGACTGGAAGAGTCTCATCGACCCGCAGACCAATGCCGACTATGCGGCATACCATCTCCTGGAGCTCCGTCGCGAGTTCGGCAACTGGTCCAGGGCCGTATCTGCCTACCACAGCAGGACCGGCTGGCGCGGCGCCAACTACGCCTGCGCGGTGAGCAGGAACTATGGCCGCATCCTCGGTGACACGCGATCGGGTTGCGGCCCGGACATCGAAATGCTCGCAGCGCATCTCGTCCGGAACATCACATAAGGGTATTCGGGTTATTTCATCTGCGTGATACGCTAGATGAAAGGAAAAGGCGCGAAAGCGCCGGAGAACCGAAATGACGAGAATCATCGCGACCCTGCTGGGCGCTCTGACCGGATTCCTGATCGGACTTGTGCATTCGCCGAACGCGGCGTCAATCGCCGCACTTGTATTGGGTTTCATCGCATTCCGTGCGGCGAGGCCCACGGGAATGACCATGAGCCGCGCGGACCGTCGGACCATGAACCAAGCGATCGATATGGCGCTGGTCATGTTCTGGGCCGCCGGTCCCGCCTTGAAGCGCTTCCTTCGCTCGCAGGACAAGTATCTTCAGCACGAGGAATTCCTCTATGCCATGTGCATGCCCGAGGACATCAAGGACCAGATCGCGCCTCGCGACGAGATCCTGGAGCTCTGCAGGGAGACCATGCGCATCGGGACCGAGCCGCACGCCGCACTCAGGCGCCACAACAGGTCCTTCAAGCCCGGCATGTTCAGGAAGAAGAGCGCTAGCTATACCGTCATGAACGAGGTGGCTCGCGTCCTGCTGTCTGCAGGAGCGGACAGGCGTGGCATCATCTGGTATTTCGAAGTCGGCCGGAGGCTGTACGTGAAACCCGAAGAGGCCATGTTCTACCTCAAGAACGCCGTCGAGGAACAGAAGGTCGAGATGCGCATCCTGCCGGGGTTTCCCGCTGATGACAGCGCACTCGGACAGGCTCACGCCGGTATCGAGGTGCCCGCCAAGATCGTGCCCTACCTCGACTGGTACGACCAGCAGAGAGCCGAGATCATCGACATGATGTTCGGCGGCACCACCACTCCTAGCAGGGCGGCCTAAGGTCGCCCTGCTGCTTGCAAAATACTGCGTCTTCATCCTACAATGCGCTGAAACATTTTTCAGGAGCGCATAAGGCATGTCGGACAACCAGAACGAAGAGGGCCCCGCGGAGGGCGAGGCTCCCAAGAACGATACCTTCGGCAAGATGAACTCCGAGACGCGTGAACGCGTCGAGGGCCTCATGCACGACATGATCGAAGGCGGTCTCTGGGGCTACAAGAACAAGACCGATCCGACCGAGCGTGAAGTCGCGTTCCAGTCGGAAGCCACGGCCGAGAAGCTCTTCGCCTACCTCTATGCGGACGATCCCACCAACGCGAAGAAGAAATGGCAGGAATTCAGCGGCAAGCCCGCTGACAAGGGCCTGATCTCGCGTGCTGAGTCCCTCATTCTCGAGAAGGACCCCAACAAGGCGGTCGAAGGCCTGGCGGGCGAACAGCAGCGCGTCACTACGCAGGTCAAGAAATACCTCCATGAGAACGATGCGCGAGGTCGCGAGCGGGAACTCTCGAACATGCGCATTGCGATGGGTGACAGCGAGCACCGACAGCGTGAGCTGCGGCGCAAGGGCACCGACCAGATCCTCGCCGAAGAAAGAGACATGGACGGAGCCAAGCTGCTCGGCGTCTTCGTGAAGGGCGCGACGCGAGTGGCCGATGACTACAACGCATCATGGCGCGAGGGGGCCAAGACCAAGCACATGCGCAAGGTCATGAGCGAGATCGCCGGAAACGTCGACCTCAAGAACAAGAGTCAGATATTCCAAGAAGTCCGGGGAACCTCGAGGCCTGGATTCTCTGCAGCCCGCGATGCGATGCAGCCCGGTAAATCGTCGATGTTCAGCGCCGCAGGAATGAAGATGGGCGCAATGAACATGGCCAGCATCATCATGAAGATGAGCGGTGCAGGGCGACGGAGCGCCGAACAGAACGCACCGGCACAGGCGAAGCAGCTGCTTCTTCCCGCGCCCGGCAAGCATTTCGGCGGACCCGGTTTCCAGGGGCCGGAAATGGGCCTCCAGACCTAACACAGCAGAAATTCATCATGAGGAGGTGCCGGCATGCCGAGCCTTAATGTCGTGCGCCTCATGTCCTGGCGGCCGTTCAAGAGCAGATCCGCGAAGGGTCACCCCGAACAGGATGTCTGCATCGAGTTCGCGAATCGTCTCCGGGCGCTCGAACTCGATGGCAGGACAAGGTGCGTCTGGACGCACGTTCCGAACGAGATCGGCTGGAATCGCAACAAGGTAGCACAGACTATCTATGCGGCAGCGAAGGCCATGGGCATGATCGTCGGGACGGCCGACTATCTGTTCCTTGCTGCCGATGGATCACTGGCTCTGGAGGCCAAGTCGAAGACGGGTAGTCAGCATGACGGCCAGAAGGACTTCGAGGCCTGGTGCAAGGAAAAGAGCGTGCCCTACGCAGTATTTCGCTCTGCAGACGAGGGCATAGAACTACTCATGAAGCATGGGATGATCGTATGAACAGACCGCCTGAGATGACAAAACGACTGCCCGGTATGGATCCCAGCAAGATCTATCGGGAATATCCCGACGGCGTCCGCTCGTTCCAGATCACCGGGATGCGATGCCAGGAATGCCATCACCCCTTCACCGCCGAGATGGAGGTCGATGTGCCAGTCGAGCGTTGGGTATCCTCCATGAAATCCATCACCTGTCCCGAGTGCGGCTCGGGCAAGCTCTACATGGGCATGGGGCTCTCACTCAGCGAGGATCGGGCCCGGAGGCGCGCGGGAGGAACCGTGGAGGAGCGTCTCGGGGACTGGCTCCACAACGGAGAGCGAGGTCTCTCCTCGGAATACGTGGCTCACCATATGAGCGATGTCGAAACGCGTCCATCGCATCCTCACGACTACGACGACCTCCGGCGCGTAATTCTGCTCATCGACAGGATTCCCGAATGGGCACCCCGCATGACGGAGTTGTCAGGCGTTCCAGGGTGGGAGAAGATAGCCACGCACTGGGACGAGATCGTCACAGCCGTCATCGCCGCCGATCCCGAGGCCAAGAACCCTGTCGGGGCGACGGACGTCCTCACCGGCATCTATCGATAAGGAGACAAGACATGAAGAACACCTTCGGGATGATAAAGCCCTGTGCGGTCGCACGAGGCGTCACCGCCCAGATGATCGCCGACATCGAGGCCGCCGGCTTCTCCGTCGATCGCCGCCAGGAACTCACGCTGACGCGCGAGCAGGCGGAATGGCTGTATCGTGAGCATGCCGATCGCAGCCATTTCGCGGATCTCGTAGATTTCACGATCTCCGGTCCGGTCGTTCTGATGCAGTTGAGCGGTCCCACCGATACCGTTCCTGCGGACTTCCGGGCGCTCATGGGTCCCACCAACATCGCAGAAGCCGGTCCCGACACCCTCCGCGGGAAATACGCCGAGGATTTCCGCCGCAACTCGATCCACGGTTCCGACGGAGACGAGAGCGCCTCTGAAGAGCTGGAATACTTCGCGAGCAGCTTCGATTCCTGATCTTGCCGTTGGGAAAAAGCGTCAAACCATCCTAGAACGGGAGCAATCATGATAGACCTCGCACGCGAGATACCAGCCGCTCCCGGGCTAGTCCTTACGGACGAGATGAAGGCGATACTCGATCACGAGCCCGTCAGCCCCCTCGTCGTGGAAGCCGGTGCGGGAACGGGCAAGACGACCCTTCTGACGCAATATGCACGCAAATGGAGGAAACGCGGCCTCTACATCTCCTACAACGCCGCGATCGCCAAGGAAGCGCAGACCAGATTCCCCGATAACATCGACGCCATGACAGCGCATGGTTACGCCTACCGCGCCCAGAACGTAGCGCGCTACAAGTCCCGTCTCGTCGGCAGGATCCGGAAGAACCATGTCCGTGAAGCCGACTTCTCGCTCGAGAACCCCTTCATGTCCGAAGACAGGATGATGAAGTGCATCGTCGCGGGCATCCACAATTTCACGAACAGCGCCGGTAGCACACTGACCGAGCAGCACTGCGAACTCGAATTCGCGCCCAAGTCGACACGCGAGCGAGTGATGCCGATCATCGCCAAGGCCGTCCTGGCGTTCGTGAAATACGAGGAGGGCAGTCTCCCCTTCACGCATGACTGCTATCTCAAGAACCTCGAGATGACCGGCGGCATGGGGTCCGAATACGACTACATCCTCGTCGACGAGGCCCAGGACCTCAATCCCATCCTTCTCAGTCTCGTCCAGAAGTCGGGTCGCCCTGTCATCATGGTGGGCGACCGAAAACAGTCCATCTATGCCTTCAGAGGCTCAATCGACGCGATGTCGGAGGTGGATGCACCCCGCCTTCCGCTTTCGCAGAGCTGGCGTTTCGGGGCTCCCGTGGATGCCGTTGCCAACCATATTCTGAGCTACACCATGGATCCGCCGGACTGGAAGCTGAAAGGAAAACCCGGCCATGTCACGGAGATCGAGGAATACACGGGCAGCGCGCCACGTGAATCCCTGATTCTCGCGCGCACGAACTCGAGGATCTTCGAAGGCCTCGTGTCCATCAAGGTCCCCTTCCACGTGATCGGAGGCTTCGAGACGATAGCCACCCAGCTCCTCTCCGCCTTGGCCCTGTCGAAAGGCGATCGCAGGGAAATCAGGGATCCCATGATCCAGAGCTACTATCACTGGGATGACATGGTCGCCGATTCCGAGGACGACGATGATCCCGAGGTCAGGCGGCTGGTCAAGATCGTCAAGGAATACGGTGATGCCCTGATCGGTATAATCCAGAGACTGCGGCAGCTGCACAGCCCGCACCGTGGCGGCGCGGCCATCGTTCTCTCGACGGCTCACAAGGCCAAGGGGCTGGAGGCCGAGCACGTCATCCTGCTCGACGACTTTCCCACGCCCGCCGAGCTGGAAGCACGGCGTGTCGAGCACAAGATCACCCAGGTCGAATACGACCAAGAATTCCATCTGCTCTATGTCGCCGTCACCAGGGCGATGACTACGTTGAAGCTATCCGGCCCGCTCTTCTCTGCGTTCGAGCGGCCCATACTGGAGAAGGCTGCATGAATATCAGGAACATCATCATCGCGGTCGTGGTCGCGCTGCTTCTCATCGGAGGTGCGATCTGGGCGTTCAGCGGAGACGGAGAGAACGGCGACAGGCCTGCGAGCGCCTTCACTCCGCCCCCCGTATCCGATGACCCACCGATGAGCAGTGACAACATCGACCAGATCATGCGGGAAATGGAAGAGCGCGGACAATGAACGAAGGCGAGACAGACATTGGCCGGGAATTCCAACAGGGCGAGAGGCTCCCATTGCCGGCTGCCGAGGTGGTCCTGCTGATCGATTCGCCCGGAGACCACGAGATCCTCCTCATCGCGCGTGGACAGGATCGGAGCGATCTCGTTCATGCCGGCCCGCAGGAGCCATACAGCATCGACCGATACGAGAACGGCCAGAAGGTCACGATCAGGACGAACCTCATGGACTCCGGCGTGAGATACACTCTGGGAGCCTACACCTCGAATTCCGTGATGCCGAACATCCTCGCGACGATCGACGACCCCCGTGGTCATCTGCCCCTGCCCAGCAGGGGCGAGGGCGCCGTTGCCATCGCTGAATTCTACAACAAGGGCGACTGGCGCCTGAAGGTCGACGGCGGATGGTACCGCGAAGGCCTCAAGGCAATGCTCAGCGCCTGAATCCGACAGGAGGAATATCATGAAAGACAGCAAGCAGAAGAGCCTCCTCGATCTCGGTGGCAGGGACAAGATCATCGTCGGCGTAGGATGGGACCACAAAAGGTCGGACGGGCCATCCCATGATCTCGACACATCGGTGCTGCTCCTCTCGAGCGACGGACAGTGCCACGAGATGCAGGACCTGTGCTGCTACAAGAAGGGCCATCGGACAGTCCACGGCGGCGCGCTCATCCATTACGGGGATGAGACGATCGGTGACAAGTCCGGCGATGACGAGAAGATCGACATCAACCTCTCGCGCATCCCCTCTCATATCGAGAAGATGCTGGTCGTCGTCTCCATCCATCACGCATCCGCTCGCAACCAGAACTTCGGTCAGGTCAACGGAGCCTATGTCAGGATCATGTCCGACGACGGACAGGAGCTCGCATCCTACGATCTGTCGGAAGACGCCTCGAGCTTCACCGCGATCGAATTCTGCGAGATCGCAAGAGAGCCCTCCGGCTGGTCGTTCCGTGCGCTCGAGCGCGGCAGCGGATCGGGCCTGGCAGGTGTCATCAGCAAATACGGTTTCCGACCGACATGACACCTCGGACCATCAATTCGATAGGCCTCGTAATCGCCTCCATGAGCCTCGCCATGCCTCTCATCATCGGCATGATAGAGATCAGCTCGAGACTATACGCACACGGAATCGTAGCAGTCATTGCCTGCTTCGCAATCTGGATGCTCGCCTCGGCCTATCTCGTGATCCACTTCCTCGGAAGGACGCAGGAAGAGATTCAGGACTGAAGAAGGGAAAATAGATGCACCAGCCGGCCTTCGCTTTCATCGCAGACGGGGCCGGACAGGATCTATCCGACCTCGAAGCAGCCGAGATAGATCCGACGGAATACGACGATGTCATCGTCGCCTTCAGCGGGGGGAAGGACAGCATCGCATGCGTCCTCAGCCTGATCGAGATCGGCATCCGCCCGGAGCTATGGCATCACGATGTCGACGGCGGCGGTGACAACTTCTTCGACTGGCCCTGCACCAAGGCCTACTGCAACGCCTTCGCCGGACATCTCGGGTTGCCCATCTACCATAGCTGGCGAGAAGGCGGCATCGAGGCGGAGATGGTCAAGGATCAGGACCGGACCAAGCCTGTCATCTACGAGACCCCAGGCGGGACCGGAACGAGTGGCGGCCTCAGAGGCAAGATCGCCACGCGTCGTCGGTGGCCGGCCGTATCCGCCGATCTTCGAGTGCGGTGGTGCTCCGCGGTAGCGAAGATAGACGTCTTCTCCGCCGCGCTGGCAGGACAGGACAGATTCAAGGGGCGGAGGATCCTCGTCGTCACAGGAGAGCGCCGGCAGGAATCGACGGCACGATCACGCTACGCCAAGAGCGAGCCGCACCGCTGTCATGCGCCCGGCCCCATCGCCAGACGGCACGTAACCCACTGGCGTCCCATCATCGACTGGAGCGAAGAGGACGTCTGGGGAATTATCCAAAGGCACGGCATCGTCCCTCACCCCTGCTATCGCCTGGGATTCTCCCGGGCCAGCTGCATGATCTGCATTTTCTCGTCCGCCAAGCAGGCGGCCGCAGTGCGTGACATGGACCCGGCCCGTTTCGATAAGGTCGTCGGATACGAGAAGGACTTCGACCATACGATTCGGAGTGACCGCAGTTGGGAGGATCTCGTTCGCGAGGTGCCGGTCGCGAACTACGACCCCGCACTGGTCCGCCTGGCACTGGATCACGAATACAACGGCCCCATACACACGGACAACTGGGAACTGCCAGCCGGAGCATACGGCGAGGCTTGTGGACCCAACTAGGAGCGGAAAAAAAGAAATGACTACAGCAAGAATGCTCCAGATGACGCAACTCGACATCCAGTCGGAGGACTGGAACGACCCGAAGACACTCGACGCCATCCTCTTCGGCAAGCGTCTTCTGAGGAGTGATTCGGGTATGAAGCCCGACGAGCACATCATCGTCGCTGACATATCCGACGACGATGTTCGCGATCTCGAGGACATCAGTGCGGCGATCGCCCTGCAACGTGCGATCATGTGTGTCATGACCTCGGAGGCAAAACGACCCACGATGAGCACGATCTGCGATATCGTCGGCCGTGTCGAGACGCGGAGCGACCTCCACGATGTCCTCCTGGCTGCGGAGATCTTCCGTTGCAGGGAGAATCCCGTCATCGCCAGGCCACCCGAGACTGTCCACCGCTACAAGGAAGGCACCATGACAGGTCTCATGCGCCGGGCTCTCGACGCCATGGATCCAGAGACATACGGCATGGAGGCGCTCGCCGTCGCCTGCTCCCTGTGCAGCGGAGTAGACCTCCTCGAGCACATCGATCCCACGATCACCCTCGAGATCCGTCCGGCGAACGGCGAGGCTTTCCAACCCGGACGGTATCAGCTCGCGATCCGGAACAACCTCGCCTGGCTCGCGAAGAACAGCGATGCCGACGAGGAAAGGACAGGCCGTTATCTCAAGGCCTACGGGACCAGCATCGAGAAACTCGGAGAGATCCTCTCCCAATGACCCTAGCTGGCTGCGTAGCGCTCATGATAATCGGGTGACGCAGTGCCCTCATCATCCTCGTCGTAATCGTACTCACCGTCATCGGACGGCGAATCGGAGGACGGCTCGCCGATATCCTTCCCATCCGAATCCTCGGTCGGACGATCCGACGCGTCCACCTCGATGCTCTCGACCTCTACGGACGCGAGCTTCTCGAGCTTCTGCTCCATGTCGGGGGAGTAGTCCGGGACGGGATTGCGCGGGAAGTCGACCTCGTAACCCTGGCCGCCTTCGTCGACCACGGCCATGTCGAAGTCCTTCAGGATCCTGCTGACATCGTCCAGCGTGGAATTCCACGGAACATCGAAAATGCTCGGCTTCTGGAAAAAATTGCGAATCCTCTCCCTGTCGTAGAACGGCGCTCCCACGACCTTGAACGGCGCGCCCCGCACAGGCCATATCCATCCGTTCCTCTCGAGGGAGAAACCTTCTTCCAGGGTGAAGAACACCGATCGCTGAAGAGACAGATCGATGATCCAGTTCGTCAGCGATCTCCTCCTGTGCGACTCGATCGCCAGGAGATACGCATCCCTCGGGTAGTTGCGGCAGGTGACATCGTTCCACCTGTTCACGATCCTCATCCAGGCCGCTCGCTCCTTGTCGACCTGAAGGACGTATCCATTGTCAGTCTTCGCCAGAAGGCTCTCGAGCGAGGGACGCAACGTGTCCTCGCAATTGAAGCACATCGTCATGAAGCCGTCGAGCTGCTGAACGCCCGGGCTGAAGATCCCCTTCACCGGTTCGCGGAAGCGCCATCTGGGGTGAACCTTCACCTTCTCTATTCCCCCGCAGACCATACATGTGGAGGCGTGACGTTCCAGGATCTCCTCCTCGATCGTCCGCCAGGCCGATTCACCGAAGACCTTCCCGAAGTCGAAGCCCGAGGCGAGCGGATAGACGAGCGGCATCAGAGGCACCGATATGGATCGCGCCGCGAACGGAAGATAACGGTCGATCTCCGGCCAGTTCGCATGGGAGAGAGGGCGGTTCTCCTCGAGCTTGAAGTAGACCCTGCTCCT
>CEOS01015581.1_pt1 | contig 19795 bp, 20 predicted proteins | sample 530601 | NCBI WGS metagenome assembly CEOS01 (sample SAMEA2620666, study PRJEB7988) | marine metagenome | biome: marine biome (ENVO:00000447); feature: mesopelagic zone (ENVO:00000213); material: "saline water (ENVO:00002010), including plankton (ENVO:xxxxxxxx)" | depth 1000 m
CGCTTCGGTCGTATTCTCAATCTTCGCTATAGGGTATTGTCCATGGTAGCCCCACAGGTAAAATATAAGAGGACCATCTGACTTTGATACCTCTAAAGGATTACCGTAGCTGTCATAGGAGTGGTATGTGATTCGATGTTCTTTATCAAAACTCCCTTTTTTAGTAAAAGTTTTTTCTGGGGCGATAATGTGCTGATCAAAACTCTTAAAATGAAACCTTATTGAAGATAATTCCACAGCTTCGTCTAAATTTTTATATTTTAACTTTTCTGTCTTTTCAACAACTTCTGTTAAACGATTGTAGGCAATTAATTTATTTAGTGTCAAAGTTTCAGAAGAAGTAATATTTGAAATGGAATCAAGATCATACGGATAATAAAATTTAGTAATTATAGAATCTTCTTTACTGTTAATAATTTTATGCTCACGCAAATGTTGATAAGGAAAGTCGTAAAAAAAGAATTTTCCGGTTTTTGCTATGCCCGTAGGATAATAATTTATTTCTCTTCTTGCAACTAACTGATCTACATTATTACCAGAAAATAAAACGTAATCACTATTAAACTCATCTCCAAAATCTGTCCAATCTGCTTTAACTAAATAAGAAACTCCATAATTCAAAATTGGATTAAAACCTAAATTTTTAGAGAATTTATAAGAATAGTTAACCTTTTTAATTGTATCTTCATTTCTATTAAAAAACAATTCTTCAATAATTCGCCCGCTCATATAAGATCTTTCATCCGGCATGAGATCTAAAACTTCAGGATCTGAATCCGCGATAGTAGTATAATTTGTAAACTTATTTACTTTTGAACCATTGTTTTCATTAAATTTATCCAAATATTTCTCCTCAACTTTCTTATAATTTATGTGACTTCCCATAAATCCACCTAATGGTAAATTCGATCCGCTATTATATTGTGTAACATAAGAACTTTCAACATCTCCTAACTGCTCACCTGGATTTAAAACATATTTTTGCAGAACGTAGTTTTTAGGTCTAAACAAGTTCGATGATCTAAATAATGAGCCATAGGATATACCATTATCACTTTCATATTCATAAATTTTTGTAATTGAATTATTTTTCCCATCAAAATCTTGGACTTTCGAAATTCTTATTCCACCTACTTCCCGTGATCTTGAAATTCCATTATCTGAAAGCGAAATGTTTACGTTACCCGATAGCAATCCGCATGTACCGCAATTATTAGATCCATATGTCTCAACATATATTTCATATGTGCCCGGCAATAATAATAGATCTTCTGTGGTGATAGACTTTTGAATTTCTTGATAATCGCTTGACTGTGGTGTATTATTTTCATCGTAATATATTTCCATTTTTGAACATTTATCGCAATCCTGTTTGCCTTCACAATCAATTTCAGCTCCGCTTCCGTTTACTCTTCTAAGTCCTGCTCTTACTCTTCCACCAGGCCAGGCATTTTTCTCTACTGTTAAGTTTAAACGCATATAAGTTTCTGAGTCGACCTGAAATGTCTTTACATCTGACAATCCAGATTGATTTGCTCTGCTCATTATACCAACTGACTTATGTAGGGCATTAGAAAAATCACTACATAGACCTGATCCTTTATAAAAATCATCCAGAACATGATCTTCTCCAGGATCATAGGTATTAGGCTCATATGTTATTTGAGTTGAGCCACCAGTTGGATATACAATTTTCCATAATGCACCAACTTTTGAATTGTCGAAACTTGGTTTTCTTAAAGAATAAGTTTCGCCAAAATCATTATTAGGTAACAATAATCCAGTTTCATTGTCATTCACAAAACCCCAAAAATCCTGTTTATAAAAGGGTATATTGTCTTGAGGATTACCTAAATATTCAAATTCATATAGTTGATTATCATCAATTCTTACATTTCTTAAAAGTTTTCTTGTCTTCATCAAATCATCATAAATAAAATCAAAACTTTTGATTTTATTATAATTATTATAAATCGATATGTTTTTTAAGCCCACTAAATAAGCTTCTTTAGGATTAGATGGATTTTGAATAGTGTGCTCAAAATTTATAGATCCATTAGAAAAGTTAATATTTTGCAAAAGTTTAGTAGATACAAAATTTTTTGAATGATGATTGGATAGTTGAGAAGAAAGACCTGCTGATGCTGTTCTGAAATTAGTAAGACTTTGAGTAGTTATTTTCTGATAATAATTATAAATTGAATAATTAAAAGTTAGTGATTTTCCATTAGGGTATTCAATAGAACTAATTTTCCAGCTCGATTTATAAGAACCAACTGGATAAGAAGGTTGATTTTCTGCAGTATATATAGGGTTAGAAACTTCCGACTCAGAAAAAGTATATTTTATTCCAAGATCATCAATAATTATAAATCCTTTTGCGATATCTTGGTCAATCATTCTGATGATATAGGGCTTGTAAGGTTTAGTAATAACTTCTCCATCCTCATTAAAGTAAAATGTTACATTCATATCTCCTGCTCTTGCCACAAATTTGTCTGGCAAACCATCCCAACGCCCCTCTCCAATAAACCTATCTAAACTATCTCGTAATGTTGGCGATTCTTTAGGATAATTCCCATTTATCACATTCTTAATTTTTTCACCAATTTTAGAACCTAAATAGCCTCCAGTATCCTCATCCGGCCGTCCTCTCATTTGTCGAACAATTAAGCCAGATGTAAGACTCCAACCTAAACCTAATTTTCCGGGAATGTCATTAAGCATCAAGCCACCATATGTATATGAAATATTTAACGGGTAGTTATATTTCCCAGAGGCAATTTGGAACACAGGTATATTGAAATTCATAGTTCCAGTCGAAAGATTTATAGGTAGATCACCAAATTTCCCTATTTCACTAGCTTCTGGTGATCCAGGAAAAACTTCAGGCAATTGAACAGCTTCGTATTCGGTCTGAGAAAATACGCTTATACTTAAAAAAAGTATTAAATAGGTTCTTATAACAAAAGTCTTGAAAATCATTTTCATTACGTTATTTAATTTGTTGTTTCGGATTCATACGTATAATTTTTAGTTGATTATCAATCCTGATTCTCTAAAGTTTTTATTCTTTCTTTTAGAACTTTCATTTCTTTATTTTGTTGAATTAAGTACAAGGTTAATTCCTCTATTTTCTGCAATAATTTAGCATTCATTTCTCCTAGTAAAATCCCGTTTTTTTCAACCTCATCGGCACTGGGAATGTTTTTTAAATGCCCATTTTTCTTTATATGATCTTCTACTTCTTCTAATGAAGGCAACATATAAGTATCATAAAAAACAAAATCTGCCCAGCCTGTCTCCACTTTTATTTCTTTAGCTTTAATTTTCCCGTTAACAGCTAATTTCCAGGAATCAGAACCTGGCGTACCTATACCCAGACTTTCGGTAATATTCACTGTTCCATTTATGCTTTGGTCTGAAGAAAAGTTATTATTCAGGTTCTTATAGACCAGGTTTGGAACATTTTTGTCCAGCATTGTTTTATTGAAATTCCCAGAATGATAAATATCGTACCATTCATAATATTGACCATTACTTCTGAATCCCCGATATTTCAATTGTTTATAATTATCAGAAGCGAATTGAAACCCAAAAGAATAGCCATCGTTTTGACCTAAATGTAATAGCGTAGCGTGTGGTGTTCCAAAAGGATTATTGGTACTTCCCCATTTTCTATATATGCCATTTCTATACAGGTTATTATCCCAATCTTTACTATCTGAACCTTTAAACAATACATCACTAATATTTGTCCCGTTCCATTCGCCTAAAAAAGAGGTCGCTTTTACATTGCCGGCAACATCTAGTTTTTCAGAGGGATTTGAAACTCCTATCCCCACATTATTTCCGGTATCATTAACCTGTGCATTCACAAAATTGCTGCAACATATAAGAATAATTACCAAAATTCTTTCTATTCTAACTTTTATCATGATTTAAATTATTAGGTTCGTTTGTTTATAATTCGATTTACCAATCAGACATCGTATTGTTATAGGCTACTATTTTCCTTTTGTTAGATGGTTCAGCTGTTTTTTCAGCTCTGCTATTTCTTCCTGCTGCTCCTTATTAATTTTGTTTTGTTCTATCACATATAAAGTAAGTTCTTCGATTTTCTCTAGCATCTTTAAGTTCATTGATTTTACATTCCATCCTTCTTCTTCTACCTGTTTTGCTGAAGGAATATTTTCTAAATGTCCGTTTTTATCTATAAATGATTCTACCTCCTCCAGTAACTTTAAATTGTAATCATCAAGGAATACATAATCTGGAACCACCGCACCGTTCAGGTCAATTTTCACTTCCTGGCTATGTATTTTTCCTTTTACCGTTAATTTACTATCAGGAGATTTTGTTCCTATTCCAACAAAACCATTTTGAGGGTTGATTATAAATACGTCATTTTTATCCTGATTGGAGTAGCGCATGCCGATCCCAAAATTATCAGTACCAAATTGAGATTCTGAAAACCCGATATTCGCACCAACACTTTTACCATCCTGTAACATTTTTATTAATGGATTACTAGTTTCCACACTGTTGTCTGAATCGGCCTCCAACAAAAACACAACACTACCTTCTGCTCCAGTTCTTCTTACCTGAAAATCATAATTTCCCACTATTTGTCCTATTTGGAGGGAACCATCATTCTTAACTATTAAACGCTTATTTTGATTTGCAGTAAAAGTGCCTGATGAGAGCGTTAAAATATCACCACTACCCTCCTGATTGATATATACCGCGTTATAATCACTATTTCTTGTAAAATGATGATAGCCCGTATTTCCAGAAGGCGTTTTAAAAACTCCATTATAAACGGTTTGAGCATTTACTCTTATAAGATTTCCAGTGAAAAAAATAGATAGGAAAAATACGAGAATATATTTTTGTGTCATGAGTACGGTCTTTTATTAATGTTTTTATAACTAGTTCTATTTTTTTAAGTGATCTACTTGCTCCTGTAAGCTTAAGACATACAGCGTTAATTCTTCAATTTTTTGAAGCAATAACAGATTCATTTGTTTAAGGTTCATTCCTTTATTTTCTAATTCTGAAGCAGATGGAATGTTAGGCAAATGATGATTTTGTTCGATATACTCCTTAAGTTTTTGAAGAGCCATCAGATCAAAACCTTCTTTAAATACAAAGTCTGGAACTGAGAAACCATCAACATCCACACGTACTTCTTGAGTATGAATGCTTCCATTAACTGTTAATTTTTCATCAGGGTTTAAAGTCCCTATTCCCACATTACCAGTACCGGTAATTCGCATACGTTCTTCAGGACTACTACCGGTTACAAATAAAATATTTCGATTTTGATTAGATCTGGACTGAATTACCAAAGTTCCCGCAGGCATTTTACCACTAGGTCCACTTCCAGAATAAATATAGGCACCGTCAAGATTTTGTATAAAATCTGAACGCTGATCCATTCCAAAATTTAAAAATCCTCCAGAGTTCTTATGGAAAAGGAATCCGCCGTTAATTTCAAGCTTAGTGGTTGGACTCCTAACACCTAGACCTAAATTACCGTTACCGGTTAAAGAAAATAAATAACCAGTTTCGGGCCTATAAAACTCGAGCTTACTATATAAGTTGCTATATATAAACCTGGCTTCCAGTGAATAATCTTTTCCAAATGCCAGAATCGCATCTTTATCTTCTTTGGCATTAATCACAATACCCTCACTATTATCAGCATTACCTACAACTAAATTATTTATACTGGTACCAGATATTCCTAACTGTTGTGTCCCTATCCCTACCTTTCCTGTAGTATAATTATTAGAAGTAGTATTCCAATTTTGTGCAAAGCAATCGACACTAAAATTTAAAATAAAGATCAGGATCGTAATTACAATGGTATTTTTCTTCATACTCAAACTCATAGTACATTGATTAAAGTTAATTTAGAGCTGTATTTTTAAGAAGTACTTCTATTTTTCCCAGTCTTTCTTCAAGCTTTTTTAGGCGCTTAATCTCTTTATCTTGTTCTATTGTATAGAGGGTGAGTTCCTCAATTTTCTTTAAAAGTAACATATTCATAATTCCTACCGATATACCATTTTCTTCAAATTGTTTAGCGGAAGGCACTTCCGGTAGATGTTTATTATCATTTATATAATTTTCAATCTCTATCAGGCTTTTTAATTCATATGAATTTTCAAAAACGTAATCAGGTGCTGGTAGAGAAAGATCTACTTTTACCTCTTGTGCATGAACTTTACCTTTTACTGCAAATTTTCCATCTGGATTTTGCGTATTAACACCTACATTTCCATTAGGTAGAATAATCAAATGACTTCTATTATCCCCAGCTCCAAAATGAACTGGATTAACAGTTCTTGAACCTATCTCGACCCTGCCTCCTTCTACTTTAAACTGCGCGCGCACGGCCGTATCATCTGGCCCACTAAAATTCTGAAGCGATATTTCAGCCCATGTATTTGTGGGAGCTAAGAAATTTGCTATAAACCCATCATTTCCTTCAACGAGAATAGTTCCTTTCACGTCTAATTTTTTGGAAGGTGTCGTAGTACCAATACCTATACGATTACCCGTATCCGTGATTTGTGCATTTACCAAAGAGGTCAACAAAACAATAATTACTAATACTCGATATTTCATATGATTTTTCGATTTTATTCCATTTATCTTCAGTTGCAGTTAAAAATTCTTAACTACACTTATTTTCAATTAAAACTCCAAAATTTTTTCATTTTCAATCAAATAAAGTAAAATGACCTTCGGGCTGAATTCCAAAATAAAAATGATCTCATTATTTATTTACTTTGGATTCCAATTGTTCTACACGCTTAAGTAGCTCAATTTGGTAAAGTGTTAACTCCTCAATCTTCTTTAATAAAATGATGTTCATCTCCCCTAACTCTATTCCATCAGATGCTTTTACTTCAGTCGCATTTGGCACCTCAGGTAAATGTCCATGAGATTTAATATACGCCTCTATTTCTTTCAGAGTAATTAAATTATACTCCTCTTCAAAAACATAATCTGGCCAGGCTGTTTGTAACTGTACCTTAATTTCTTCTGCAATCGCTTTTCCTTTGATTGCAAAGGCATAACCCGATGGGATATTATTTGTGTTTATCCCTAATTGGTTCGTACTAAAATTCCCATAAAGTAAAGGAGTGGAAGTATTTGAATTGTCTAAATAGAACTTATTACTACCTGTTTCATTTTCTCCCGCCTTAGATCCAATAAAAACGTTATTACTACCATTATTATGATAACCTGTCCTAAAACCTAAAAAGACATTATTATTGCCGGAAACCATTTCCTTTCCAGCATATCGACCTATAAATGTATTATAAGAACCTTTTTGATTATCTGCTCCGGTAGAGACTCCTAAAAATACATTCTCAACACCAGTGGTTGTAACCAGACCCGCCAGACTTCCTATAAAAGTATTGCGATGGCCTGAAGTTAGTGATCGCCCAGACGTATAGCCAATGAGCGTATTGTATTCACCATTCGCTGATTCACCAGCATAACCTCCAAAATAACTATTATTAGAGGCACCTGTTTGACCGGCCCCACTACCATAGGATGTCTGGGCAATTATGGTATAGGAAATAAAAAATATAATTAAAAGTAAGTTTCTTTTCATTTGTTCATTATTTAGAAATTTGATCTTCAAGTATTTTTATCCGTTTCTCCTGTTTCAAAACATAAAGTGTGAGTTCTTCTATTTTTTCAAGAAGTTTGAGATTCATCTCTTTTAATTTCACACCCTCTTCATTCATATCTTTTGCGGAGGGTATATTAGGCAAATGACCGTTTTTATTGATAAATTCCTGAACCTCTTGAAGTGTGAGTAGTTTATAGTGATCTTCAAAAACATAATCGGGAGCAACTGCACCATTCATATCAACTTTAACCTCTTGTGCATGGATATTACCTTTTACGGTTAATTTAGAATCGGGACTTGCCGTACCAATTCCTACATTGCCCACCCGATTATCATTTAAAACTAAAGCCCCTCCTTGTTTACCCGACCTTAAGTATAAAGATCCTGTTGAGGTTAGATTTTCTAAAACGAAATGACCACTGGTTTCTGATGAGGTCCTCATCTTAAATTTAGTATCAAACAAAATACCATTATTACTGCCCAAATTGGCTAGTTCTAAACGAGAAGACGGACTGGTAGTACCAATTCCCACATTACCAGATGAAGGAAAGGTATTTTGACTTAAAGCCAATAAAGGCAGAAAAAGGAAAATTAAAAAACAAGATCTAGATAACATATTTTAGTTTTTAAAGAAGGTTATTCATCGCTACTCAATCCATTTCTGGATTATTTTATTTTTGATTAAGGCTACTATTTATAGGTTACTCCTTTTCCAGGATTTCAATACGTTTTAAAAGAGATCTTAACGATTCTTGTTGTTCGCTTAACTGTTTTTGAAGCTCTTTTTCTCTAATTTCATGATGCTTCAATTGTTTATCCTGCTCAATCGTATACACGGTTAATTCTTCGATCTTTTGAAGGAGTCTTGCATTCATCTGACCAAGGGATATTCCATTTTCTTCCACATCATTTGCAGATGGAATATTTTCCAGGTGACCATGCTCTTTTATATATTGCTGAACTTCTTCTAGAGTAGGTAACTCATAATCCTTCTCAAAAACAAAGTCAGGCCAACCATCCATATCTACTTTAACCTCTTGTGCATGAATGTTTCCGTTTACTGCAAGCCTAGAATCGGGAGTAGTGGTACCTATACCAACGTTTCCATTAGGTATAAGTGTCAGTCTAAGTTTCCCTGCAGTTTTAAGGCTTAAAAAGTGTTTTCCAGTATCGATATCATCTTTAAACTCTATACCATAGGAGCTTGTTCCGGTCTCACTGGCCGCACCATCGCGAAAAAAATATATTCCTTTGCTGGTCCTTCGGGACATTCTATAAAAAGTATTCCCTGCTATACGAAAATCCCCTAATAAATCTAATGCTTTTGTAGGATTAGTAGTACCGATCCCTACATTACCTGATGAAGGAAAAGTATTTTGACTTAAAGCTAAAAAAGGGATAAATAAGAGAATTAAAAAAAATGATCTAGATAACATATTTTATTTTTTGTAAAAAAGGGTTGTACATTTTTAAAAAATCAATCGCTAGATTGTTCACTTTTAATAAAGGAGATATTTATAGATTACTATCTTTCTAGAATTTCAATACGTTTTAAAAGAGACATTAAAATCTGCTGCTGCTCCAATAATTGTTTCTGAAGTTCTTTTTCTATTAGTCCCTGATACTTTAACTGTTCTTTCTGTTCCTTCAATTGTTTTTCCTGCTCGATCGTATACAAGGTTAATTCTTCTATTTTTTCAAGAAGTTTTAGGTTCATCTCTTTTAAATGAACCCCTTCTTCATTCATTTCCTTTGCGGAGGGTATATTAGGCAAGTGACCGTGTTTATTAATAAATTCCTGAACTTGTTGAAGCGTAAATAGTTTATATTTTACATCAAAGACATAATCGGGAGCTACTGCACCATTCAAATCAACTTTAACCTCTTGCGCATGGATATTACCTTTTACTGTTAATTTAGAATCGGGACTTGCGGTTCCTATTCCAACACGACCATTATTTTTGAAAAATGCAATTAATTCATTAGAATAAATACTTACACCTTGTCCTGGATCTAATGGGGTATAGATTCTTACTTCTGAAGGTATTGTGGAATACTGCGATATAGCAATTCTTTGACCTGATGACTCGAAACCAATTAGGTTAGAAGCTCCACCAGAATCTCTTGTACCCCTAATAAATTTATTATTAGGTAGATTTATATTTCCTGTTGCACTATAATCCTGAGCTTTAACTGAGAAATCTAACAGTAAAGCTAGAGATAAAATATATAAATAAATGACCTTCATATTACTTTAATTTAATATTATATTCTGTTTATAAATCATGAAATATCGTTATTCTGAACTTACCAGTAGAGCAATTAAATTTGATTCAGGATCTAATCTTCAATGTGCTATTTTGGAACCCTATTCGTAATTTATTATCAATTTCTAGATCATAAAAACAATCAAATCAATCTTATAATTAATTTTCTAAAAGTTCTACACGCTCTTGAAGCTTCTCGATTAGTTCGGCTTGTTTTTGAATTAGTTTTTGTTGTTCTTTACGGGATTGATTTTCCTGAATAATGTATAATGTGAGTTCCTCGATCTTTTGAAGCAATTTTGCATTCATCTGGCCTAGCAATATTCCATTTTCATTAACATCACTTTCGGGTGGAATATTTTCAAGATGACCATGCTCTTTTATATATTTCTGAACTTCTTTTAGACTAGGTAATTGATGATTCTCTTCAAAAACAAAGTCAGGCCAACCGTCCATATCTACTTTCACCTCCTTAGCATGGACAGTACCATTTACATCAAGTTTGTAGCCAGGATCTGATATTCCAACACCAATTTTCCCATTATTATTTCTGGGGTTTAATATTACATTACCATCGAAAGGAGCTAAAACAATATCTCTATTTTCGTAAGAAAATATTGTAAAATCATTCCCGTTTCCATAACTATTACTTGTATTATTCCACATAAATCCTGCCCAGTAATTGTCAGGGTTTCCAAATCGAATCCACTTAAAAGGAATTCCATCATCACCTAAAGGATTAAGATAATATCCTTCTAAAATGGCTTGACTAAAAACTGAATGACAGATAATAATTGTACATGTTAAAATCAAGATTTTTTTCATTTATAGTTTTTTTAAAATTTTTATAATACATTATTCGATAATCCATATTAAATGCTCCGCGACTTGCACAGAAATAAAAAATAGTTTTTTAATAAACCCTCATGACTTTTGTGCTTTGGTAGTTTATTTCTATGATATATTGGGGCATCTAAAAGGGTGAGCTGGATCATCTACACCAATACCTAACCTACTTTTATAAAAACTAAATTGAGAAACCCAAATTTGATCTGTATATCTTTGGTATCTAATTTGAAATTCTGCATTTGGCTCATCCCCAAGTTGAAGTTTAAGTGTTGAGAAATCAACTTTTTCATCTGTCCTATAAAAAGCGGTAAGATCATTATTTTGCCCTCGCTCACTATCTCTCATCTCCAAGTTTAATAACCGCACTGGGGCTGTTAAATTAAGGATATCATTTGTGGTCATCTGGTTACCAGAATTCACCCATTGACCAAAGCTATTTATCGAAATTGTCAGTAAAAAGGCTATAAAAAAACCACGTAACATCAGGAAAATTTGATTGATTAGCATAAATCAAATATAAAGTGGTTCTGAATAAGTTTAAGCATTTAAAACCTTACCATTGGTAAGGTTTTAAACATTTCTTTTAATTAAAAGGTGAAAATTTTATTTTTCGTAGAAAAATTATAATTACGAGCAAAATCCCTAATTAGATTGAATTTTTTCTTTAATAAGCCGATCAATTTGCTTTTGCTGCTCTATAGTATATAACGTAAGTTCTTCAACTTTCTGAAGCAATAACCTAACCATTTCTCCTAATTCAACTCCTTCTTAGATAACTTCCTTCTTTGTTGGTATATTTTTGATATGCCCTTAATCCGTAATAAATTTTTCTACGTCCTTCAATTCTGGAAGCTTATAGGAGGTTTGAAATACAAAATCTGCCCACTGTTTGGTATCTACTTTCACTTCATTTGCATGTACCTCCCCATTAACACTTAACCTGGCATCTGGATAAATCGTTCCAATCCCAACATAACCATTAGAAGTATTAGCATATAAAAAGGCTGTTTCAAAAAATTCCTGATTGGTATAGTTCAGTTTTGTTCCCGACCTTTGCCTAATAAAATATGTCCCTGCATCATCCCAAAGAATTCCACCAAACCCGTTGTAAGCATAATCCGCTCTACGCCATATTTGATTTTCTTCATCCCATGTAATATCTGTTATGGATGTCAACCAAGTATCTCTCAACCAGCTATTTCCCGCAGAGCCTAAAACTGTGCTAAATAAAGAATTTCTAAATTTAACCCCCGATTTGACGTGTAACTTATAAGACGGTCTTCCTCCTCCAATTGAAATACTATCAGTAGTGGTCATAAATGTTCCATGGTCTGAGAACTGCGCCTGAGCATTAATAAAGATAAAGCTTAACATAAAAAGCAGTAATAAATGTTTATTTTTCATTGATATACTATAATAAAAATTACTAGCCTATAACCGAGCTTAATTTAAACATAGGTAGATACATCGCTATTAATATCACTCCCACAATAGCTCCAATAAGGATGGTTAACATAGGATTTAAGAGGTTTGTAAACTGCTTGGATTTATAATCTAACTCTTTCGAATATTGTTCATATAATTTTTCAAAGATAAACTCGGTTTGATTCGTTTCTTCTGCAACTTTAAGCAACGTTATAATTCTTGTGTCAAATATGGAATGTTCCCTAAAACTTTCGCTCAACTTTGCTCCCCTCACCACATTTTTATTGATGTTATTAATAGCTTCCTTAAGTGGATAGAATGAAATAAGCGAACTACTCATCTCCAGGCTCTCTGTAATCGAAATTTTGGAATTTGCCAATAGTTTCATTACCTGTATAAATCTTAAGATATATATAGCTTTTATAAAATCACCAACAAGTGGTATTTTAAGAGTTGCTAAAGCTATAAAGCGTTTATACCAATGGTATTTACGAATTAAAAAGTGCAAGACAACAAATAAAAGAAGTACAATCAAAATCCCATAGAAATTATGCTGTAAAAATTCAGAAAAGCTTAAAATCATTTGGGTAATCCCAGGTAATTCTACGTTATTTTGTTCAAAAATATCCTTAAATAATGGTACAACATAATTCATCATAAAAAATACTACTAAGAAAGCCGTGAGAATTACTATAACCGGATAGGTTAGCGCAGAAGTTATCTGGCGCCGCTGGTCATTTTTCTTTTTGCAAAATTCCCCGAGATCCTTTGATACCAACCCAAGGTTACCTGTGGCTTCCCCAACCCGAAGGGTTTCTATTTCATAATCAGAGAATTTCTTACTGGATTGTAAAGTTTCGTAAAAGGGAATTCCATTTACAACATCATCGTAAACCGCTTTAAAAAAGCTACTTTCTTTTTTGGTCTTATTTTCTTCTGATAAAAGTTCTAAGGATTGCCTAAGGTCGATACCTGACATTAATAACACACTTAATTCAGTAAAAAACTGTTCTTTTTTCTTTGTGTTCCATTTTCCACCATTGAAAGATATTTCTTGCTGAAGCAAATCAGAGAATCCATTACCTGATTTCCTCTCATTTTTAAGTGTTTTATTATCTATTTTTACTTTCAAGCCCATTTAAGTATGCTTTAGAATCATTTACACGATAGCAAAAAATCTTTTTTGCGCTCTCTTTCTGGATTGTACCTATAGCATCAAAACCCCCATTAGCAATTGAATCCCCATGATACATGAAGTATATTTTTTGAAATTTGAAGTCTATGGTATCATCCTCCATGATCAAAAAATCATTGTTCAACCTATATATAATCGAATCGATATTATTTCTAAATACAATTTGCTCTTTATTACGATCATAATAGGACTCTCCGTATTTCAAAAAATTTGCTTCCAACCTGCTTTGCAGTAAAATTCGGTTATTTTCTACTGAAAATTGTTTTGATATATTTCCCAGGTTACGTTGAACAATATCCAGAACGGTAAATGACAATGCCACAATCAAAGAAGCTATGATAAGTACAATAACCATCTCTACAAGGGTAAAAGCATTTACTGTTTTCTTAGTATTCATTGTAAATTATTTGTTTCTTCTTAAGTAGTTTACCATTTCTTTTTAGTAAAAGAAATGGCGCTCCATTAGTACGTTCAATGCTAATAACGTTTTCTTCATAATTTTCAGAAAAACCATAACTGATTTTGTCATGTATAAACAAATAAGACAATTCTGAAAACCTTTGTTTAATTTCGTGTTCATCTCCCTGTATATAGTTTCCGAATACATTATTGATACTTAAGCTTGCTATCATAAAAACAATAACAATGAGTACGGAAGCAACCAGATTTTCTATCAAACTAGATGCTCTAAACTTCCTAAATACTTTCTTTTTTAATAAAGCCATGATGCCACTATATAATCTGTTGTTCGTTGCAAAGGCAATGATCCGGTATAATGCGTTTTAAGTTCATTTAGAGATATACGTGAATCATATAAATAATTGATATACTTACCACCTCGATCACTTGCATACATAAAATAGGATGTATAAATACTCCCTATCACTTCACCTTTTAATTCTAAATAGCCCTGGCTATAAACATCTCCTACAAGCTTGCTGTTTGTACCTAAACTGATATCGACATTTCTATTATCATATAAATTGCTATTATTATTTAAAAAAATAACAAAGCCATTCAATAATACATTTTCTCCAATTCTAATATCGGTATACGTACCATCACTTACAGCAGGGTTTTCTTCATCTTCTATTGCTACTATTGAAGAAGGGTAATTAAGTACTACATTATTTTCAATTTCAATATGGTTTGCTATACAATGAATAGTACCTTTAAAACCGTTTTCTATAGTAATATAAGGAGCAACTAATAAAATGTCTTGTAATTTTGAATTTGCACTTACCGTTATCCCAACATCATCCCGAACGATAATGTTACCTATAAGCTCGGCTTGCAAAAAATTCCCTCCATGGGACTGCAATAGATTTACTGGATTCAAAAAGCTGTTCTTAAAATGATTCTTTGCCAGGTTTAATTCCTTGCTTTCAAGATTATTTCCTAGTAATAAGCCTTCTACATATCTTCGCCATTCAAGATTTATTGGAGGCATTTCAGCACTAGGGTTTATCCTTTTTATTGTTGTAGTCCCAGTAAAATATCGTCCGTTAACTGCTCCGGGTTTCCAATAACCATCAGGAAGCTCAAGTCTTCCCTCTAACGATGATTTCCCTGCCAGAACTAAAGGCGAATGATGATCCTCTAAATAAAGACTTGGGTAAACTGAATCCTTTTTTCCACAAAGCAGTGCTGCTTTTACTAATTTATGATCTTCATCTTCTATTTGTACCTTTCTAAAAGCCCCCCAATAACCGGAAGTCATTTTTAAGCTATTTTTTAACTCGGGGTATGCAAAAAATGCTTGATGTAGAGCAGATATATTTTTAGAAGTATTGAAACTTTTTAATTGAAATAGCCTATGATGATGTACCAGTAAAAGAAAGGAACTTAATAAAATAGCTACGAGAACACCTATAATTAGTACTACATAAAGTGCGTTTGCTTTAAGCCTGATATTTAAATAAGCTTTTTTAAACGACATTTTTAAGATTTTGAATATACTTTTCTTCCTCCCATATAAACTAACACCACTTGATTCTTATCAATTTTAATCAAAGTAATATCCTGATTGCTATCTCCTTTTTCAAAAAAGAAATTATTCCCTTCTATTTCAATTAATCCTATGGATTTTTTATCAGATTCATTGCTAACCAAACCCAAGTATCGAATCTCTGGCCAGCTTACTTTTTTTCGAACAATCTTTTTAGTTTTATTCTCCCTTCTCGTTTTATAGACCGTGTTCAAAAAAGGATCTCTTGCTACTTCTTTAAGCACAAAGATCTCTTTTGGCTCTGATCCCAGTGTATCAGGAACAGCCAATAATAATTGGCTTTTAGGAACAATAATCTCATTATCACCTCCAGTAAGTCCGCTAACTATTTTATAAATAAGATACCCCCATATAATGAGTACCAATGGTATTAATATATATGTTAGCTTTTTATTTTTCATATATTAATTCATCCTAAACATCCTAACCTGGGAGCTATCAGAAGCATTTCCTGCTCTATCAAATCTCCTCACAAACCAATAGTAGCTACTATCAGTTTTTACTTCATAATTTATTTCATTAGAATGAGTAATCTCCTCCTTTGCAAAAAGACGCTCTAAGCCTTCATCAAAAAACAAATAGATACTATCATATTCGGATGCAGTGTCTTCTGATTCTTCAAAATCTGGCTTCCATGAAAACTTTACCTCTTCTGTATTACTGATACTTTGGTTATCTTCAGGTAAAACCAAAACAGGAGTTGCAGGAGCTGTGTTATCCAAAATATAATTTCTTAAGGAATAAATAGTATGCTGAGCTTCATTTTCAGCTCTAATCTTAATAATAGACAAGCCCTCATTAAAATCTATTGAATATATAGTATCCTGCGTGGTATACTCATTCTCTAAACTACCATCTCTTTCAATTTGAATACGGTAAAGGTTAGCCTCTTCTACACTATTCCATAAGAGACGTATGGATTTACCGTTATTTGACACTACATCATCGTCAGGACTTAAAATCTTAACCTTCCGGTTAGAAAACTCTGTGATATCAATTAAGGTAAATTGGAACGTTTGAGCCAACGATATATATTGTGAATTAAGACCTCGAACCCTCCATTCATAATCTCCTAAAGGTAATTCAATATCAACTGAATGCTCTTCAACTTCTTCGCTATATATATAATTTCCAGATTCGAAATCACCTCGTGCTATTTCCAGCCGATAGCTGGTCGCTCCTTCTAATGGCTCCCAATATAAAGATACATCTGTTCCTTCAATCTCTGCTTTATTAGAAGGGGAAAGAATAATTACCTGATCTGCAGAAATATCTGTTTCAAAAAACACTTCTTCACAAGAAATAAAAAATAGAAAAAATACTATTAAAACGGAATAATTGTATATACATCTTACCATACGCCATCAATTTTATCAATAACTTCCAGATCCTGGCTATCCTTTTCAGTTCCTTTTGGACATCGATTAGAGATATCTATTATTTCAGGTTGATTTTTGTAATTTAATTGCCAACAAAAACCTTTCGTTGCTTTTTCAATGATGATCCCATCCTGAAAATAGATTCTATTTTTCACTCCATCTCTTTGGATAGCTTCGATACTATAAATGCCCTTGCCTGGATTTGTTAAATAAAGTACTGAAGCATCTTTGATAAGGTTTGCTTGCTTGTCATTAAAATATAGTTCAAGAGATGTTAGTAGATGTAACTCAGGGTCATTTTTTAATAGCGATAAGATCTTTTCATTCTCTGGTTGTTTTAAATTTGAAAGTAAAGCAGAATAATCGGCTATCTCTACAACTAATCCTTTTGGAAAAATACCAAGAGAATCTATGATTTTCAATTTATCGTTTTCTTCAAGCTGAATATTAATACTATTTATTTCACGTTGTTTTAGTCTATTTTCTTGCCAAGAAAGTTTGATTTTATCATTATAAACAGGAAAGCTTTTATTTTTAGAACCCTCCATTATAGCACCAATAGCATAATAACCAGACGCTGTTTCATAGTCGTTTCCAGCAACATAATTATATAAGTTACATCCAGAAAAAAATAGCATAACCAGTATAAGACCTACCTTTGTTTTCATAACCTAATTTAGGCAAACAAAGTAGTGGAGAATTCTAACACTAGAATACAAAAAAACCTTACTAATAGTAAGGTTTTTAGTTTGCTGTTGAAATCCATTATTTGAGATATTCACCAAATAAAACAACTAAAATTATAATTATCATCTAAGATAATCCTGAAAAAGTAATTAAAAACGAACATCTTATTTGTAAGCTTCCCTTAAAAGCGAACTGTTTAAAAGTATACTATTTTGCTTAATTGACTTGTTCTAGGTTTTGGATTACCCTACAAAGGCACCCTAATTCTGGATATTGAAACAACCCTGGAGAAGACCCATAATTTCGCGGGATATTTAGCCAGCAAATATTAATTATTACCTTTGAGACTATGAGCACAACAGCAACCAAACCCAGCCATATAGGGCGCAAGATCACCCGCATACGGGAACTTCGTGGCATGAAGCAGGAAGCCCTAGCGCAGGAACTGGGGATTTCACAACAGAGCGTATCGCATATCGAGCAGAGTGAATCCTTGGAGGCCGAAAGGTTGGAACGGGTCGCCAAAGCACTAGGGGTCACCAAAGAGGCCATTGAGAACTTTAATGAAGAAACGGCAATCAATTACTTCAACAGCTTTCACGACAACAGCTTCAACAACGGGGCCTTCAACGCACACCACTGCAACTTCAATCCCCTGAACAAGGTCGTCGAACTCTATGAACGCCTGGTACAGGCAGAGAAGGATAAAGTGGCCTATCTGGAGAAGCTAATGGATAAATAAATAGCCTGTTTCTTGGAACCCGACGAAGACTGCTGAGGGGATATTGAGACTAAAAAAGCCTACGCATAAAAAAACCGCCTCGATGGGCGGTTGATTCTGTTACCGAGGAATTACTGCTTTTTCAACTTTAGATTATCAAACAATATTCGATTGTCATCTAGAACTAAGGTGTCATTGAGCATATTGTAAATTACCCCGAACTTAATTTTGTCCTTTAACCTTTTATCTGGTAATTCGGTATCTGTACAATTTGAGGCTATATAATTAGGGATTAACGTATATTCTTCACAGTTCTGGCAATCAAGATTATTAATTATTAGAACATCAGCTTTAAACCTTTTAGGGTTTAAGTTTTCATCATAAGTTTTGATATTTACCTTATCAACTTGGTATGTGGCCTTAAAACTTGTGTTCCTATAACTATCAGGTAAATCATCACACAAAAATTTCTGATTGATTTTGCATAGAGTATCGTTGATAAATTCTATGGATACTACTTTTTCCTTATTATCGGCTACATATTTGCTACCTATGAAATCGTATGATTTGCAACAAGTAAGCAGCAATAAGCAGATTAATAGAACTATAGTTTTCATATTGCTTAATTATTATTATCTATTGTGCCAGCACTATAAATCGGAACAACGTATGTGCCTAAATTTCTTGAACTTCTATCAGTATAAAACTCTCCGATATCCAAAACCATATTGGTGTTAATGTTGTTTATAGAATTGATGTTAATCACAGCTTCACTTGGGCTTTGTTGCAAATTTAGCAGTGCTCTATTAAAGATGGTGTTTTGATCAAAATTATGCGTCATATATTGTAAGCTTCCGTCCCAAGAATATTGAGCTCTATATGCACTAACTTCTGCGTCAACACTACTTGACTGCGTTACGGCATTTATCTCTCCTCTCGAGTGTTGACCTCCGTGACGTGTTTCGTGTATTCTACTTCCCATATTAGATTCGGTATACATTGTGACAACAGTCTTTCCATCGCTATCGGTTACGCCTGTAGTACCTGGCTTTCCTTGATCACTTGCGCTACGGCCTTGGCTATTGGCATCTGCATATCCATACCAAACATCTTCATCACTCCTCATATCTCTAACGTCTTGTGCTGTCTGTCTTAGTTCGGATGCTCTTTCACGTAAATCCCCAATATCTTTACCCTTAGACGCTAGTCTATCAGCTTTTTTATCAAGTCTATTTGCTTGTCGATCTGATTTTCTCTCAATCCTTCTCGCTTGGCGTTCGCTGCCAGAGAGAATACTATCTCCTGCTATTTCACGATAACGAATAGGGTTATTTTTGGCAAAACCATAGGGCGAATGATTCACATACTTTTCAGCAAATCTATCTATCTTGTTGAATCTTCCGATTGCAGGGTCGTAGTCCCTCCACTGGAATGCGTAGGTGTTCTTGCCGAGTTCCTTTTCCTCTTCCTGACCCATAAAAGTCTTGTAGTTGTTCTCTTGGACTATGTTATTATTATACCCTTTATGCTCAAGTCCAAAGGGATAATAGTTTTTCTCCTCAACAATAGAAGCATTTGGGCTGGATACCGACCCACTATTATCATAG
>CEOS01062405.1_pt1 | contig 19601 bp, 22 predicted proteins | sample 530601 | NCBI WGS metagenome assembly CEOS01 (sample SAMEA2620666, study PRJEB7988) | marine metagenome | biome: marine biome (ENVO:00000447); feature: mesopelagic zone (ENVO:00000213); material: "saline water (ENVO:00002010), including plankton (ENVO:xxxxxxxx)" | depth 1000 m
GGTGCAGAAAAAGGCAAAGGGCGCGTGCCGGTGGCGCGCGCCCGTTCTGAGATTGCTGTCCTTGTCAGGCCGGAATACAGCCTTTTCCGGCCGCCGCGCCGATCGGCTCAGGCCGGCGACAGGGCCTTCACGCGCGATGACAGGCGCGACATTTTCCGCGATGCAGTATTCTTGTGATAGACGCCCTTGCTGACGCCGCGCATCAGTTCCGGCTGCGCCGCCTTCAGCGCCTCCTGGGCGGCATCGGCATTGCCCGAGGCGATGGCTTCCTCGACCTTGCGCAGGAAGGTGCGGATTCGCGACCGGCGGGCCTTGTTGACTTCGGTGCGGCGCAGCGTCTGGCGCGCGCGCTTCTTGGATTGGGGCGTATTTGCCATGGGCTTGATCCTCGTCGGGTCTTTCAGCGTTGCGGTTGCACGAAAGACCCAAGGCGACCGATTCCCCGGAAGGGCGGTCCTGATTCTTGCCTAAGCGGGCCCACGCGCATGTAAGCGAGGGCCTATAGGTGATCGGCCGCGAAAAGGGAACCCGAAAAATCAGCGGTCGCGGAATTGCGGCTCGCGCTTTTCGAGAAAGGCGGACATGCCTTCCTTCTGATCCTCGGTCGCGAAAAGGCCCTGGAAGGCACGGCGTTCGAACAGGAGACCCTCGGTCATCGTCGATTCGTAGGCGCGATTGACCGATTCCTTGGCCGCCCGCGTCGCGATCATCGAGCGTTCGGCGATCTTGCGCGCCGCCGTCATCGCCTCGGCGATCAGTTTCGGCGTCGGCACCACGCGACTGACCAGGCCGGAACGCTCGGCCTCGGCCGCATCCATGAAGCGCCCGGTCAGGATCATGTCCATCGCCTTCGACTTGCCGACGAATCGGGTCAGGCGCTGGGTGCCGCCGATGCCGGGGATGACGCCCAGATTGATCTCGGGCTGCCCGAACTTGGCGTTTTCCGCGGCGATGATGAAATCGCAGATCATCGCCAGTTCGCAGCCCCCGCCAAGGGCATAGCCGCTGACCGCGGCGATCATCGGCTTGCGGAAGGCGCGAATGGCCGCGATCTGCGAGCCGAAAAGATCGCCTTCATAGACATCGACAAAGGATTTCTCGGACATTTCCTTGATGTCGGCGCCGGCGGCAAAGGCTTTCTCGCTGCCGGTCAGCACGACGCATCGGATCTTGTCGTTGCCGTCGGCCTCGCGCAGCGCCTCGGCCAGTTCGGTGATGAGCGCCGAGTTCAGCGCGTTCAGCGCCTCGGGGCGGTTCAGACGGATCAGCGCGATCTCGTCCTCGATTTCGACGATGATGGTTTCATAGGCCATGGGCCCGGACCTCGTGGCTGTTAAGCGTCAGCCCCGACTCCTATCAGCAGGCATGTGCGGAAGCCAAGCAAATGCCGCAGACGGGTCTAGTGCTGGCAGAGCGGGCAATAGAAGCTGGAGCGTCCCGATTGCACGATCCGCCGGATCCGGCCCGCGCAGCCGGGCCGCGCACAGGGCAGTCCCTCGCGGTCATAGACGCGGAAGGAATGCTGGAAATAGCCCAGCTCGCCCGTCGCCTGCCGGTGATCGCGCAGGGACGAGCCGCCGGCGGCGATGGCATCCGACAGCACGTCGCGGACATGCCCGACAAGGGCCGCGATTCGGGCCTGGCCGATGCGGCCCGCCGCCCGGCGCGGGTCGATGCCCGCGCGCCACAGCGCCTCGCTGACATAGATGTTGCCCAGACCGGCGACGATGCGCTGATCCAGAAGCGCCTGTTTCACCGGCGCGCGGCGTCCGGCGAAGATCATGCGCAGGTATTCGGGCGAAAAGCCGGCGTCGAAGGGTTCGGGCCCGAGGCTGGCCAGCAGGGGATGCGTCTGGCCCTCGCGGATCAGGTCCACCATGCCGAATCGGCGGGCGTCGTTGAAGGTGATGCGGGTGCCGGTCCCGGTGGTCAGCACGACATGGTCGTGGCGCGGCAGGATCGCGGGATCGCGGTGGAAATCGCCCTGTGACGCGCCCTCGACCAGCATCCTGCCGGACATGCCAAGATGCAGCAGCAGCGTGGTTCCCCGGTCCAGATCGGCCAGCAGGTATTTCGCCCGCCGCCGCAGCGTGATCACCCGCGCGCCGGTCAGCACCTGAACCAGATCGGGCGGCAGCGGCCAGCGCAGATCCGGCCGGCGCGCCTCGGCCCGGGCGATGCGCGATCCCTCGAGATGTGGCTGAAGACCGCGACGGACGGTTTCGACCTCGGGCAGTTCTGGCAATCCGGTCCCTTTCGTCGCATTGTGCCGCAGGCGCATTCATGACCATTGTGCCGCAGGCAGGCCGGACCTATCTGGCGTCGGAACAGGCAAACGGCAAGCGCGATGAGCGACAAGAAGCAGACCCATTTCGGCTTTCGGACCGTGGACGAGGACGCAAAGGCCGGGATGGTCCACGGCGTCTTTTCGCGCGTCGCCTCGCGATACGACCTGATGAACGACCTGATGAGCGCGGGCGTCCACCGGCTGTGGAAGAACGCGATGATGGATTGGCTGGCGCCGCGCGGCGGCCAGCACCTGCTGGACGTCGCGGGCGGCACCGGCGACATCGCCTTCCGCTTTCTGGATCGCGCGCCGCAGGCGCGCGTCACCGTCTGCGACATGACCGAATCGATGCTGATCGAGGGGCGCAAGCGCGCCGATGCGGCCGACAGGGGTGATCGCCTGGCCTGGGTTACGGGCGATGCGATGGCGCTGCCCTTTCCCGACAGCAGCTTCGATCGCTACACGATCAGCTTCGGCATCCGCAATGTCACCCGCATCCCCGACGCGCTGGCCGAGGCATATCGCGTCCTGCGTCCCGGCGGGCGGCTGATGGTGCTGGAATTCAGCCGGCTGCCGGTGCCCGCGATGCAGTGGGCCTATGACCGCTACAGCTTCAACGTCATCCCGGCGATGGGGCAGGCGGTGACCGGCGATCGCGACAGCTATCAATATCTGGTCGAATCGATCCGCAAGTTTCCCGATCAGGAGGCGTTCGGCGCATTGATCCGCGAGGCGGGTTTCGGGCGGGTCCAGTGGCGCAACCTGTCGATGGGAATCGCCGCGCTGCATTCCGGCTGGAAACTGTAGCCCATGCGCGGCCCGCACAATATCCTGCGCCTGATCCGAACCGGCGCCACCTTCGAACGCACCGGCGCGATGGGCGCGGTTCTGGACGCGGTCGAGGCGCCGCCCCGCCTGCGGCTGGCCGCGCGGGTGCTGGGCTGGCCGTTCCGCTGGCTGGGCTATCCGGGCGATCCCGCCCTGCCGCCGATCACCCGCGCGATCACCGCGCTTGGACCGGCCTATATCAAGTTCGGCCAGATCCTGTCGACGCGCGCCGATGTGGTCGGGATCGAACTGGCCGAACAGCTTCGGATGTTGCAGGATCGGCTGCCGCCCTTTCCGACCGCGATCGCCCAGCAGATCGTCGCGGCCGATTTGCGCCGGCCGGTCGATGCGTTGTTCAGCGAGTTTTCCGAACCGGTCGCCGCCGCCTCGATCGCGCAGGTGCACAGGGCGCGGGTGCGCGAAACCGGGCAGGAGGTCGCGGTCAAGGTGCTGCGCCCCAATATCGGTGCCGCCTTCCGCCGTGACATCGACGCCTTTCACTTTGCCGCCTCGATCATCGAATTTTTGTCGCCCGGCAGCCGCCGCCTGCGTCCGCGCGACGTGGTCAGCCATTTCGAAGGCGTGGTGACGGCAGAACAGGACATGCGGCTGGAAGCCGCCTCGGCCTCGGAATTCGCCGAGAACACGCGCGGCGACGAGGCGTTTCAGGTGCCGCTGCCGCATTGGCAATTGTCGGCGCGCCGGGTGCTGACCTCGGACTGGGCCGAGGGGTTGCCGATGGGCGATCCGCAGGCGCTGATCGCGGCGGGCCACGACACGACCCGGATCGCCACGCGGGTGATCCAGCTGTTCCTGCAACATGCCCTGCGGGACGGGTTCTTCCACGCGGACATGCATCACGGCAACCTGAAGGTTGCGTCGAACGGGGATGTGATCGCCTATGATTTCGGCATCATGGGCGAGATCGACGAATATACCCGCCGCGTCTATGCCGAGATCCTCTTTGGCTTCATCCAGCGCGATTACCGCCGCGTGGCCCGCGTCCATTTCGAGGCGGGCTATGTGCCGCGCGACCGCGACGAGGCGCAATTCGCCCGCGCCCTGCGCGCCGTGGGCGAGCCGATCTTCGGCGCCGATGCCAGCCGTATCAGCATGGCCAGCCTGCTGGCCTATCTGTTCGAGGTGACGGAACGCTTCGGGATGCGCACCCAGACGCAGCTGATCCTGCTGCAACGGACCATGGTCGTGGTCGAGGGGGTGGCGCGGTCGGTCGATCCGCAGCTGAACATCTGGGAGGCGGCGCGTCCGGTCGTGTCGGACTACATCAAGTCCAATCTGGGGCCGCGCGCGCTGGCCTCGGACATGGCGAAGGTGGCGCAGACGGTCGGCCGCTATGGACCGCTGCTGCCGCAGATCGTCGAACAGGCATTGTGGAACCGTGCCCATCCCGAAGACGCCGCGCCCGCCCCGGCGGCCCCCGCGTCGCGCGTGCCCCTGTGGCTGGTCACGGTGCTGTCGCTGGCGGCCGGCGCCGCGATCGGCCTGGCATTGGGATAAGAAACATTGCCGGCCGGCCCCGGGTCGCAGACGGGATGCGCGCCCCGCCCCGCAAGAGCATCGCCAAGAGGCATGGTCGGGATCCGGTCAACCCGATCGGAAGCGATCCGGCGCAGGCGCGTCGCCATCCATCCACAGCCCGGCGCGGTCCTCTGCTTCGGGCTTCAGAAACACAGGATCTCGGCCTCGGCCTCGGCGCGGCGCAGCTTCGCCACCATGTCGTTCATCTCGGCCATGCCCTTGAACATCGAGGCGCGCTCGCCCGTCGTCTGCTGCATCCGCAGGACGGTTTCCGCCTGGACGTAGTCGTCATAGGGCAGCACCGTCGCGATCTGGTCGATGGAACAGGAACATCGGTCCAGCATCTCGCGATTCTCGCCGTTGGTGGCCATGCAGGCGAAGACATATTCCGCCCGCGCATTGGTCGGGAAGTCGTTGACCGCCTGCGCCCGGGCACCCGGCGCGGCCAGAGCGGCGGTCAGGGGCACGGCCAGGATCAGCGCGCGGATCATTGCAGCACCATGCGGTTCCGGTACCCGGGCGTCCCGCCCTGCGTTTCGGCCAGCAATTCGCGGATCGGGGCCTTGGGGTCGCTGTCCAGAACGAAGGTCAGGGTCAGGCTCTCGAAACCCTGCATCCGCGCGGCGTTGGGATCGTCGGCGAAGGGGCGGAAGGTCGCCTTGCGGGCCGCGCCGGCGGCCGCGATCTGGCCGCCCCGGAAGATCGCATCCTTGATGCGGTTGCGGATATAGAAGGGGCTGCCGCCGGTCAGCCGGGCCATGTCGCGGGTGGTCTGTTCCAGGAAGAAGACCAGCACCGGATCGCCGCCCGAAATCGGGAAGGGCCCGATCTCGCGGCTGCGCGTATCGGTCTTCTGGGTGATTTGCAGGATCGGCTTCTGGTCCGTGGGGTCGATCGCTTCGCGCAGCGTGACCGAGCCGTCATCGACTTGCACAAACCCCTCGGCCTCGGGGCCATCGACGCGATGCGACCAGCGCATCCCGTCCCGTTGCAGTTTCCACGGCCCGCGTTCGGCAAAGACCGCGTCTCCGGCCTCGCCCGACAGGGCCGGCGCGGCCGACAGGGCCAGCCACAGGGCCGTCACGATGGCGCGTTTCATGATCTTGTCCTCCGGTTTTCCCCGCCACGACGATTGCGCCGCGCGCGCCCGAGGGCAAGCCCCGGCAGGCCCGGTCTCAGCCCTTGGTCGCAGGGATTCAGCCCAGAAGGCGGCCCAGCATCTCGCCCAGTTCGGCCGGGCTGACGGGCTTTTCCATCAGGTTCACCCCGATCGCGGCGCAGGCGCGCGCGATGTCCGGGTCGCGCCGCGCGGTCACCATCACCGCGGGCACGGCATGGCCTGCGCTGGTGCGCAGGGCGTCGATGGCCTTGATCCCGTCATCGCCGCTTTCAAGGTTGTAGTCGGCCAGGATCACGTCCGGCGGCTCGTCGCCCATCGTGGCCAGCGCCTCGGCGGTGCCGCCGGTGACGCGGGCCACCATGCCCAGCCGGTCGGTCAGGATCATCTCGTATCCGCGCCGCATCCCGGCGTCATTCTCGATCACCAGCGCGACCCGGCCGCGCAGCGCGCGGATCATCCGGTCGGGGGGCTGGGCGCGGCGGTCGATGGCGGCATCGACCAGGGGCAGGCCGACGCGGAACAGGGTGCCGCGCATCGCCTCGGAGGTCAGGCTGATCGGGTGGCCCAGCTTGGCGCAGGCGCGCTTGACGATGGACAGGCCCAGCCCCATGCCCGGCGTTCCGGATTCGGTGCCCAGCCGCTGAAACTCGTCGAAGACGCGGTTGCGGTCCACCGCCGGAATGCCGACGCCGGTATCATAGACCGACAGCCAGCAGGTGCCGCCCCGCCGCCGCGCGCCCACCAGGACGCCGCCGCGATGGGTATACTTGATCGCGTTCGAGACCAGGTTCTGCGCGATCCGGCGCAGGAAGACGGGATCGCTTTCGACCACCGCATCGGTCTGCACGAAGGTCAGGCCCAGGCCCTTTGCTGCGGCCACCGGCGCATATTCGGCGGCCAGCCTGCTGAACAGATCGCCCAGGGCGACCGGCTGGCGGTGAAACTCGATCCGCTGGCTGTCCAGCCGCGAGATGTCGAGCACGGCATGCATCAGTTGTTCCACCGATTCGAAGGCGCCGCCCAGCCGGTCGGTCAGTTCGCGCTGCGCCTCGTCCAGCCTAGTATCGGCCAGCGCGGCCAGAAACAGCCGCGCCGCCGAAAGCGGCTGCAACAGATCGTGGCTGGCCGCGCGCAGGAAGCGGGTCTTGGACCGGTTGGCCTCTTCGGCGGCGGCGCGGGCCACGGCCAGTTCGCGGTTGCGCTGCGACAGGTCGGCCATGGCCTTTTCCAGCTCGCGCGTGCGGGCCATGACCTCTTGTTCCAGCGCGACCGCGGCCTGAAACATCGACCAGGCCGAGCCGCGGGTTTCCTCGAGCCGGTCGATGCGGTCGATCAGCACGCCGGTGATGCGGCGCAGCTTTTCGACCTGTCGCTCGGGCGGGTCGTCCTCACGCAGCATGGCTGTCGCCGGGCGCCCCGTGATCCATGAAGGCAAGACCCACGAAAGTCTGGTTCACGTGCATTCCGCTGTGCTGTTCGCCATAGGTGTTGAAACCCGCGACGCGGAAGCGGGTGAACAGATCCGACATCACCGTCGCCAGCCCGGCCCGTTCCAGCGCCAGCCGCCGCAGGATGCAGTCGAAGCCCAGAACCATCAGCGGCGGGCGCGGCAGGGCCGACAGCGCCTGAAGGAAACCCTGGGTCATGTCCTCGGCCCGACCCAGCGTCAGCACGGTGCCGGTATCGATCGCCGACATCAGCGACAGGCCGCCATCCTCGGTCACTTCGCTGATGGCGCGGACATGGTGGCGGCGCCCGGTGCGCAGCAGCAGCGGGCGGCGCGCGAATTCGGTGGGCGTCAGCCGGTCGCGGGCAATGCCGGTCAGGCGGGCATATTCATCGGCGGCCGGCTCTGCGTTCAGTTCCAGGATCCGGCGCTTTTCGGGGATCGCCGCGGTCACGACGGCACGCGTCTCGGTCGGGCTGAAATGGGCGAATGTCACCTCGCTGATCGCCAGATCGGTCTCGACCAGCAGGAAGATCGCCGCGTCCGACAGGGTGTGACCCCGAGCCAGCAGGGTGGTGCGGCGGAAATCCAGCCCGTCGCCCGCCGATCCGCCCAGGACCGGGACCGAGGGCAGGGCCGCCTCCAGCGTCGCGACCAGTGCGTCTTCCTGCCCGGCAAGCCCGTCAACCAGCAGCAGGCCGAACAGCGAGCGGCCCGGATCGGGGGCAAAAGCGCGGTGCATCCGCCGCAGCCCCGCCATCCAGTCCGACACCGGCAGTGCGCCCAGATCGCGCAGAAGATGGGCGCTGGCGCGAAAGCTGGCTGTGGGAAAGCCGATGGCCACGATGCTGTCCGAGGCATAGCCTGACGGCCCGATCTCGCCGGCCGAGGAACAGCCCGCGATGATGCAGTCGCCGGGCAGGCCGGCCTTCAGCGCATCGCCCAGAGGTGCAAGCTCGTCCCCCTTCGCGCCGAAGACCAGAACCAGGGCGGGCCGGGCTCCGCGCAGGCCGTCCAGCAGGATCGAGGCCGGGTTGGCCGCCCCGCGGCCGGCCTGCACGGCCACCGGCCCGGCGACGCCCTCCTTCGCAGCCGGGCCGGTATCCATCAGCCGGCCTCGAACAGCCTGACCGAATTCGCCAGAAGCACCGCCTGGGTGCGGCGGCGCGCGTTGATCTTGGACATGATCGCCGTGATGTGGGTCTTCACGGTCGCCTCGGCGATCGACAATTCGTAGCTGATTTCCTTGTTCGCCTTGCCCTGGCAGATCAACCGCAGGATCTTCATCTGCTGCGGTGTCAGCGTGGAAAAGCGGCGGGCCAGTTCGGCCCTGGCCGTGTCCTCGGCATCCGGTTCGCCGGGATGATAGCTGTCGGGGGTCACGTGTTCGCCGCCCCACATGCGGCGCAGGCTGTCCACCAGCGCCTCGCGGCTCAGCGACTTGCTGATATAGCCCTGTGCCCCCGCGGCCATCGCGGCCGCGATCATGGCATGTTCCAGATCGGCCGAGATCATCGTGATCGGCACGTCGGGAAGCTGCCGGCGCAGGGTGACGATGCCTTCCGAACCGCGCGCATCCGGCAGGTTCAGATCCAGGATCACGGCATCGGGCGCACCCTGCGCCTTGATCTGTTCCATGGCGGCGGCAAGGCTGCGCGCGGTGCGCACGTTTTTCAGGCCAAAGCTGATCTTCAGCGTCAGCGCCAGCGCGTCGCACATCAGCGGATGATCGTCCACGATCAGGATTTCGCGCACCTGATCCGCGCTTGGTCGTGGCGACGGCGATTGTCGCGCCTGCATGGCTGCGGCGGTCATCACATTTCCTCCCCGAGATCCCCCTTGTCGCGGCCCTCCCGAAGTCGCAACAATATGCCGCGATTGTAGAACTGCGGCGTGGTAAAGCAACCCTGATCTGCGACCAAGGTCTAGCATCGCCCGCCTTGCGAGCCCGCCCGGGCCATGACACCCTGACCGCAACCGGGAAGGATCGAGATGATGGACATCATCCGCAGGCAGATCGCCCGCGCGGCCCTGGCGCTTGTGCTGACGGTCGCGCCCGCCTTCGCGGCCGTGCCGGTCATCACCATCGGCGCGCTGGAAAACGGCACGGTCAACTGGGAATTGCAGACCATCATCGGCCGGGGTCTGGACCGCAAGAACGGCTTTTCGCTGAAGGTTCTGCCGCTGGCCGGCAATCCCGCGACGCAGATCGCCATGCAGGGCGGCCAGGTGGACAGCATCGTCTCGGACTGGCTGTGGGTGGCCCGGCAGCGCGCGGCCGGCGCCGATTTCACCTTCCTGCCCTATTCGACCGCCGTGGGCGGGCTGGTCGTGCCGAAGGACAGTCCGGCGCGGACGCCGGGCGATCTGGAGGGGCAGAAGATCGGCATCGCGGGTGGCCCGGTGGACAAGAGCTGGCTGATCCTGCGGGCCTGGAACCGGCAGCGGAACGGCGTCGATCTGGCCGATGCGACGCGACAGGTCTTCGGCGCCCCGCCGGTGATCCGCAACGCCGCCGAAACGGGTCAGGTCGCTGGCGCGGTCAATTTCTGGCACTATCTCGCCCGGATGAAGGCGGCGGGGATGCGCGAGATCATCAGCGTCAGCCAGGCCGCGACCGATCTGGGGCTGGACCCCGCCACCCCGCTTCTGGGCTATGTCCTGCGCGAGGACTGGATCGCGGCGCATCCCGATCTGGCGCGCGGCTTCGCGCGGGCCTCGCGGCAGGCCAAGGACCTGCTGGCGCGCGACGATGCCGCCTGGGAGGATCTGCGCCCGATCATGAATGCCGATTCCGAGGCCGAGTTCCGGGCCCTGCGCGACGGCTGGCGCGCGGGGATCCCGCCCGACCGGCCGGTCGATGCGGCGAATGCGCAGAAGATGTTTTCGGTCATGGCCGATCTGGGCGGCGAGGATCTGACCGGCGGCTTGACGCGGCTGCCCGAGGGGCTGTTCTGGTCCGGTGACTAGGCGGCCCCGATATCCATGGCAAGCCCCCGGCACGGTGCCCGGGCTTTTGTCGCTGACGGCGATGCTGGCGCTGTGGTTCGTGCTGGCCCTTCTGTCGGACAATCCGCGCGCCGTGCCGGGGCCGGGCGCGGTCTGGTCCGAACTGGTGGCGATCGCCGCGTCGGGCGAGCTGTGGTTTCATGCCGGAATGACGCTGTTCCGGGTGCTGGCCAGCTTCGTGCTGGCGATGGCGGTGGGGCTGGCCTTGGGTCTGTGGATGGGCCGGTCGCGCGCCGCCGACCATTGGCTGAATCCGGGCCTGGTGATCGCGCTGAACCTGCCTGCGCTGGTGGTGATCGTGCTGGCCTATATCTGGATCGGCCTGAACGAGGTCGCGGCCATCGTCGCCGTGGCGCTGAACAAGATCCCGGTCGTGACCGTGATGCTGCGCGAGGGCGCGCGCGCCCTGCGGCCCGATCTGGACGACATGGCCCAAGCCTTTCGCATGACGGCGCCGGCCCGGTTGCGCCATGTCGTGCTGCCGCAGCTGGCGCCGCATGTCGCGGCGGCGGCGCGGGCGGGAATTTCGCTGATCTGGAAGATCGTTCTGGTGGTCGAGCTTCTGGGCCGCTCGAACGGGGTCGGCTTCAAGATCTACCTGCTGTTTTCCAGCTTCGATGTGGCCGGCGTGCTGGCCTGGGCGCTGGCCTTCGTCGCGGTCATGCTGGCGATCGACCTGGCCGTGCTGCGCCCCTGGGAGGCGCGGGCAAACCGCTGGAGGCGCGATGCGGATTGAGCTGCGCGGCAAATCCTTTGCCGGGCGCGCGGTGCTGGGGCCGATCCGGCTGACCATCGGGCGCGGCCGGCGGGTCGCCGTCCTGGGGCCGTCGGGGATCGGCAAATCTACGCTGTTGCGGATCGTCGCGGGGCTGGATCGGGATTTCGACGGCCAAGCGGAAGGCGATGAGCGGCTGGCGGTCGTGTTCCAGGAACCGACCCTGCTGCCCTGGCGGCGGGCGCTGGACAACATCACGATCGCCGCGGGCTGCGATGCGGCGGTCGGGCGCGACCTGATGGCGCAGGTCGGGCTGGCGGGGCGCGAGGATCAGTTTCCGCGCCAGATGTCGCTGGGCCAGCAGCGGCGGCTGGCGCTGGCACGCGCCTTTGCCGCCCGGCCCGATATCCTGCTGATGGACGAACCCTTCGCCAGCCTCGATCCCGAAACCGCGACGCGGATGATCCGGCTGGCCGCCGGCCTGCTGGATCGCAGCGGGGCGGGGCTGTTCCTGGTCACCCATGACGCCGGCGAACCGGCGCGGCTGGAGGCGCAGGTCTTTCGATTGTCGGGCCATCCTGCGGTCCTGCAGCGCGATCGGGACTGACCCGGTTGCGCCGGCATGAACGCGGCCGGCCGGCCTAGCCTGCCGCCTCGAAGGTCTGATTCCACAGGTTTCCGTCCACATCCTCGGCGCGGACGCTGATCGGCTGGCCGTTCGGCTGATAGGCGAAGCGGAAGACCGGATCCTCGCTGACCGAAATTCCGGCCTGCATGGAAAACAGCAGTTCGTCGCCCTGCCGCACCTCCAGCCTGTCGATGAACATCGCCGGAATGTTGAGCAGCGTCACCTGATCGCGTTGCAGGCCCGAAAACATCGGGTGCCGGATCATCAGCGTGCCGATCTGGCGGCCATCCTGCTGCGCCGTCTTCCAGCGCATCTGGCCCATCAGGGCCTCGACCGTGGCCATGTCCTTGCCCGCCGGCGCCGAGCAGCCGCCCGAGGCCTTGACGAAACGGCCGGCCATGACCTTGCCGCCCCCCGCCTGCGTTCCGATGGCGCGCACGTCGGAATAGGCGTTGACACGGACGCGAACCTCGAAATCCAGGGGCATCAGCGCCGGACCAAAGCTGTATTCGGCGGCGACGGGGGCGGGATTCTGGTCGATGACCAGGGTCAGGTCGGACAAGGGCGGGGCGTCGGCGGCCTGGGTCAGCCGGATCGGCACCAGCGCCGCGTCATTGGCGCGAACCGGTGCGTCCAGATCCAGTGCCGCCGGATCGATGGGCGGTTCCTCGGTCAGGCCGGCGACGGAATCGCGCAGATCGTCCCAGATCGCGGAGGGCTGCATCGGGTTGTCCTGCGCGAATGCGGGTGATGCCAGCAGAAGCGCGGCCGCAAGCCATGTCTTCATCACTTATCCTCCCTTTTTCATGCGTCGGTAGATCAGATCGGCAGTGTCCGAGGCCGCATCCTCTTCGGCCCGCGCCACCACCCGCGCACGCAGCGGCGATTTCGAACAGACCGGGTCGGTCGCCCGCGCATCGCCCGCCAATGCCATAGCTTGACACCGACAGCCGCCAAAATCCACGGTTTTCCGATCGCAGGACCGGCAGGGTTCGGACATCCATGCGGTGCCGCGAAAGGCGTTGAAACTGTCGGACATATGCCAGATGTCGGACAGGGCCCTATCCTTCACGTTCTCGAATTTCATCCAGGTGATGGACTGCGCGGCGTGGCAGGGCAGCACCGTGCCATCGGGCGCGACATTCAGGCCGGTGCTGCCCCAGCCGCCCATGCAGGCCTTTGGATAGATGGCGTGATGGTCGGCGGGCACGTAGTCGATGACCATGCGTCCGCGCAGCCGGATGCGGGCTTCGTTGACGATCCGGCGTGCCGCCGCCGCCTGATCGCCCGTGGGCATCAGCGCGGCGCGGTTCAGGTCGGCCCAGCCGTGGAACTGCACCGTGGCGACCTCGATCCGTCTTGCGCCCAGCGTTTCCGCAAGGTCGATCATGTCGGGCAGCCGGTCCATGTTCTGCCGATGCACGACGGCGTTGATCGTCAGCGGAAAGCCGATCTCCGTGACCCAGCCGGCGAACCCCATCTTCTTGTCCCACGACCCCGGATGGCCGCTGATGCGGTCGGCCATGTCCGGCCGGATGCCCTGCAGCGACAGCTGCACGTGATCGACGCCGGCGCGATCCAGTTCTTGCAGCCGGTCGCGCGTGATGCCGATGCCCGAGGTGATGAGGTTGACGTAAAGCCCCGCCTCGCGCGCGCTGGTCACGATCTGCGCCAGGTCGCGGCGCGCGCCGGGCTCGCCGCCCGAGACATGGACCTGCAACACGCCCAGATCGGCGGCCTCGCGGAACACCCGCGCCCAGTCCTCGGCCGGCAGTTCGGCCTGCGCGCGGGTCAGTTCGACCGGGTTGGAACAATAGGGGCAGGCGAGGGGACAGCGATGCGTGATCTCGGCCAGCATCGCCATCGGCAGGCCGGGGCGGACGGGGTTGCCGTCAAGGTCGCGCGGCTGGGCGTGGTCCTTCATGGCGCGTCCTTCACGAACACCATGCGGCGCTCGACGAGGCCGGTCAGGAAATCGCTCAGGTCGGCAGCGATCTGCCGGGCCGGGGCGTTGTATCGTTGCGCCAGCCGGGTTGCGATGGCGGCCATGGATCGCCGGCCGTCCAGTTCGGACAGGATGGTGTCGCCGACGGCGTCCAGCTGCATCGCGCGTTCGGGCGCCTGCAGCACGCGGATGCCGCGCACGCGGTCATGGGCCAGACGCACGCCGCGCGGCAGATAGGGTATCTGGTCGGGGGCGATCAGCGGATCCATCAGGCCATTCCCTCGCCGGGTTGCCAGGCGCCGGGGGGGATGTTGCCCTGGACATAGCCATGCCACAGCGCATCCAGCTGCGCCCACAGCACGTCGGTCTTGAAGATCAGCGCCGCCGCTGCCGCGTCCTGTCTTTCGCGCGTGTCGGCATGGCTCAGCACGTAATCCAGCCCGAAGGCCACGTCGTCGGGGGCCTCGCTCAGCCGCTTTCTGAAATAGGCAAGGCTGGTATCGTCGGCGAAATCGTAATGCGCCAGCAGCCCCTCGATCCGCTGGGCATGGATTTTCGGCGCGAACAGTTCGGTCAGGCTGGCAGCCACCGCATCGAGCAGCGGCATGTCACGGACGAAGCGGAGATAGGCATCGACGGCAAAGCGGGTGGCGGGCATGACGCCCGCGCCGCTGGCGACGTAATCCGGATCCAGCCCCACTGCGCGGGCCAGAGCCAGCCAGCGGCGGATGCCGCCGCCTTCGGCGACGCCGCCGTCGTGATCCTCGATCCGCTTGCGCCAGGCCCGGCGCAAATCGGGGTCGGTGACGCGGGACATGAAGGCCGCGTCCTTCATCGGGATGCGGGATTGATACATCCATCGGTTGATAACCCAGGCGCGCACCTCGTCCGGGGTGCAGTCGCCGCCGTGCAGCCGCGCGTGGAAGGGGTGGCGGTCGTGATAGCGTTCGGCGCCGATGGCGCGCAGCCGCGCCTCGAATTCGTCGCGGGATTGCGGGCCGTGGCCTAGATCCTTCACAGCGTGATCTCCATGCCGTCGCGGCCGATCTGCCAGCCTTGCCTGCGGGCCTGCGCGGCCTCGGCGCTGTCGGGATCGGTCAGCGGGTTCGAATTGTTCATGTGGACGAAGATGCGCCGCCCGACCGACACGTCGGCCAGCGCCGCGATGGAATCGCCAGCGGCCATATGGCCCATGCGGTGGCCGGTCTTCCGGCCAAGTCCCATGCGGATCATCTCGTCGTCCTGCCACAACGTGCCGTCGAACAGCAGCGCGTCCGCCCCCGCGATGCGGTCCTTCAGCCATTCCGGCATCGCCGCGCAGCCGGGAATATAGAGACCGCGCTTGCCGTTGGCGGCCAGTTCAACCCCCACCGTCGTCTCGCCCATCAGGCCGGTCTCGACGATATCGCCTTCCTGATACAGCGGCACCTTGCCGGGAACCGCGAAGAGGGTCGCGGTCAGGCCGGGCAGCAGGTCCGTCGGCCGGTCCAGCGTCACCTTGCGCCGCCGCACCAGATCGGCGCGCAGGGCGGTCAGCATCGGGTTGGCGGCCAGCGCGTCGTGAATGGCCTCGGTCGCGAACAGGTCGAAGGGCTGGCTTTCGCGCAGCGTCAGCAGGCCCGCCACATGGTCGATGTCGCCGTTGGTCAGCAGGACCGCGCGCATCGGCATGTCACGCGGCCCGGTCGGATGCAGCGCCGGGGTCGCGGCCATCTGCGTGCGGATATCGGGCGAGGCGTTCAGGATCGCCCAGTCGCGGCCATCCGCGCTGACCGCGACCGAGCTTTGACTCAGCGACGGGATGCGTCCGGCGCGGGCCGCGCGGCAATTCGCGCAGCCGCAGTTCCATTGCGGCAGACCGCCGCCCGCCGCCGCACCCAGAACGATGATCCTCATGTCTCCACCGACGCAAAGACCCCGCCCGAGATCGTCGGACGGGGCCGTTCACCTTGCCTGTTTTCCAAGGCTCAGAACAGGACGGGCTCGTCCTCGGCCGGGGCATACATGTTGATCTCCATGCCGCAGGCAATCTCTTTCAGAATCGGTTTGGTCCAGGCCATGTGTCATCCTCCGTTCACATTCGCCGCTGTGGCGACTGTCATTCATGTTAAAGCAGTCTGTGCGCCAAACAACCAGACCAAGGTCGCAATTCGCGCGGATATGATCGAAACCACCACCATCAGCGGGAAGATTCGGCAATGTTTTACCTGATCTTGACCGCCTGCCTTGCCGGTCCGTCCGGGAGCTGCGGGCCGATCTTGCTGCCGCAGGGCGATGCCGCGACGCGGCAGGAATGCACCGCGCAGGCGCGGCGAATCAGCGAGGCGTGGCTGTCCGGACGCAAGGGGCTGCGATCCGGCGGCACGGCCTGTGTCGCGACAGCGGATCTGCCCGCCCTGCCGCTGCGGCAGATCGCGCCGGGCATCCTGCTGTTTCAGGGCGATCCCGTGCAACTGGAGGATTCGCCCGACGGCAGGATCGCCAATCTGGCGGCGGTCGTCGGCGATGCCTCGGTCGCGGTCATCGACAGCGGCGTGTCGCGCGCCCAGGGCCAGCAGCTTTACGCCGCCATCCGGCGGGTGACCGACCGGCCGATCAGCCATCTGATCGTGACGCACATGCATCCCGATCACGCAATGGGCAGCGCCGTATTTGCCGAGGCGGGGGCCGAGATCGTGGGCCATCGCGCCTTGCCGCGCGCGCTGGAGGCGCGGGCGCCCACCTATCTGGACAACATGGCGCGACTGTTCGGGCCGCAGGCGATGATCGGAACCGAGGTGCTGGCGCCGGATGTCGTCGTCGGCAATCGTCTGACCATCGACCTGGGCGGACGGGTGCTGCAACTGAACGCGGCGCAGACGGCCCATACCGACAACGATCTGTGGATCCGGGACCAGGCGACGGGCACGCTGTTCACCGGTGATCTGGTCTTTCGGGATCTGACGCCGATCGTTGACGGATCGGTGCTGGGCTGGCTGGACTGGCTGGCGCGCCCGCCGCGACCCCCGCCGCCGCTGATCGTGCCGGGCCATGGCGCGATCTCGGACGAGTGGACGGCCGCGGCAGGACCGCAGATCCGGTTCCTGAAGGCGCTGGTCGACCAGACCCGGCAGCGGATCGGCGAAGGCCAGCCGATGTCGCAGGCGGTGCCCCAGATCGGCAAGGCTCTTGCGCCGATGGCCGATGGGTGGAATTCCTTTGACATGTCGGTCGCCCGTGACGCGACCGCCGCCTACAAGGAGCTGGAATGGGAATAAGTCCCATTTGACAGGGGACGCGGCTGCGCCGATGCTGGCGAAAAGGATCAACATCCTGCGATTCATCCTAAAACGGGAGGGTAACTTGAGGAAAGTTCTGTATCTGACGGCCGCGATGGCGGCCCTGTCGGCGGGCGCCGCGCAGGCCCAGAAGGTGATCGAACCGGGCAGCGACGACCGCATCGACTGGCAGAGCCTTGAGGATTTCAAGGCCAGCTACGGCAATCTGGAAGGGCAATCCTTCACCATTCTCGGGCCGTGGCTGGGCGAGGATCAGACGCTGTTCACCTCGCTTCTGCCCTATTTCGAAGAGGCGACCGGGGCCAAGGCGAACTATTCCGGTTCGGACAGTTTCGAACAGCAGATCGTGATCGACAGCGATGCAGGCTCGCCGCCCGATATCGCGGTGTTTCCCCAGCCCGGTCTGGCCGCCGACATCGCCCGGAAAGGGAATCTGAAGCCCCTGGGCGAAGAAACCGCCCAATGGGTGCGCGACAATTATGCGGCCGGTGACAGCTGGGCCAAGCTGGGCACCTATGCCGGCGCCGACGGCACGCAGCAATTCTATGCCTTTCCGTTCAAGGCGGACGTGAAATCGCTGGTCTGGTATGTGCCCGAGAATTTCGAGGATGCCGGCTACGAAGTGCCCAAGACCTACGAGGATCTGAAGGCGCTGACCGAACAGATCGCCGCGGATGGCGAAACCCCCTGGTGCATCGGGCTGGGCTCGGGCGGGGCGACCGGCTGGCCCGCGACCGACTGGGTCGAGGATCTGATGCTGCGGATGAATCCGCCCGAGGTCTATGACGGCTGGGTGACCAACGAGATCCCGTTCAACGATCCCAAGGTGGTCAAGGCGATCGAGGAATTCGGCTGGTTCGCCAAGAACGACGATTATGTCGCGGGCGGCGCGGCCGCCGTGGCCTCGACCGATTTCCGCGACAGCCCCAAGGGTTTGTTCGACAGTCCGCCCTCGTGCTACATGCACAAGCAGGCCAGCTTCGTTCCCTCGTTCTTCCCCGAAGATGTCGAGGTCGGGCTGGATGCCGATTTCTTCTACTTCCCGGCGCCGGCCGATGGCAGCATGGGCCAGCCGGTCCTGGGCGGGGGCACGCTGTTCTCGGTCCTGACCGACAATCCCGCCGCGCGTGCCTTCATCGATTTTCTCAAGACCCCGGCCGCGCACGAAATCTGGATGGCCCAGAAAAGCTTCCTGACGCCATACAAGGGCGCCAATCCGGATGCCTACGCCAATGACGGGCAAAAGAAGATGGGCAAGATCCTGACCGACGCCACGACCTTTCGCTTTGACGGTTCGGACCTGATGCCCGGAGCCATCGGCGCGGGCGCCTTCTGGACCGGCATGGTCGATTTCGTCGGCGGCGCCTCGGCCCAGCAGGTCGCCGACCAGATCCAGCAGACCTGGTCCACGCTGAACTGACCGCAAGAACCGGCCGCGGCGGCCCGACCCGCCGCGGCCCAGCGAAAAGAGGAGCGAGGGGATGGAGCTTTTGTGGCTGGCCTCGGGCACGATCATCATCGGTGTCTTCGGCTGCGTGGCCTGGTTCTGGGGCTCGAACATGATCCTCGACGCGGTCTATCCGCCGCGCGGCGCGGCGGCGGGCCGCAACATCCGAAGGGCCGGGCAGATCCGGCCCTGGCTGTTTCTGGGGCCGGCGATCCTGTTCCTGTCGCTCTATCTGGTTTATCCGGTGCTCGACAGCCTGTGGCGGTCGCTGAACAATGCCAATGGCAGCCGTTTCGTGGGATTCAGCAACTACACCTGGCTGGCGGGCGACAGCAAGTTTCGCGAATCGATGCTGAACAATCTGCTGTGGCTTCTGGTGGTGCCGGCGCTTTCGACGCTGTTCGGGCTGATCGCGGCGCAACTGACCGACCGCATCAGATGGGGCAATATCGGCAAGTCGCTGATCTTCATGCCGATGGCGATCTCTTTCGTCGGTGCCGGGGTGATCTGGAAATTCATCTACGAATATCGCGGCCCCGACGAGGTGCAGATCGGCCTGCTGAACTGGATCGTGACGAAACTGGGCGGCGATCCGCAGATCTGGCTGACGCTGATCCCGTGGAACAATCTCCTGCTGATGATCGTGCTGGTCTGGATCCAGACCGGCTTTGCCATGGTGATCCTGTCCGCCGCCCTGCGCGGCATCCCCGAAGAAACGATCGAGGCCGCGATCCTGGACGGGGCCTCGCCCATGCAGGTGTTCATGAAGATCAAGGTGCCGCAGATCATGGGCACGATTGCCGTGGTCTGGACGACGATCACCATCGTCGTGCTGAAAGTCTTCGACATCGTCTTCGTGATGACCAACGGCCAATGGGGCACCCAGGTCCTGGCCAACCTGATGTATGACTGGACCTTTCGCGCGTCCGATTACGGACGCGGCTCGGCGGTGGCGATGATCCTGATGGTCCTGGTCACGCCGATCATGGTCTGGAACATCCGCAATGCCCGCAGGGAGGTGCGCTGATGGACGGGATGGCGGGCCGCAAGTCGTCGCTGGTCTGGGCGGTCAACATTTCCGCCCTGCTGCTGGTGATCCTGTGGACGATCCCGACGCTGGGGCTGTTCGTGTCGTCCTTTCGCGACCGCGACCAGATCGCCAGTTCCGGCTGGTGGCAGTCCTTCTCGGCCTCCGAACAGACGGGGTTCGTGCGGACCGGAACCGACAAGGACGCGGAGCAGCGGGACGGGCTCTACATCATCGAGGGCAATGTCCTGGAGGGCGGGCAATCGCTGGTCGCCTGGGGCACCGACGCGCGCCAGCCGGCCGAGTTCCAGCCGGGCGAGACAACCCGGAT
>CEOS01086435.1_pt1 | contig 19567 bp, 17 predicted proteins | sample 530601 | NCBI WGS metagenome assembly CEOS01 (sample SAMEA2620666, study PRJEB7988) | marine metagenome | biome: marine biome (ENVO:00000447); feature: mesopelagic zone (ENVO:00000213); material: "saline water (ENVO:00002010), including plankton (ENVO:xxxxxxxx)" | depth 1000 m
GGCGAAGTGGCGACGCAAGAGTTTGGTAGGCCCGGCATCTCCTTAAAATAACAAATAACCATTTAAAACTATTACATATTATTCATCTCCTTGCCGACGGTACCCCAATGGATACCCCTATCACCACGTGACTGGCTTTAATGCTTTTTTTCATTATGCTTCACTCTTCTCCATTCAGTAAGTACAGCATGGCCAACAAATGGACCTTATACAGGAATCAATTAATTGGGCATGAGGGTGATGAAGGCCGATTAATCACGAGCAAAGGCACGGAGGAAAATATCCCGCACCTCATTCACATCGGAATCAATAACTTCAGCGCGATAGATTTCGGTTGCCCCAGACAGCAAGAAATCCTCGACTTTTGATATGCAAAGACCTCTCAATGCCTGGGCCAATCTTAGCGGGTTGCCTTCGCGTAATGAACCACAGCTCATGGCTTTGGCGAAATAATGGGCGAGTATCTTGTTGGTAACTGACTGTACTCGGGCATGATAAATTTGACCAATCTCCGGAAATCGGGCTCCCTCGCCTACGACCAATCGGTATAAGGATAAGGCATCTGCCGACGTTACCGTTTTCAGGAAATTAAAGAAAAAACGTTCGACCGCCGTGGCGACATCCTCAGAGGGATCAAGTATCAAGCAAAGCCGTTTGTGATACTCGGAGGTTGCTTGGTCAAGGACGGCGGTAAACAGCTCTTCTTTCGAAGGAAAATAGCGCCACAAGGTGCTCTTTGAGCCACCGAGCGTTGCAGCTATTCCTGACATGGTAGTCCGGGCATAGCCATCCTGCAGAAAGGATCGGCAAGCCACGGCAATGATGAACTGCCGTCGATCGGACTGACGCTCTTCCCTTCGAGAAGGCACCCCCTTAATCTTGGACGGCATAACCACAACTACAAGTTCGCCCTGGGATCAGAAAGGATAGGTCGCGGGTAGTGGAATTATCAATACAAAATCGCGCCCGTAAAGCTTTGTCCTCGAAACCTTATTTTTTGCGAATTTTTGACAATCTAGCTCTCACAGATTGCGAGCAGCGTTTTCTTGATCAACGTCTTAGTATGGCTGGTGATTGGCGACGGGGCATCGGCACCAGCCGCCAGCTCTTCGGCCAGCGCAAGGTCCTTTTCGCCGATGCCGGCCTGGCTGGCGAAAAAGGCGCGACGGGCGGCGTCTCCCGGATTATTGCGAAAATCGATGAAACCCGCCATCGGCGGGGTGAGATTGCCGTTGCGCTTCATCACGGTCAGCAGCTTGTCCATCGGCACGCCGGACGCCTCTGCCACATTGGCGACTTCGACACCCAGCATGATACCACACCAAGATATGAGATTGTTGCAGATCTTGAGGGCCATCGCCGATCCGAGCGGGCCGATATGCATCGTGTTCGTCGAAAAGGCGTCCAGTACGATCTGGACGCGCGCGGCGACGGCTTCATCGCCACCCGTCATGCAAAAGACGAACGGGCCGTTCTTGGTCATTTCAGTGCGCGTAACTGGCGCATCGATAACATCGACACCCACGGTGGCAGCTCGTTCGGCTATCTGCTGTGCAGTTTTGGGCTTGATCGTGCTGTGGATGAGCAGGCTCGCCCCCCGCTTCATTACAGGCAGCAGCGCATCAACACATTCCAGCACCTGCGTGTCGTCCCGGACACAAATCCCGACGGCGTCGGCGTCCTCGCCTACCTCCGCTATGGAGGCGGCGAGCTTCGCGCGGCCTTCGAATTTCGCAAGCGCATCGGGAAACACATCGTAAACAGTCAGGTCGAGCGGCAATTTGGCCAACTCCCGCGCCTGATCGCCGCCCATGCTGCCGAGGCCGATGAACCCAATTTTCCTGATACTATCTGTCATGAAATATCCCTCAGGCTTCGTCCAAGTTCGCGAATGAGCTAATCACTCCGAACGTCTTTCGTAAATCCCCGACGGGGTCCGCCTGACCGCCAAACCATTGCGGGAGCGCCAAGGCCGACAGGTCACGCCTAGCTTTTCGGCCCGAAACGAAAGGTGGCGCCGATGCCCCATGTGAAGGGATCGCCGATATAGTCGATCGCCGTGCCCAGTGTCGGCAACTGATCGGCGAATGCGCGGGTCACATATTTCTTGCCGCCGATGTTGCGGCCGAATACCGACAACTCAAGATTGGGATCTTCGATCTGCAGCGCGATACGCCCATTAAAGAGCCCGTATCCCGAAATGGTGTTGATCCGGTTGGCGATGGCGACCGCATCACGATAAGCCTGCGGACGACGCGGATCGGCGGTGAACAGACCGAAATTCTGTCGACCGATATAGGCGTAGTTCACGTGGATCGAGAGTTCCCCGACCGAAGTGGCGAGTTTCTGGGTCACCGAGATGCCGAACTGCTTTTTGGGCATCTGCGGCAGAGCCTCGCCGCTGCGGACGACCGAACAGCGGACTGAACCCGCAGCGGTGCCAGCGACGCAATCGGACACATTGGCGCCGGCGACGGGGACGAACTGCTGCTGCTCAACGAAGGTACCGGCGACATATTTGCCCTCGAGCAAGGCAAGATTGCCGGAGACCAGCATTCCTCCCCAAGGAACAGCGCTTATTTCGAGTTCGCCGCCATAGACACGCGCGTTACCCGAGTTGCGGAGGAATTGCGTGGTTGTACAAGCGAGCGCGCCCGGTGGAGTGATGCAGTCGGAAGCATTGCGCTGCACCTCAGACTGCCAGGAATGGAAAGCCGCAGCATTGATACGCAAACGGTTATCCGATGTACTGAACTTGACGCCGAGTTCAACGTCCCTGACCTTCTCCGGCTTGAACGGCGGCGTCGCGGCCGAACCATTACGCATGTTGAAGCCGCCGGCCTTCGATGCGGCGCTCGTTTTCACATAAGCAAACAGGCCGTCGGTGATCTCCACATCGATGCCTGCCGTCCAGGCGGGATAATCATATTTGACCGAACGCGGTAGGCTGCAAGGCGCAATGAAATCCGGATTTGAGAGCAGTTCAGGCGCGCAGCTATTAGCGGCCAGATTCGTTCTGTTCAGCAGAACAACCTCTCGCTTATCCCATGTCCAACGGACGCCTCCTGTAAGACGGATCGTATCGGTGAGACGGTAATAGCCCTGGCCGAACAGGCCGACCGAGATATTCTTCACTTTGCCGTAATTCAGGCTGAAACCGAAATTGGGTGCCGGGGCTGCGGGGGTAAAGGAGCCGAACGTCTGCGCCACCGACGATTCACGGCCGCTTTCTGTCGAATAATAGCTGCCGAGAATATAACTGAACCGATCGCCAAGCTCTCCGGACAACTGAAGTTCCTGGGAGTATTGATCGGACTTGTAGGCACTTTCGGCCGCCAGAATCTGAGCAGGCGTACCATCGAGTTCGTTCAGACCTATTGCGTTGCTGTAGCGATAGGCAGAGATGGATTTCACCGTAACAGAACCGATTTCGCCATCTATCGTGAGATTGCCGCCATAAGCTTCCAGCCTGTTATAGGCACTCCGGCTGCCCGCGGTCAGAAACCCATAATTGGACCCGACCGGCGGATTGGTGCTGAATGGAATGCCATAGGCATTATACCAATGGGCTTTGTTGTGCAGATATGCCGCAAGAGGGGTTGCGGCGTTGATCGCGCCGATTGCCGCGCTGGTGCCCGGATTGACCGCTGCGAGGCCGACGAACTGACCATGATCCTTGATGATATTGTAGTCGCCGCTGAGCGTCGCGGACCAGTTGCTGCCGGCGGGCGCCCAACGCAATTTAGCACGGGCATAATGGCTGTTACGGTCCTTCAATTCGCTGTTCGAGGTCACATTGCGGGCGTAGCCGTCGTGATCCACGAAATCATAGACGAAGCGCGCCGCCAATTCATCGCCCACCAATGGTACGTTGAGCACCGCGTCGATATTGCGATAATCATAGTTGCCGCCTTGAATGCGGAACTGTCCTTCGAAATCGCCCGTAGGATTGACCGTGACGATGTTGAGCGCGCCGCCGGTGGTGTTGCGACCGAACAACGTGCCCTGGGGGCCGCGCAGGACCTCGACCCGCTGGAGGTCGATGAGATCGGCCGAACCCTGCGAAGGACGCGGAATATAAACCCCGTCAACATAGGTCGCGACCGAAGGGTCGTTGGCGACGCCCGGGTTCAATGCCGGCATGCCGCGAATGGAGATATAGACGAAACCCGAACCGCCCGGGGCGCCGGTCGCGATCGACAGGCTGGGCGCGGTGCGCTGCAGACCAGCCACATCGCCGACCTGCGCCTGTTTGATCATTTCAGTCGAAAGAGCGGTGACGGCGACCGGCGTCGTCTGGATATTTTCCTCGGTCCGCCGGGCGGTGACCACGATGTCCTCTATTCCCACAGAACCGATCTGATCCGCCGCCACCGCCGGCGCAGCGGCCGTGACAAAAACCGACAAGCTCGCCAAGGCGCTTGTCCGAAACCATTTCTCTGAAGCCATATTATCCCCTCCCAGAGCCATTGCATACGGGCAGGACGTTTTTCTATCTCTACCCATCCCCATCGACGGCTAGCATTGGCAAGGAGCCCGGAAAACCGGCTTCCGCGCCATGTCCTGTCTGCGATCAAACCAATGTCCGCTTCGCGATGCTTTGGAATTTTTCGACCGTCGGGCCATGAACATGATGACGGTTTCGCGATGGGATGTCCGGTTTGCGCAATATGATTGAGCATCGACCTGTTTTGGATGAGGCCCCATAACATCGCTTATAAAAAGGGTCGACAGTAGGCTTTGAAAAGGGGGAGCGGACCCAATGGCGATGGCGAGCGAACGATCCAAGATTCAGCCGACTGGCACCATTCTCCCATGCCAACCGCTCACAACCGCCTATTTCCACGTCGAGGACAGCATCATTGCCAACGGCATTCGGGCCGACATCCGACATTTTGCCTGGGATCGCAGTTGTGACGCCATATTCGAGCCGAACAGTCACTATCTCGACTATTCGCTTGGCCCACGCGCGCGCGGCTCACGCCTGTTCCCCGACGGCCGTCGTCATGCGCCGCCCTTTGGCGAGGTGTCCTATCTGCCCAAGGGGAGCCAATTTGCGGCGCGCTGCGAACCCAGCGAATATCGCATTTTCTGTTTGACGTTTGAAAGCCACGCAGCAGATCAACTCTTCGAGAATGACACGCTACCTTCCTCATTGCCCCCCTGTTTCGATGTGAAGGCACCGTGGATACTGAACGGTATGTCCCGGCTTGCACACGAGGTGCGCCATCCCGGCTTCGCTCCCGCCATCATGGTCGAGACCATTGCGTTGTCACTGGTCATCGACCTCTGTCGACACCTTCAAATTCCACACAAATCCGATGTTGAAACCGATCAACGCATGGCGGACTGGCGCCTGCGCCGTCTTCAGGAACGGATCGAGGCGGAACTGGCGGGACCATTGTCGGTCGTCGACCTTGCGATAGAATGCGGTGTCAGCTCACGGCATCTGGCGCGGATCTTCAAGAACACGGTCGGAAAGACGCTCGGCAGCTACATTGCCGATGCGCGGATTGCGCGGGCCAAACGGGAATTGATGCAGGATGGCGCTCTCATCAAGGTCATCGCGGGCAATTGCGGCTTCCAAAGCGCTGCAGCCTTCAGTGCCGCCTTCCGGAAGGCGACAGGCCTCAGCCCAGGGGCATTCCGGAAGGATATACTATACAGCTAGACCGCACCAGAGCAGGGGCCGACGCCATCGACCCCGCTCCAGATTCCCGTTTCAGGCGCTCACTCCCCATATCGGTGGGCGTGAGAGCCTTGGGAATATTCAGCCCCATTGCAGGTGGAGGTCCGGCACATGCAGGATATTGCCCACATAATATGGCACCCGGAAACCGTCTTTGATCCGGAATTCCGGTATGGCCTTGACGAATTCCTCGACCGCGATCTGCAGTTCCAGCCGTGCCAGGTGCATCCCCAGGCATTTGTGGATGCCACTGCCCAGCGACATGTGCGGCGCCTTGCGATCGAAGCGGATCGCTTGGGGATCTTCATAGAAAGCCGGGTCGCGTCCCACCACGGGGGAACTAAACGCCACATAATCGCCGGGCATTATTTTCTGCCCATGAATCTCGATGACCTTGGTTGCGATACGGAAGGCCGTAACCGGCGCGAAGGCGCGCAGGAATTCTTCGACTGCCAGGACGATCAGCGATGGATCAGCGCGCAGCTCGTTCTGTTTGTCCGGATGCGACGCCAGATAGTTGAAGATGTTGCCGAGCAGGGACGTAACCGTGTCGAGGCCACCAATGTACAGATTGAAGCAATGGCCGAACACCTCGTCATCATTCCACAAACGGCCATCGACCTCGAAGGTCAGCACCTTGCTGATATAGTCGTCGCGCGGCTGCTGGCGACGTGCCTCAATCTCTTCCAGCAGATAATCCTTCACGCAGCGTACGGCGTTACCGCGCACTTGCCAGTCGTTGGAATGGAGCATTTCCTTTTCCCATTTAAGGAATTGCGTCATTCTTTCCTGCGGAAGGCCCAGCAGATCGAGGACGATGAAGATCGGGAATTTTTCCGAAAACTCATCGATGAAATCGCATTGTCCGCGATCCTTGAAGGCATCGATCAAGGCCTGCGCTCGCTCGCGCACCTGTTCCTTCATCGCGAACATCTTCTGGGGTGCGAAATGACTGTTCAGCGCCTTGCGATAGCCGGTGTGGATTGGCGGGTCGGCCTCGGTCGGAATGACCAGCCAGTTCTCGCCGATATTCTGCGCCCATTTGCCCATGCCATTCTTGGTGAAATTGTCGGCATCGCGCAGCATCGCCTGTACATCCTCGGCATTTTTGAGCAGCCAGCCAGGTTGATCGCCCGGGAAGATGTTGGTGACATAGGTGATCGGCGGCAGCTCCGCATGCATCGCGGGGATCAGCACTTCCTGTGGGTTGTCATAGATCACCGTCCGCGAAAAGAGCGGCAGCGCCATCGCCAGTTCGGGCGGCACGTGATCCGGCAGGGGCTGTTGTGCGACTTGGGTCATCATAGTCTCCGAAGCAAAAAGAGATAAATTCCACCCCTGCCAAAGACAGGTGCGATCGTGGGCGTCCGTCTGAGACTGGTGAGCATGCGGACGATCCGCAATGACAGGAGGCGATGCACATGAGTGAGGCAGACGTGCTGGATCTGGAACAGGCGATCCGGGACAATTACCGGCTGTGGAACGAAGGGAAGCGCGACGAACTCGATCGCCTTTTCCGGGCGTTGGGGCCAGAGGGGTTTACGATCGAATATGTCGGATCGCCCGCCGTGGACGGCGACGCCGCGATGGCCGACATGTGGGCGGAATATGGCGGAAAATGCACGACGGAACCGCTCGAAGTGATCGTCAACGGCGCCGAGGGTGCCGCCTATGTTGCCAACCGCCTGCAAACCAAAGATGGCATTGTCACTCTGCCCAGCCTCGAAACCTACAAGGTCGCCGATGGCCGGCTGACGATCCGCTATTTTCATCGAACCGGTCATTAACCTTGCATGTTCCGACGTGCAGGCGCTGGACACGGCTCAGTCCTTCGCCTGCATGAAGGCCAGCAGGTCGGCATAATGGGGTTGGTGGACGAGGCCGCCGCCCGAAATCGAGATATTCTCGCCCGTGATGTAGCGCGCTTCGTCCGAAGCCAGGAACGCGACCAGCGCCGCGATATCATCCGGCGTTCCGAATTCCGGCGTCAATATGTGCCGATGGATGATTTCCTTCAGCCCCGGCACGGTCTTTTCGAGGGCTTCGGTCAACACGACACCCGGCGCGATACTATTGCAGCGGATATTCTCCCGCCCATGCTGGGTCGCCACATATTTGGTGAGCCCGATGATCGCCGCCTTGGACGAACCATAGGCGATGCGCGCCAGATCCCCTGCACTGCCCGAATTGGATGCGGTGTTGATGATCGAACCGCCGCCGCCCGCGACCATATGGGGGATGGCATATTTGCATCCGAGCAGATAGCCGGTGAGATTGACGTCGAGAATTTCGCGCCAGATGCCGATCGGGATATCGACGGCTGTGGTATCCTGCGGGCTTTTGTCCGGATCGGTCATTGCCGCGTTGTTGTGCAATATGTCCAGCCTGCCGAAATGGTCTACGGTGCGATCGACCATCGCCTTTACCGATTGCGGATCGGCAGCATCGAACTGTACCGGCAGTGCCTTGTCGCCCAGCGGTTCCGCCGCGCGAACGGCGGCAGCCTCGAACAGGTCGGCGATCACGACGCGCGCGCCCTCCGCGACCAGACGTCGGGCGACCGCGGTACCGATACCGCCGCCGCCGCCCGTGACGATCCCTACCCTGTCTACCAACCTCGTCATCATGCGCCCGTCCCCGGTGATGGCTGGCGAGAGAAAGCTGCATCGATTGCAGATTGTCCCGCCAGCCGCTTATCCGATCAGAATTTAAACGTTGTTTCAACGCCATAGGTAGCCGGCTGGCCAACATAGGCGGCTGCAATTCCCAATGTCCGATAGAGATCGGGGAAGCGGCGCAGCAGATATTTCTTGTTCGTGATGTTGCGGCCATAGACCGCCACTTCGACATTGGGATTTTCAAGCTGGAACGCGATACGCCCGTTGAAAATGCCATAGCCAGGTACGAAGCCGAGGCGGTTTTCCGTCTCGTAGGCCGCCTTTGTCGCCGCCGACGCCTGATCCGCCGCCCGGACCGCATCGAAATGCTGACCCCCGACATAGGAATAGGCGCCAGTGACGGCGAGCGTGCCGCCGCCGACAGGAATCTTCTGCGTGGCGCTGACGTTAAGCTGCTTCTTGGGCAATTGCAGCAGCGGCAAGCCGCTCAGATCGACGACGCAGCCGTTGGCGACCCCGGCGCTGTTGGTGCAGCCGCTGCCGGCCACCACCTGGATTTCGCTGAAGCTGCCCTTCGCATATTTGCCATCCTGCAGCGAGCCGTTGACGCTGAGCGTCATGCCTTCCCAGGGCACGGCGGTGATTTCATTTTCTATGCCCCAGATGCGGACCTTGCCGTTGTTCTGGATATATTGGGTAACACCGATACCGGTCACGAAGCTGTTGACGATCGCCTGATTGTCATCCTTCCAGGTATGGAAGACCGCCGAGTTGAAGCGCAGGCGTCGGTCGAAGAGATCGACCTTCAGACCGGCCTCCACATCCTTCACCTTTTCAGGAGAGAAGGCAGGCAGGCCGCCTGCACGCAGGTTCCAGCCGCCGGCCTTCGCCGCGCCGCGGGTCGCAGCATAGAGGAAGATATTGTCGCTAGCCTGCCAGTCGATGCCCAGGTTCCAGGCCGGATAGTTGAATTTGGCATTCTGCTCCTGATTGCAGGTGGTCGCCGTCACGGGGCTGGTTGGCGTCACGGTGCAGTTGATGCCAGTCGGCGTACCCGCCACGGCGACGTTATAGGGCAAACCATATACCTGCGCATTATGCAGCACGCTGTCGCGGGTGTCCCATGTATAACGGAAGCCGCCGACCGCACGCAGCTTTGGGGTCAGTTCATAATAGGCCTGAGCGAACAAACCGAAGGTCTTGTTGGTGACGTCGGCATTGGAATCGCGGATGAGTCCGCCAAAAATCTGCGAGCGGCTGAATTCATAGCCGCTTTCCTTGCCGGCATAAGCGCCCGTGATGAAGCTGAGGCTATCGGTAATATTGCCGGAAAGCTGGAATTCCTGAGAAATATAATAGGATCCAGACCCTGCAAAAGTCGCCAGCAACGGGACGGCCGTACCGTCCGTATCATTCTGGCCATAGTTCATCGAATGGCGATAGCCCGTGATCGACTTGAAGTTCAGGCCACCCAGTTCGACGTTGAGCGTACCGGAAAACCCATATACTTCCAGCGTATTGAATGGCTTCACACCGTAGAGAGCCTGCGCTTCCGGGGTCAGCGCACCGATCGTGGCCGGGGTCGATGTCCCGGTCGCGGTGTTGCCCCACCAATGATCCTTGGTCAGCAGACCGGCCGTGAGGCCCGGCTGGAAGGCGGCGGGGACGATCGCCGGATTGAAGGCCCAAAGCGCGATCTGCTGACCATGGTTGGACTGGCGGTTCCAGTCGGCCGAAAGCGTCAGGTCCCAGCCATTGCCTTCATATTTGAGCTTGCCGCGTAAGAATTTGCTGTTGTTATCGGAAAAGTCGCGATTGGTGGCGAGATTTTCGCCATAGCCGTCCCGCTCGTTGATCGCGCCGCTCAGGCGGATCGCGAGCCCCTCTGCGAGCGGTACATTGATATTGGCCTGCGCACCCAACGTGCTGTAATTGCCAAACTCCGCCTTGAAGGTGCCGCTGAGCTCGTCGTTCGGATCGTTGGTGACGATGTTGATCGCGCCGCCGGTCGTGTTGCGACCAAAGAGCGTACCCTGCGGCCCGCGCAGAACCTCCAGCCGCTGAACGTCCTGAATATCGGTCATGCCCGTTGAGGGACGAGGGATATATATCCCGTCAATATAGGTGGCCACGGCCGGATCGTTGGCAAGGATCGGCTGGAGATTGCCCTGGCCACGAATGGCCACGAAGACGATGCCGTCGCCCCCCGCCGAACCGCGGCCGATGACCAGGCCCGGCGCGGTGCGCTGAAGATCGACGACATTTTCCACCTTGGCCGTCGCCAATGCTTCGGGCGTGAGCGCCGTGACAGCGATCGGGGTCGTCTGAAGACTTTCTTCAGTGCGGCGCGCAGTGACGACAATATCCTGAATGCCTTCGCTTGCACCCGATTGCGCCTGCTGCGCAAAAGCGGGCTGCGCCAGAGCGACGACGAGCGCGCCCATGCCGATCGCGCCCATGGTGACGGCCTTATCCATGTCTTCCTCCCCTAGATTTAATCATATGTCGATTTGACGTATGGAATATGTTTAGCTTGGAGCCGATTTGCGCCATAGTGGCCGAGCCCGGATTGACTGCGCGGCGATAGAATTTGGCCGCTCACCGACAGTTTCCTGCTGCCGCGGTCAGTGGACCTGCGTCGGATGGCAACGGAAATCCTTCGGCGTCTGGCCGGTCGCTGATCGGAAGGCGGCGGAGAAGGCGGACGTGCTGTTGAAGCCACATCGCCAGCTGATTTCCTTTATGCGGGAGTTGTCGCTGCGTAGCAATTCCTTTGCCAGGGCGATCCGGCTGCGCGCGACGAATTCACCCAGGCTGCAGCCCGTTCCCTCCTTGAAGACGCGTGCGACATGCCGCACGCTCATGTTGCAGTCGCGTGCGATATCGGCGACGCCGAGCGGCGCGGAGAGATTCTCCATCACATAATCAATGATGTTCTGGACCTGTCGCGTGCTGCGCGAGTGCAGGCCGCGCCGTTCGCAAGGGCCCATGTGCCGGGTGAGTTCGACCGCAAGACCCATCAGCATCGATTCGACGAGCGTCTGGCTGGCAAATCCGGGCGTCCGCAGTTCCGCAGCCAGTCCCGCAAAGAGCCGGCGCATGGAAATATTCTGGACGTCGGCGCAAGGCTCCACCTTGTTCAGCGGCTGCTCTCCGTCGAACAACTCCTCCAAAAATTCGTCTCCGAGCGCCACGCAGACGAGATGGCGCTCCTGGAGCGCAGGCTCGCCGAAATATTGGCGATGCGGCGGCATGTAGAGGATGTCCCCCGACGCGGCGCGCCGGTCCGGGCGGCCCATGCTGACCATGCTGCGCCGCGGCTGACCATCGAGCGAATAGTCGAGATAGTGTTTCTCGGGACTGAAAACGCCGCTGCTGGGCTGGACCCAGTCGAAATGCCGCACGTCCACATGTGCGTCGCGAACGGTGGCCGCCGCTTCGATGTAGAAATTCTGGACGCCAAGCCTTCCTTGGCCGGTCCAATCGCTCTCCGGACGAAACATCTCTACCTCTGCCATTTTATATTTTGTCTGCGAGCCAGATAGGCGCGCCACCCGCTTTTTACCTCTATCTTCGGATAGGTGGTCAAGACCCCGCCTACAGGCACATCCATGGCGCGTGCCCGATCGAGGCGCGGCATGGGAGCATGGGCGATATATTTGTCGTGCCCCCGTTTCTATGTTCAAACAGGAGGCGCTCAATGTCCATCGCACCGCTCTTGCAGCAGCGGACGCCATGAGAGCGCCATCGGACAAACCTGCCGCCGCCAGCCATTATCCCTGGTATGTACTGGGCATATTGACGCTGGCACAGACCTGCCATGGCATAGACCGCGCCATCATCGGGCTGGTGTTGGCGCCGGTCGGACATGAATTTGCGCTCTCCGACGGACAGTTGGGGATATTGGCGGGTTTCGCCTATGGCATATTCTTCGCGCTCGCCGCCCTGCCCTTCGGCGTGGCCGTGGATAGCTGGAACCGGCGCAACCTGATGACCGCGGCGCTGACATTGTGGAGCGGCGCGACCGCCTTGTGCAGCCTCGCGACAGGATTCTGGACGTTGCTCATCGGCCGGGCCGCGGTAGGGACCGCCGAAGCGGGGGGATCGCCGACCGGCATGTCGCTGCTGAGCGATTATTTCGGCGAAGACCGGCGCGCAACCGCCATCGGCATCTGGTATCTGAGTTCGGGAATCGGGCTCGCCATCGCCTTCATCGTGGGCGGCGCAATCGTGCAGAGCGCCGGATGGCGCTGGGCGTTTGTGGCCGCCGGCGTGCCGGGACTGGTGCTGGCGCCGCTGCTGCTGCTCACGGTCAGGGAACCCGTGCGCGGGGCACATGACGGGCCGGCCCCGCAGCAGGAGGAAACGCTGAGGCTGGTGCAACGCATCCGCCTGCTCGCGGCGCGGCCGGGACTGCTGTACTGCATCTTTGCCATCGTCCTGATCGCGGCGGGCATCTACGGCATGAGCACATGGCTCACCACTTTCCTGATCCGGGTCCATGGCATGCCCATTGCGAAGGCGGGCATCCTCATCGCCATTGCCTATGGCGGTCTCGGTTCGCTGGGCGGATTCCTCGCGGGCTGGGTGATCGACCGCGTCAATCGGCGGCGGGGTGGCTTCGATCCGGCAAGGACATCCCTGTTCGGCGCGGTGATACCCTTGCTGACGGCCGTGACCGGGGTCGGTACGGTCCTGTTCCACGACGTCGATCTAATGCTGGCGCTGCTGATGGCCTGCGGCTTCCTCAGCGCGTCCTATAATGGTCCGATCTACGCCGTCATCGTGACAATCGCCGGACCGCGCCTGCGGGGCCTTGCGGTATCGCTGGTGCAGTTGGGCGCGAACCTGATCGGCGTGGGCGCGGGCACCTATCTGATCGGCGCGGTCAGCGACTTTGTCGGGGGAACGGCCGGTGTCGCCTGGGGAATCGGCACCGCCATGCTGTTCACATTCGCCGGGGGCATAATGCTGCTGCTGGCGTCGCGCGCGATCCGCCGCGCCAAGGCTAGCGGCGACGCATAAGAAAAGGGCGGCCTGATCTTTCAACCAGGCCGCCCTTCATCCTGCACGTCCCATCACTTCGCGGCGTTGCGTTCCTTGCGCCGTGCCTTGGCGGCTTCGATCCCCCGGAATACGGTGGTCGTATTGCCCGCCCCGGCATAGAAGAGCACGAAGAGCGGCAGGAAATCCAGCTCCTCATCGGTGAATTCTTCGTTGATGAGGGCGCCGTTCATCTGGATCTCGACCAGATCGGCGCGGCCCAGCATGGCCGTGGCGCCCAGCACCAGCAAGCGCTTCTCTCGCATCGAGAAAATGTCGCTCGCCCACAGATTGGCGAACTGATTACCGACGATTTCCTGGTTGAAGGACGATTCCCGATACGGGAGCGTCATTTCCGACGATCCCGGTCCGTAGACCTTGTCGAAGACTTCCAGCCCCTTCTGCCACTGCGCTTCGTCGATGCTCATGCCTTTTCTCCCATTACATTTTCCAAGCCCACGACCGTCTGATCGGTTCGGCGCGTCAATTCGACCAAGGGCAGCGCGATGCCGTAGCTGCGCGCCAGATCGATGGCGGCATCCAGATCCTTGACCATCAGGCTGCGGGTATATTCGCGCACTGCCGCTTCCTGCTCGCTGGACGACGGATCGTCGCGCACCGCCAACATCAACGGTCCGCCGACGCTGTCCGAACTGGCGTCGATCACTTCCGCAAGCTGGCGGATATCCACACCGGCATTGCGACACAGGACGGACGCTTCATGACCGGCGCGAAGGCAGCCGAAGACGATGACGTTGCGGGCGATCTTCGCGGCCATGCCCGCGCCGGGGCCACCCATATGCGCCACCAGCTTGGCAAAGCCGTCCAGCACCGGACGCACCTTTGCGATTGTTTCATCCGTACCGCCGACGAGGCAAACGAGGCCATGCTCGCGGGATTTAGGGCCGCCCGTCACGCCGCAATCGACCAGTTCCACGCCTGCCGCGTCGGTCAGGGCGCGAATGGCGTCCAGATCCTCGATCGAGACGGTCGCGACCAGCACCACGATCATGCCCGGTCGCGCGCGCGACAGCACGCCGTCGGGGCCTGACAGCACATCAATCGTCTGCTTTGCGTTGACGACGGCGATGATTACGACATCGGACTGCGCGGCCAGTTCCGCTGGACTGGCGACGACGGACGGCACGCCTTCCAGCATGTCGGCAGCGTCCGCGCGAATGTCGTAAACCGCAGCCAACTGCTGCGTCCGCGCAAGGCATATGGCGACGCCCGCGCCGATCTGCCCCAAGCCGATAACGCCTGCTCTTTCTTCCATCCTCACGATCCTTTCCGCCGCTTGGTTCGCGGTCCTGTCATATCCAGACCGCAAGGGTGGCATAGCCGGGGATGTGCCGTCATCCCGTCAACTGCTGCGTGGCCGAACCTCGACAGATTTACCGTCTTTCACGACGCATTTGTTTCCAGCGGCAGATTTTTTGCGGCCAGGCAATAATGGAGAACCGCGATCAGGAGCACGGATGCCGACAATTGCATACTCAGTTGCAGGCCGCTTGCCGATGCCGAGAGACAGGCGGGTGGCAGCGATGCCTTGCCCGAAACGAGGCAGTCGGCGGCATAATTGCCCTTATAGAGAAAGACAGCGAGGCGATCGCTGAGATAGCCCAACACCACCGATCCCAACCCCAGCCCGGCGACGGTCTGGCCGAAGGCATGAAGCGCCGCAGCCGACGCCCGCATGCGCGGTTCGACCAGCGATTGGGTGATGGTCATGATCGCAGGCGTGAAGGCGTAAAGCAGGGTGGTGGCGACAAAGAGAAAGGCGACCAGCAACCGCCAGTCCGATTGATGGATCGCCAGCAGATAGAAGGGCAGGGCCAGCCCCACCGCGATGGCAGGCGCCCACCCGCCCCAGCGTATGTCCCGCTGGATAAGCCGTCCGATCAGATAGCCGCCACTGACCTGTCCGACCATCGTCGCCAAACTGAACGACAGCGCGAACACGAGGCCCGCATGCGCCAGCGGGAGATCGAACCGGCGAACCAGCAAGGGGATTAGGAACAGATTGGTGCCGAACCCCACCAGCCCGACGAAGCCGCTGCCAAAGGTCAGGTGCAGGAAGGCAGGCGAACGGGCGAGCCGCCGAAGCACCATGGCGAAGGGGGGCGTATCCGCACTCTGCCCAGCATCCTTCCGTTCAGGTTCGGGAATGGTCGCAACCAGTAGCAGCGCCAGCAGCAGGCCGGGCGCACCAACCGCCACGAGCGCAAGCCGCCAGCCGAACGCCTGCGCCACTGCGCCGCCCGCGATCGCGGCGACGGCGCCGCCCAGTGGTACGCCTATCGCGATCAGCGAAAAGACGACCGCGCGGCGCCCGGCATCGAACCGGTCGGAAATCATGGAAACGAGCGCTGGCGTGAAGCCCGCTTCGCCTATGCCGACGCCCATGCGGCAGAGCAGCAGCTGGACATAGCTCCCCGCCGCGCCGGACAACGCGGTCATCAGCGACCAGAGCATGGTCACCACGGCAATGATCCGAACCCGGCTGTAGCGTTCGGCCAGCCGCGCCAGCGGGATGCCGAGCACGGCATAGAAGATGGAGAAGGCCAGCCCACCCAGCATGCCAAGCTGAAGATCGCTCAGGCGCAGGTCGTGGCGAATCGATTCGCCGACCACGGCGATGATCGTGCGATCGATGAAATTGAACATGTAGATCGCGCCCAGCAGCAGCAGGAACCATCTGTCGTGCGGCCGAAACCCGCCTGCGTCCTTCATTCTCTCTCCCCCGCATCTGGCGGCTTTCATTCTACATGTGGGACAGATAGAACAGATTCTTTTCGATATGTATCGGTTTTCTCTTGAAACCATAGTGGTACTGCGCCAACAGATCGCCATCTTCGATAAGGGAGTTTCAGCATATGAAGACGATCATCATTGCGCTGGCCGCTCTGGGCCTGACCGCCCCTGCATTTGCCCAAGCGCCTGCGGTGAATCGCAACGAGGCGATCTACTCCGCCGACGGCACCAAAATCGGCAAGGTGGATCGCGTGCTGACGGCTGCCGACGGCGCCGTATCCGCCGTTCGCGTCATCTATCGTGGCAAGTTCATCTCGATCCCCGCCACCACATTGACCGCAGGCGAGAAGGGCGTGACGACCAGCCTGTCGAATGCCGAGCTGAAGAAGCTGTGACTCCTTTCCCTGCGGTCTTGACGGGCCGCGGGGCATGGACCCAAGACGCGCCTCCGCTTAAAGCGGAGGCATGAGCGCAAACCAGCAACAGCCTGCACGGACTTCACGGCGGGGTCGGCCACCACGATCCGAAGGCCCCGCGCTTGACCGCGCGCGGCTGATCGCAACGCTGCTGGATATGGCGCGGTCCGACGGGATCGAGGCGCTCAACATCCGACCTGTCGCGCAGCGGCTGGGTGTGTCCCCGCGCCTGCTCTACCATCATGTCCGCGACAAGGAGGCGATGCTCGCCCTGCTGACAGACGAGATATTGCGCGGCCGGATGCCTGACCTGTCGGCGCCCGACTGGGAAAGCCGCCTGCGCAGCATCGCCCGTGCGGTGCACATGGCCTATCGGGATTTTCCGGGCTCCGCCGCCTTCATCCTGTCACGCAGCGCGAACCGGCTGGAGCAGCCCAATGCGCTGACGATCCGCCGCGCCATATTCGAGGCGCTGGCCGAGGCCGGGCTGACGCAACAGCAAAGCGACGAGATGCTGGTGATCTTCTCCGTCATCGTGCTGGGGAACGTCGTCGTGTCGGAAAGCCTGGATGACAATGACGACCGGCTGGCGATGCAGCGCAATGTCGTGGAAGCCGCCCTCACCCGCGCGACCGACATGCTGCTCACCGCGATCCGTACCGTCGCGGGAGCAGCCTGAGCTCCAGCCCCAGATTCAGCCCCAGATTCAGCCGAGGTCGGCGATGGACCGGACGGGGCGATCGATCCCGTCCCACGCGCAATGAGCGGCGTGCATCCGGTCGAGCAATGCCTCCATTGCGGTAGAAATCTCCATCAGTTCGACATAGCCGCCATTGCCTTCGCGGGTATCGAACAACGCGAAACGCTCGCCCGACGGCATCCGGCCGCTGAAGGCCATGGCATAGCCCTCGCCGGACAGCCGCGCCACGCCGTCGTCATAGGGAATGCGCAGCATGACATGATGATAGCCCTCACCATAACGGTCGAGCATTTCGGTGAAGACCGAAGGTCCGTCATTGGTCTGCTGGAGCAGTTCGATCAGCAATCCGCCGGAAAAGCCGAACGCGACCTTCATCGCCACCTGCGTTGGCGCGCCGCGATAGATCTGGCCCGGCAGCACGGGCACGTCGAACACGAAAAACGGCCCCGCGCCCATGACCCGCGTCCAGTGATCCAAGGCAAGCTCCATGTCGCGCACCACCTGGCACAATTCCAGTATAGAGCCCTTGGGCTGCATCATGCATCTCCCCAGCTCGCGCCATGGGTTCGCAGGCCATGCTGGCGCGCGCGGTCCCGCAACTGCTGTCCCCGCGCGGCGATGTCGACCCGGGGCACCCTTGCGTCCAAGTCGCGATCAATGGCCACAAGATCGATGACGCGCACGTCGCGGATGAAGCGGGCGGGATCGGCGCCGTCGGGTACGCCCTGCCAGCGCAGAAGCACCCAACCTTCTTCAAGGCCTGCCGTATCGATCCAGTTGGCGATGCCTGGATCGACGCCCGCCACCACATAGCTGATCATGCCATCGGTCGCTGGCGTGACCTGAGCGCTGTTGAGGCTGACCAGGCGCAGCATCGGATCGGGGGAGATGGTCCACGGATCGGCAATCTGGATGCCGGTATAATAGCTGCCCCCCGGATCGATCGTCACCAGCAACCCCTGCCCTTCCCCAAGGGCGAAACGCCCGCCAGCCAGATAGCCCCAGCCCCCGTCGCGGCCATTGGGTCCGATCAGCCGGTTGGGTTCGGGATGACCGAGAAAATCATTCTTGAACCCCGACCAGAAGGCGACCCAGGCTGGCAGGTCGGCGACGACGGTCCGGGCGATCTCCTCCTCGTCGCGCGGACGCATGTCGGCTGGCGGATCGAGGCGACGGACGCTGACCTGCGCCGGCACCTGCCGCCAGTCGCGCTGACTGTCGCGAGTATAGACCTGGATTCGTGCGCCCGGCTCGGTCCGTAAATGAGTCGCGCCGCCCTCCTGCGGGCCGACCGTCACAGTCACCTGCCCGTCGGCATCGCAGAAGGGCTTGAGTTGCTGGAGCGTCAGCGCGCCCAGATTGCGTCCCAGTCCCGCATGATGCGCCGGTTCGACCTCGGCCACGATGCTGAACTGCGGTGGATCGGCGGAAAAGCGGATGTCGACGGCATAGCGCCCGTCGCCGTCGATTGGAATCTCGCGGTTGAAATTGTCGGGATTGTCGATCGCCACCGCCGCGCCCGGATAGATATGGCCGAACCAGCGCCGCGGGGCATTGCTGATATTCCACACGACCCTGGGATCGGCGGGATCGCCATTGGCTTCGCGCATGGCCAGTCCCAGCACCCACTGATCAAGCGCCCGATCCAGCCCCAACCGTCCGTCGAGCGCGCCTGCGAGCGGGTCCGCGAGCAGCATGAGGCGCGCTTCTTCGCGCGCGGCACGGATGTCAGGCCGTTCGATGAGGCGCAGCGCCAGCTTTTCCGCCGCTGCCTGATCGTCGGTCCAGAGAGGGTTCGCGGTCATGAAATGGTCCCCACCCGGCCGCCTTCGGTGAAGATGGTGCTGCCGGTCGTGTAGCTGGAACCATCCCCCGCCAGCAAGATCGCTGCGCCGACCGCCTCGTCCGCCGCGCCGAAACGCTTGATCGCGTTGCGCTCGGCAAGGCCCAGCCCTTTGTGGATCGCGGCCTCTTGCCCGTCCGGGCTCATCGATCCGACGCACAGGCAATTGATCCTGGTGTGCGGCGCCTGCGTCTTAGCCAACTCGCGCACCAGGAAAAGCAGCGCCGCCTTCGACACGCCATAGGCGACGGCGGGCGGGATCGGCGTGAAGCCGCCGCAGCTCTGGACCGAAATGATGCTGCCCTTGCCATGCGCCTTCATATCGGCCTCCGTCAGTTCGGTCAGACGCCAGGTCGCCATGACGTTGACGTCCATCGCTGTCTTCCAGACTTCATCTGTGTTCGCCCAGAGCCCGCCATCTGCGGCATAGACGACGCCCGCCGCCGCATTGTTGAACACGATATGGATGGGACCGAAGGCGGCGCGCGCGCCCGCCACCAGCCG
>CEOS01042704.1_pt1 | contig 19419 bp, 21 predicted proteins | sample 530601 | NCBI WGS metagenome assembly CEOS01 (sample SAMEA2620666, study PRJEB7988) | marine metagenome | biome: marine biome (ENVO:00000447); feature: mesopelagic zone (ENVO:00000213); material: "saline water (ENVO:00002010), including plankton (ENVO:xxxxxxxx)" | depth 1000 m
ATCCTCCAGGTGGATGCGGTGACCCAGATAGGCCGACACATTGCCCAGATCGTGCGGCCGCCCGCGCAGGCCCACGTCCCACGCCCAGCGCGGGTGCGTCACCGCTTGCAGCATCCGCCGCCAGGCCGCAAACGGCCCGGACATCCCCGAATGCCGATCGCGATAGCGCGCCCCCGGCACCGGCATATCCACCGTGAACACCAGGGTCCGCACGCCCGCCGCCCAGGCCCGCTCCAGCGCGTTCTTCATGAAACCGCGGTCGCGCAGCACATACAGCTGAAACCACATCGGCCGCGTCATCGCCGGCTGCACCTCCTCGATGGGACACACCGACACCGACGACAACGTAAACGGCACGCCCCGCGACGCCGCCGCCCGCGCCGCCTGCACCTCACCCCGCCGCGCGTACATCCCGGTAAGCCCCACCGGCGCCAACGCCACCGGCAGGCTCACATCCTCACCAAACAGCCGCGCCGACAGATCCACCTCCCCCACTTCCTTCAACACCCGCTGCCGCAACGCCAGATCGCGCAGATCCGCCACATTGCGCGCCAGGGTGTGCTCGTCGTACGCGCCCCCGTCGATGTAGTGGAACAGGAACGGCGGCAGGCGGCGTTTGGCGGCGAGGCGGTAATCGTGGGTGGAGGAGATGATCATGGTTGTCTCCTGATGGGATGGCGACCGGGGAGCTTGGAGAGGAGGTCTTTGAGCCCGTACGAACTAAAGGCCGGCCTCATTGAACAATTGGGCCGCAGAGACGTTCAACGCCCTGGCGATACGCAGGATGTTCGCCAGGGAGACGTTGCGCTCGCCCCGCTCTACCGCACCGATGTAGGTGCGATGAATCCCGACCTCGGTGGCGAAGGCTTCCTGAGAAATACCGGCGGCACGCCTCCGCTCCCGGATCACGGTACCGAGCTTTTTCTGTGCGTCATCAATGTGAGTAGTCATATTTCAAATTGTTCTTATGGATGACTATAAATCTACACACTATAAGTAGCATATCTGTGCACCGCGTCCTATGATGACTTTACGTATTATCGAAACTCATGGAGGGAATCATGAAAAAGCGCAAGCCGAACATTGAGATCGGGCACTATCGTGGAAGCCGCTACTGGGGTGTTTGGGTTGATTCTGAGTTACTTGCTGTAGTTTGTTACCGTAAGGGAGCGGAGGCCATCAAATCAGCGCTACTGGATCGCTAGCGAAGAGAAGGTAATCAGAACCAAGGGGCATGGTTTCCCCTTTTTTAATAAGGCTCAAGCCTGCCTCCAATGAATCGCGCGAATGTTTTAGTCACAGTGTCTTGTCAGGCCAACATTTAAAACGGCACATCGTCATCATCAAACAGTGGGCTTTCCCCGGTAAATGGGTGCCAGTGACCACACAAACCACATGCACCACCATCAGGAGACACACCCAATCCACGACAAAAGCCACACTCACTCTTGCTCTTAAGATTTTCGCTTTGACTCTCAACCGGCCAAGACTGGTACGCCGAGGCAAACTCCGGATTGGACTCCATAAGGTCGTGAACCAAACCTTCTTTGGTATGCCCATAGTCGATAACCTCTAGAGACAGATGATGCTGAGCGAAGAAGATTGCAAAGCTAAGGCTCCGACCAATAATAGATGAAGCTTCTTGGATCGTTGTCTCCCACTCGTAATGTTCAATAGCGTTACGGGTGTTACGTAACGAGCGAATCAACGAGGCTTCCTGGGCTGACAGCAGCACGCCTCCAATTCGCTCCAACCGGAGAATTGCTTGCTCGACAGTAACTGTTCGTGAATCCAAATTACCAAACTTCTCGACTTTTTCATAAACCAGAGAAGGATGGATTCTTCGAAGACGCTCTTTTAGTAAGAGCTCTATACCATGCCCTACGAAGAGGATCGCTTGCTTGAGTTTTCTCGACTCATTTTGAAACTCACCAGGATATGCCATCAACTCTATAGCTTGCTCCAACGAGTCTATAGCATTTTGAGTAAGCCCAAAGCGGAGAGGCTCGACTATATCTTCCTGCGTCATCGGTCTAACCTGCCCAACGCCCACGTTCAGGCGCGCTTGAGGTGATCGCTACCTTTTCGGCAGAAAACGTGGGCGGCGGGTCAAACGTCACCTGCAACGTGTTGTCAGGCGTCACGAATTTAGCACTCGATGAACCTGAGCAAACCAGTTTTCTCTGTGAATAATTCGCTCTTTATGAAGGTCGTTGTTGAGCAGTTCCGCTTTCGACATCGTTGAGAGCTCTTCCCAGTCTCGATCCAGCACATACGTGGCGTTGTTTATCTGTGTGCTTTCAAGAATGTAAAGCCGCTTCGAGGGGAAGCCAAAAACCACATAACCATCAAAGCCACCTTGCCCTACCGCAACAAAATCAGGTTCGTAGACGTTTATCGCCTCGTGCCGCTTGTCAATAACGGCACGTTTCCCTTCGGGCTGGCGACCAACAATTGGTCGAAGCTTCTTTTGCAAATGCGACCAAGGCATTCGACCTTGCGGCAGAACCTGCCAGTTCAATCGAATTAATTTGTTGGGGAGAACGGGCGCTAGATCCTCTTTAAGAATTTCACACTCGCCGAAGTGCTCAAGAAATAAATTGATTATATGAACCAATGCAGAATCGTTGGCCTCTATGAAATCCTGGGTGGGCGAGCACAAGACTTTTTCACCATTGCCGTCCTGTGCTAAAGACAACTCAACTGAAGGAGGTTCAACGAATGTTCTGGGATATCTCTTATATGGGATCTCAACAATCTTGGACCTCTCGACAGTTTCGTATCGGCCACGAAACTCTTGCCATGTCCACTCGCCGAGACGGTAAGCAGTTTCTTTAGGTTGATCTTTGTGGACATCGTACTTTCCCTCAGCATTAAAACCACTTATCGGCCCAACGGAAGCGGGAAGGATGGCTTCCCCAACCTGTAACTCTGAGGAAAATCCCGCTCTTCGCAGATGATCTACAAACTGATCGAGGTTTCGCAGAGCAACAACGCAACGCTGCCCTCGTTCCACCCCCCTAATGTTATTGCCAACGGTTCTTATCCGTTTCTTTTTTATTGGCACTTTATCCCTCCTAGTGACACCTAACGCTACCGCTGAGCTGCGACCGTTTGCGCCGTCGGCTTTTGGGCCGAATTCCTTTACACCCACGCTTGGATCTTGCTCAATTTGCGTCCCAGGCCTTACCCTCCGTGATCTCTTCAAGGATATGAGTCATCATTAGGCTCGCAACGGCTTCATTCTCGTCCTGGGGCGGGGCAAGGCCCACATCCTTAGTATACTGAGGAACGCTCTTAGCCTTCTCACGAAATCGACGCAACAAGGAATCTGAGTCCAGATCGATCAGGCCATAGCTTACCGCCCAAAAGCCTTGAGCCGCTTCCGATCCCCTTACGCAATCCGCGTCGCCAAGTTTTATATATTTAAGTACGTAGTCGGAAACGACCTGCCATTGCTCACCTACAAGTTTCCTCAAGACACGCACCTGTATGTCTCCGGTATCACGCGGGCTCAAAGGTTGCCCGGAGAATACAGCAGCCAACGCGAAACAGCTGCCAGAAAGGAAGCCAGACAGGAAGGATTTGTCGAACAGCTGAGCGTCCGTTCTTCCAGTACTACGAAACACCGCTTGGAGCACAGGAACCATGGCCGTTGCAATATTTGTGGCCAGCTTTTCGCGCTTATAATAGAACATCTATTCTTTCCTCGTAGTTCTGCCCAACGTCAGCCATCAGCCGCGCGAGGAACGAGCGTCGGCTGTATGGCCTTGTTAAGAATTTCCCCTCTCTTCAAACTGCTTTTTGCGACTGCACAGCTCCTTCATTTCAAATGATAATGATGACATAAGATCCTCAACACATTCCAAGCAGTGCTCCAAGTAACTTTTGTCAATCGAGATTGCGCCATAAGTCTCATTCAAGCCTTGAGTTTCAGAAACAATCTCTCGTATCTGTCTCGGGTTTCTGTATTGATCTATGTCACCGTTAGCGTGCACCAACGCGTTACGTATTTGAACGATACCGTCAATTCTTTTCCAGATGACCTGGTCTACCGTGAAACCGCCAAACCTTTTCAAGTACTTCTTACTTTTCTCCACCGCACTGCCATTTAGATCGCGGGGCCTTAACTCTTCTTGTGTAATGAGCCGTACATCTCGGCAAATTTGAGAAAGGGAAATCTCGACGAATGAAATTAGTGCGGTTATAGTGGACGCGCGAAACATTCCCCGCACCACTTGATCCCAGTGCACCGGATAATGCCATGCCCAGAACTCTCCCCTATCATTCTCGTCAAGTGCGTCCGCTTCGGGACTAAGAGCTTTAATTTCCGTCTGCCCCGCTTGATCTACCAATTGCTCCATCGCGAGGGCGTAACGCCTTAGATCCGTAAACTTCTGACACGCCCTATTTGATGCCAGCAAGCCCCATTCATCATCCTCAAGAAGGGATCGTCGAAAGGCATTCTTAATGTGCTCTGGCGGATTTGGAATATCCATAAATCCGCCTAGCACTCATTCACTACCACTTCGGTAAATTTCTCGCCATCAGAGAACCTATAAACGAACTTAATTTTCCCTCCAACGCGAACAAAAGCTTTAATCATTTCTTCGGCGCACATACCTCTTGCAAATTGGTGAACCGCTTCTTCCATCTGGTTTATGGACATACCGGAAGTCTCCGCAATCGACTCTAAATGCTCTCGATCATATGTATACATGATATGGCCTTGTAGCGTATTGCCATATGAAGAGGTCGAGTCCCAAATCATTCTCTGGCTTAACCGCATCGGGAGCTCTCTTGCAATTCCCTCGGATAGACGTCGAGCCTCATTACAAATATTTAACTCGGTATATCGGTTCACGCACTCGTCTTCAGCGGCCGCGTGGTAAGGCAGCGCAAGTGCCATTAACGCCATGATGTTAAGTGTCCTACTGACCAACGACATCCTCATACAACGATTCCTAACAGGTATTAGGAGACCGGCTCGAATATCCAGTAAACGCGCCAGCGTCACATCATTTTTATTGAACCCCCCGAACACAAGATAAAAGCAGAAAAGCCAGCAGCTTACAAACCTAGTCAAAAGGCCTCCCCCGATATCTTGACCGACACTTCTCCCAAAAACAAAAAAGGCCGCCGACGCTCCCACGTCGGCGGCCTTTTAAGTAAGCCCTTACTAGCTGGCCAGATCAGATCATTCGCACTCAGTCGTCGCCAGTAGCTTGGACGAGATGTCGTAAGTGACCCTGCTAATCCCGGAATTCACCTCCAGGAACTCATAGGGCAGGTGCGCCCAGAGGGCGGCGTTTATTCGGTACTCACTTCATCACCGTTCGCGCCGCTGATGTCGTCCGCAATCAGGTTCATGACCAAACGTGCCATCAGATCCTTGGCCTTGGGATCGCTTTCGGCGATCAGCAGCGTAAGGGCGGTCAAGCCCTGCTCGTTCAAGGTCAGGCGCATGCCTTCCTGGCGCAGGTAGAGCAAGAACAGGAAGGCCCCGGAGCGCTTGTTGCCATCCGAGAAGGGATGGTTCTTGATCACGAAGTACAACAGGTGCGCGGCGCGCTTCATCCACGCCCAGCACACCGCGGGCCGGGCGGGCCCCGGGAGGCATGCCCAGCGCGCCTTCGTCGTAGTCCTGGAGCAAACGCCAGGTGCGCGCATAGCCAAGGATCAGACCGACCACTTCCTGACCGATGTCGGAGACCAGCTCCTGCCGGGTCAGGGGCTGGCCGAGCAGTTCCACGGCCTGCTCCAGCTCGGCGAGGCCCTGCCGAGCCAGACGGTGCTCGTTGAGGCTGTAGCCCTGGGTGAGATGTTCGCGGAGGACGCGGGTGGCCCATTAGCGAAAGCGCACGCCCCGCTGGGATTTGACGCGGTAGCCCACGGAAATGATGACATCGAGGTTGTAGTGATCAATCGCACGCCGAACCTGCCGGTTGCCTTCCTGGCGAACTATCCGGAATTTCCGGATAGTTGCTTCGCGGCCCAGTTCACCCTCTTCGTACACATTGCCGACGTGCTCGTTGATGGTGCGCAGGTCCTTTCCGAACAGCTCCGCCATCTGCTTTTGAGAGAGCCAGACGGTTTCGCCCTCCAACCTGACTTCTACAGGCTGCCTGTCCTCCTCGAAAATCACGATGTCACTCACGCCACCTCCTTGCGATTACCCGTGGAAAGTCCCCCGCGATGCTGGTTCGCATGCTCGGGACCAGGCCGCCATCAAAATCCCTCAAGCTCGTCGTCATCACCGGCGGTCTCGCGGCCTTTTTCTGACGTCCTGGTCGGCCTTATCTTCGCTCTTTTTCCGCTGGCTGACCGCACCCGTTGCGGCAACCGCTCCCGGGCCAATTCCAGGCCCAGGGTATCCTGGTCCAGCGCCATGACCTTGACCATATCATCCAGGCGGCCGAGCACATGCAGGGCGCGCAGGAAGGTGTGCAAGGCGGTGCCGGGGTTGCCGTCTTCCATGCGCTGGACCGTGCTCAGCGATGTGCCCATCCGCTGCGCCAGGCCCTCCTGCGTCCAGCGGCGCATGCGACGGGCCTCCGACAGGTCTGGGCCGAGGTTGCGCAGTGCGCGCGCCACCGGCGGCGGCATCGCGGCCGGGTTGTCGAAACCTTTGAGAGTTGGGGACATCATTTTAAAACCTTCATATATGACTATTTACCGATCATAACAGTCCTTATATGAATTTTTATATCGCACGAGCCTGGCCGGCCTTGTGGTAGGGGCCGACTCCGTGGAGTTCCTGGGTGAAGAGAGAGCAGGTCTGGCGAGCCCATGAAGAACCGCGAATCCCGCAGCCAGCGGCCTTGCTCCACGGGAACAGCCCCTGAGCCTATGCGCAACAGTTGTTGCGCATAGCGTTGATAGCTGCGCATAGGCGTGCTTTAATTGCGCATAAATCTCAATGCGCAACATACTCGATCATGGCGAAGCAAATACCGGAAAAGGAACTACAGGACATTGAGGCGGTGGTCTCCGCCCACCCTGAGGGTATCGGCCTTCAAGCCGTCCTGGACGCCCTTGAGCAATCGTTGCCCCGGCGCACACTCCAGTACCGTTTAAAACGCCTGGTGGATGCGGGCCGGCTGATCAAGACCGGGGAAAAGCGGTGGGTTCGATACCTGCCTGCGCATACCGAGCGCAGGACGAGCAGCAGCGTTCGGGAACCCTCCTACGAGGAAGCGGCGGGCGCTATACCCGTCTCCCGCGAGGCCGCTGAGATCCAGAACGCCTTGCGCAAACCGCTTCGGTCACGCAAGCCAGCGGGGTATCAACACAGCTTCCTTAACCAGTACCGGCCCAACCATACGGCGTATCTTGCACCCGCCGAGCGCGCGCATCTTCGGGAGATCGGCGCGCCACCCTCGGGGCCCCGGCCTGCGGGCACCTATGCGAAACAGATTCTGAACCGCCTGCTGATCGATCTTTCGTGGAACTCCAGCCGCCTGGAGGGGAACACCTACTCTCTCCTGGATACGAAACGATTGATCACCTTCGGGGAAGAGACGGCGGGTAAGGCGCACGTCGAGTCGCAAATGATCCTGAACCACAAGGACGCCATCGAATTTCTTGTGGGCTCGGCGGAGGAGATCGGCTTCAACCGCTATACGATCCTGAACCTTCATGCGCTGCTGGCCAACAACCTGTTGGCCGACCCGGAGGCAACCGGCCGCTTGCGCCGAATCGCGGTAGGCATTGAGAAGTCCGTGTTTCACCCCCTCGAAGTGCCGCCACTGATTGAAGACTATTTTGATCAGATCCTGGCGACGGCCGGCGCCATCGCCGATCCCTTCGAGCAGGCCTTTTTTATCATGGTTCAGTTGCCATATCTGCAACCTTTCGATGACGTGAACAAGCGCGTTTCCCGGCTGGCGGCGAATATACCGTTCATCAAAGGCAATCTGATCCCGCTCTCCTTCACGGAGGTGCCCGCCGACATCTACACCGAAGCGATGCTCGGCGTGTATGAACTGAACCGGATCGATTTGCTCAAGGACGTCTTCATCTGGGCTTATGAGCGGTCGGCGGCGCATTATACAGCCGTCAGACAATCGCTCGGCGAGCCCGACCCGTTCCGACTAAAGTATCGTTCGGCATTGCAAGACGTTGTCCAGAATATCGTGCTTGAGCGGCTGAACAAGAAAGCCGCGTTCAACCGCATTGTTCAATGGGCGGAGCAGCATATCCCGCAGGAAGACCGGCAGCGGTTCAGGGAAGTGGCCGAGAATGAGGTTCTAAGCCTGCATACGGGCAACTTTGCGCGCTATCGGATTAAGCCGTTGCAATTTTCAGCCTGGCAGGCTGTTTGGTCGGTGGATCCATGAGCACCATCGATATTTGCCTCTCACGCGAGGACCTTTCGCGAGGCCGACCTGGGCGGGCCTACCGAAATGAGTGAGGTCTTCGATAGTAGACCGTGTGATGAGTATCGCGTAAAAGCCATGTGGCCAAATAAGCGCCGGCAAATGCGACCAACCAGAGCTAAACCACTTGCTGACGCGCTGCACCAATAATTGCTCGCGCAACGCCAGATAGGACCGGAGGCTATGCACGGCCAAGACGGTGAATACAGCCTCAAATACACTGCGGTGCTGCGCCCATGGCAACGGCTGGATGGAAAACCAGATGTGGTCCTGGGTATTGGGCCACTCCAACTGGCTGTCCGCAAAATCACTGCGCGGTAGTCAGCGTACTGCTGCGGTCGTGACACAGGCCCTGTCAGCAAAGCCGAAAGTGCCTGTTGCCTATGCCTACCCGAGGGATGTGTTTTCCCGACTGCCGAATCAGAAAAACAAAGCCGTCGATGAGCTGCTGTCCACGACTGGAAGCCAACCGATATTTATCGATCTGATTAATAGTGATTGCGCCAACGGAGCAACCACCCATTTTGCGCGCGCATCACAAGCTTATTATCGCAACTTGACGGCTTTATTACACGCTGTTATTTTCTAGAAAAGTTTTTGCGCCATTTAATTACTATAATTCAAATTGCTTAATAATAATTATGACCGTTTATAGTTTCGAACATTTAGTTCGAGTATTCCTCAGTCATAATAACTTCATAAAAGGGGATGGATGTTGATCAGGACCTCAATTTTCACAGCCCTCGCAGTCATCGCTCTGACTGGCTGTGCCAGCAGGCTTGAAAGCGAAATGGCTTCATGGAGAGAGCACCCGAAATTTAGTGACCCCATGCTTTCGGAATGGCAGGCGGAAATTCTTGATCTTCATACGGAATTCGTCGCCCACATTAAATCTCGCGAGAAATTACCTGATGGATGCCGCCCCCCAGAAGCTGAGCGCTGGAAGATTGCTTCACAGCTTGATGTGAGCAGAGAAAAGTTTCTTGAGAATGCCATTGTCAGTGCTGACGAGGCTGTTATTACGCAAGGCGAATGCATTGATCGAAAGAGCGTCACGCCACCCTATACCGCCGAATCAAAGTTTCGCTATTTTATACGCGGTGGTAATCAATCAACGCCGGAGACCATAGCGCCGGAGACCGTACTGGGCCGCCAGATTGTGTCGATTGATGAAGGTCAGGTTCGTCGGCTTTCATTGTCTCGCCATGGTGATCGGTACCTCCACAGTATCGACCAGGGCAACCTTCGCCTTCAAATAGCGCTACCTTTGGAGTCCCCATCTTATAGTACTCAGAGCATTGACGGCGTTCACACGACCATAAGCCGAGATATAAACGCGGAGCAAACCCGTTTCCTGGAGTTCTGGGGCGCGAAGCGTAAATTTGAATGGCAGACGCTGGATGGAGAGCTTCACGGTTTTCACGTGATGTACCCATCAGCCTATGTTGAGGGTAGCCGCACCTGTTATCAGAACGGCAATGAAGCACCAGCCAGCTCTTGCGGCCCCGCGCCTGGGGATAAAAGCTCCGGCGCAAGTGTCGCCGCAATACTTGGGGGACTTGCCACGGCCGCAGCGGGACACAATGCAGGTCTCTCCGAGAGTTCATCGGTCGACATGGGCGTGCGTATAGCCCGCGATATAGAGCGCGGTGAAATATCGACAGATACCTATCAAGCTGCACAGAATTCAGGTACCACACCATCACAGCGTTCTACAATTCAAGCGGCCAGAGAACTACAAGCGTCAACAGAAGCAGACAACCGGTCGACGCAAATCAGTGTTGAAAGAACGCGGCGAGCTGGGTCAGTCGAGGAACGTCAGAAACTTAATAGGTCTTCTGATAATAGTGATGCGGTTTCAGAGATCGAGTACCTTCGTTACACATCACCCGGCGGTGCAGATAGAGCCCTACCCGTTGATAAATCTTCGCGAGCACAATACGCAGGCCTCTACGCAAATGAATACCAAGACCCTGCGGTTGCGGATTTTCGCTATCAGCTGAATCCAGACGGTACAGCTCGCTTAGAGCATCGTGCCTGTCAGAACTGTACGCACAACCTAGACGGATCTGCTCAAAATCGGAACTGGGAAGAGGAATATGTTGCGAAGGAATGGGCACCAATGCTCACTGACACCGGAGAGCCCATGACGCGACGCATAAAAGACATGAATGGCGTCAGCCACCGCGCTCGTGTCCTGGTGGTTATATTGGAGGGCGGACGAACAATGAGTCTCAACCACTATTCGGACAACGGACGCGCTGCACTGGGTGGGCCGCACGGCGTGCCTCGGTACCGATAAATCGTTATTTGGCAGGTTGAGGCGGACGGAGGTGTGATGGCCAGACACTCTTCGCGAATGGCGGTTACACGACCCGATATCCCCTTGAGCTTTTATCGCCTCCGACAAAGTGCCGGAGGCGGCATTCCTTGAACGGTCATTACGGAACGACTCCGGCGGCCTTCCAAGTAAGCCCTTACTACCAGCCTCGATCAGATCACTCCCACTCAATCATCAACGAGGCTATTAACCCATTGAAGGCAAAGGATTTAAAAATGGCTGACTGTGGGCTTTACCGTCGCGTTTACCGTCACAATCGCCAGCTCTTTGTTTCCGCGGGTGACGCAGCGATTTTTCCGGCGGAGGTGTTTTGCACACTATAATCAACCGAGCAATATAGTAGCAGAACTCCAAAATTCGTGCGATTGATATGCCTGCTGAGTTTCGGACGGCTCCACAGTTGAGAATTACTGGCAGATCCTCGTCTCGCTTTAGTTGACGCTTGTGCTCGTTGGACGTCTGCTGCCCCAGGCTGGAATGCAGAGGAACACTGAGTTGCGAACTATTTACATAACGACTCAAGAACCCTCAGTAACGAGAATCCTAAGCAACAAAAGAGACCACTTAATAGAATCGAATACGAGAGCTGAAAGAACAGGCTTTGTTCCGTGGACATCCCCCATGTCTGATCTAAGCTTCTGCATAACAAATGCAGCCTGATTCAGAGCACCTTCAAGATTCCTCGACAAGAGCCCGATATCCGTATCGCTCCATCCTATATCACGCAACTCGGTATCAAGCCTGTCCCGAGCATTGACAGCGTCAAGCGCCCTCTTGACTTTTTCTTGAAAAGACGCTTTCCCCGGATCGCCCAAGCCATGAGCCTTGTAAATAGAACTTGTGACGGTGTCTAATGCACCACAGGCCGCAGATAGCGCCCCGCTAAAGTCTCCATCTCGCATTCTGCTGGCAGCTTTTATCAGATCCGTGTGTGCTTCTTCTGGAATTTCGTGTAAATCCGCAACGTCAAATATCTCAACAGGCAAAAGCGTCGAACCTGAGAACTTCCAGCCAACCCTAGAGAGCACTCTTTCCAGCTCTTCAATAAGCTCAGGGGAGCGCCGCAACATTTCCTCACAGCATATCGCCGCCACGGAACCAGCTCTCTTCTCGTCCATTCGGCCAACTTGGACATCAATAGCGCTTAGAAGCTGTGATTTAGAAGCACCATTCTTTGATTTCTGCTCCAAGTGAGAAAGTTCAGCCATATCAATGTCAGCATATCCAACGATTTGCTTAATATCGCCGAACGAAAAATGTTGTGTAAGGGATGACCTTATGGGTCCCCATGGAATTCTATTCATGACTCAAGCTATCCGATTAACTATTGCCAAAAGAAAAAATGATTAGAACGGCTCCTCATCTTGGCGCTGCTCCTCAAAGCCATCTATGTACCTTTTTAGCAAATCACCTTTGTTAGAAAAAAAATGACTTATAAAGTCCTCTGCGGTCAACGGAATATATTCAATATTCTCAGCACTAACCGTTAAAAAATTAAACTCCGGCAATTCGGAATAAAATGAATTCTTCTGGATTTCTCTCATGAAGTCAGTAAGATCACCTTCATTACATCCAGACTTATATTTGGCTCGAAAGAAGCTAGTTTCGTCGCTCTGCGGCCACCCGGTTTTGTCGTCCATCTCAAAAAGGCTTTCAGGTGCAAAAGAGGGATTGACGATGATCAGCTTCTTGAACCCTCTTACAGCATTGAATAGAAGGTTGTTAATATAGGGATCAAAGAAGCTGTACCCTATCACGAAGAAGTACCGCTTGTTGGCAGACTTTAAGCTACTGTTGAAATGATGAATAATCGAAAAGAATGGCTCTACCGAGAAAGACTTTGTGCCCTGACCAAATATTATATAGGGGTTGTGCTTTTCTTCGATATTTTCTGAAAGCTCCTGTTTGTCGTCGGAGCTTCCAGCATCATCCAGCTTAGACAATTCCCATGTATCCATATCTGTTAATCTGACCCAATCAACAGAGCCGTGCAACTTGTATAGATTAACTCGGGCATTTGGATCGTTTTCTTGATCAGGCTCGATATACGACCACTGCCCATTGGAAAACCCTCTCCATGGGACTTCCCCCTCAGCTTCAAAAAACTGCTCAATAACGGTATCGTAGTTCAAGGAAAATATGTCCAGCCTGAAAGCCTCGTCGGAGTACGCCTTCAGAAACTCCATCAAGGGCGTCATATAATCAAGACTGTCATTTTCTGACAGAGCGAGCCATTCATCCTTAAGCAATTTTTTCAAGATAAGTTCAAGGCTATCAAAAAGATTTCCATTACTCTCCGTCTCTGTCGAGTATTGAGACTCTAACTGAACAAGTTTATCAGCCCAGTTTCCCGTTATAGGGTACGGTAAAAAGTTTTCTCGGTTTCTAACCCTTCGGATAAGAAGCGCTAATTCTTCGATATTCGGTGCAAACTTGAAGTTGTTCTCCGTTTCCATAGTGCGCCACTCAGAGTGATACTTCAGGCATGAGATTAAAAACTTCAATGCCTCCTTCTGTACTGGCGAGAGAATTTGACTGCTTTCATCAAATATCTTTTTCTTTAGGTCCTCGAACATTTGAACAGACGTCAGACATCCGGCACCCCTCGAAAAACCTGCTCCAACAAGGAACAGAGAGTTCTCGATTATTCCGGCTATTTCAGTCCTGTCTGTCATGTCTAAATAAACCAGGGTATATTGCTCGCAACTTCGTTATCCGGAATTTCCCCTTCAAAATGGGAAGAAAATTCTGCAATAGTCTTGGAGTAGGTTGTTGTCACAGGCACACTTCTTTGCCTTAACCCCTTCCAGTTTAATCGGGAGAATTCATAAACCTGTGCAATTAGTTCTTGTGCCGTAAAACCTCCGGTGTTGACATAGCTGAGTCGCAGCTTGATTGGCAATTCATCATCTATCTTTCTAGGCGGACTCTTTTTGTACCTGTTGTTATTGAAAAGCAGGTATTCCTTGTCACCTGTTTTTACGAAAATCCCGCTTTCCGGCATACCCATATTGAAATCTGCATCAAAACAGATATCCAACTTGGATTTTGAATCATTGACTTCAACAACCGCGACCGGGACAGATAGCGACATATCTTCTAGCATTTCTAAGATATTTCTAATCTCATCCCTTCTTGGCGGTTTGTAGTAATGAACGACAAGCCTCTCAGGCATGCCAACCTGAGCTGTATATTCTGTTATGGCTTCCTTTAGGCTCCTAACAATCGCCGTTTTGTCATCAACCGGAAGCCCTTTAACACCGCCAAGCCTTCCTTCGTTATCAAAAAAGACAGCGCTTCCTAGATATCGGTCACCCTCAACCAGCTTGGTATTGAAGCCAACAATTAATTCATTTGATTTCTTCTTGGAAAGCTTCCATGGAACACCACCAAATTTAGCGAGAATAGCAATGGCTATGTTCGGCAGGGAGTAATGAACGCCATAATTGTTGATCGTATCAGGGCTGATAAATTGAGATGCAATGCCCCGATCGAGTAAAATCTTTTTAATCTGGAAATAGCTGTCACTCTCTGCCTCATCTGACTCGTATCGCTTGAAAGGTCCAATAACAATAGCGAGCATATCCGGATAAAGAGGATCAGGATAATGTGCGTCGAGAAACGCCTTGAGCGTGTCAGGCAAATTATTAACATCCTGATAGGGCAACCCCTTATCCGGGCCTGCTAAAGCAACAGGAATACCGACATAGCTTAGCAAGCCAGGAAAGTGCTTTAACCCATTTTTTAAATATCTGTATAAAGTGTTGGCATCATTCCTGTTCTGGTAAATGAACAAGAGTCTTTTTCTTTCAGAGTTGTCTGCTTTCTTTAAAGGGCCATACTCCCTCATACCCACAACGGCATTGATGGCGGTTTTCTCACCTCCAAATGCCATCAGGTTCTGTTGACTGAAAACGTTTTGGAAACTGTCAGGGTCAATGTATTTGAAACCTGTCCTGTCGATGCTAAAAAACGGCGACCCAAAATCATACAAATGGGTTGCAGCAAAATCTTTTAGCTTCTCGAACCTATCTCGATAACTGAACTTCTGAGGTGCACCAAGTTTTTGCCGCCTAATCTCTCCCGGACAGAAGCATTTGGCGTCAATCCCTCCATGCTTTCTATAAACAAGGTGATTCTCAGGATTAAAGGCAGGCCGTCCATTATCCACGTGTTCTGACGTGCTCGTGATGAGCGTCTTTTCACTCCCGAAGTTAAATAGAAGCTCATTTCTGCTCGGCTTCCAGTTAAAATCTATACGACGATATTGGTCGTAGCCCGAATCAAATTGCCCCATATTCTGATATGCGGAAAAACTCATGGACGTTCTAATTGGCTCCACAAAAAAGCCTTTTCTTTGTAGGTGCTCTCCAAGTTCCTGCTTGAATATTTCTTGTTTAAACGGATTAGCATCATTGCCATCAAGTTCAATTGAAATGCAATTTTCTTGGTCTTGGTCGCTATCAATCTGCTGACGAAACTCGGTAGCAAGAAATTCACCGTCATTGACATCCAGCCTGTCCATCCATTCAACAAATTGCTCCCTTTTTGATCCGGGCAATTTGTCCCTGACCCAACCGGCACGGTTTTTACTAAGAGTAAAGTCATCGGTCTTTTTGGCCACCAAGAGAGCCGGTGTCGCAAAATTAAAGACAAGAGGAATTCGGTTTATTAGTAATCGTCGCATGCTATTCCTGTTTACTTTCTTGCAGCCTCCGCCGCAACGTGTCCGGCCAGTTCACTGACAAAGGTTCGCAATCCGGTCATATCGGATAACTCTTCATACGCCCCGGTATCTACCGCATCGCGCGGAGAAACTATGATTGAAGCTACCGTATAAAGCTGTTCCTGCATAAGCTTGCGGCACAGGATGTTGTACCGGTCGGCATAGCTCGCGTCCTTGAACTCTTTGAAAACTGGAAAGTGCGGTGATTGGTCTTTCACGGGTGAACGGGATTTCGGCGCATCTTCCAGCAACATCAACCAACCCACAAACGGCCTCGTTTGTTCTCCGAAAGCACCTTCCCGGTAACCTGTCCATAAATCATGGGCTGTACCGATGGCCTCTTCCGTCCGATTGTTAAAATTGTTACCGAAAGACGGGCCGACCTGGCTCTTGAATTCAAGAGCGGCTATGAGTCTTCCCTCGTTCATGACGAGAAGATCCCAAAGCTTAGTCGGACGGAAATATCCTGGCAGTGTAAGAACGCGACGCTCCAGATGGATATCCGCATGTTCCAGACCGTTTGCATGAACGAGGTCTTTGACCAGAGCAATGAAACCATCCATATTCTTACCGGCGGTTACTCCGGCACGCTCACCCTGATCGGCTTTGCCCGACTCGACCTGTTTCTTGCGAGCCTGTTCCCGGTTTCCCCAGAATGCCTTGACGGCTTCTTTTGCTTTCTTCTCGTAATCCGCTAAATCAATTGCCACCGTGTTCTGATCCTTTAATTCCGTAAGCCGTTGCCACCGAGCGCCGCACGCTCGTCTTTATTCAAACTATATAATCTATAGACAGCCTCATTCCCCCTGACCGTATCACCGTTGAGTGCTGTATCGCGGAGTTGCTTGCGTAGATCAACGGGAACATCTTTCCAATGCGGCACTCTGATCCGGCGAAGATATTGCGCCTGAAAGCGCAAGTAACCACCGCGCATTTTCGTCGAATAGATCGAAACAAACAGGCGGGCAATTCCTGACATGAGGACTGTCTGCAATGCCCGTAAATCCCATTCTTTTGCAGTTATGTAATAGAGGTTATGATGAGGATAGAGCTTCCCTGACTCGTAGACGATATGGGCATCACCCTTTATATCGGGAATCAGAAGCTTTTCCTGTGCGGCCAGTTCAGGATAAATCCGGTCAATGGTGCGGTACCATCGTGCTGGAGACTTCTTGGCGACATGTCTTCCCGCAATCAATTCCCGGCGATCTTCGAGAAAGGCTCTAAGTTTCGGATACTGATCAAGATCGACAAGACCCCCGCCTTCCGCGAAGGGGTTAATTATCCCGTCCCCACGCCACTCCACTTGGCCACCAAGAATGTCATTTGTACGGGCAAGGGGAAGTTTCCGGTCAGGCTCAACATCCAAATCGCCAAAGGGACCAATGAATACCTTATCGGCCCCGGTCGCAACTCCGATACCGACCTTGCAGCCCGTGTCTTCCAGTAAGGGAAACTCGGCCTCAAGGCGGCGCATAATGGCAAGTTGATCGGATGATTCTAGTATCCACGGATCAGCCCCGGATGCGATACCAGCGACTTCCTTAATCCGATCCTCGGATGCAGGCAGTTTCTTGGATACGATTCCCTTGGAAAGGGCAGAGAGCGTTTTCCGGCTGATTTCCGGCTTATGTGCAATTCGGGTTTTGCCTGGATTTTCACACGAGATTATGGTGATGGCCGGATAGGCGATGACCTCGGAGTGGAAAGCATCGGTATCGACCATATCCACATAGGCTTTGAGATGATAATTCTGGGCGATCATGGCTCTAAGGGGACCGCCGTATTTGTTTTTCATCCAGCGGTCGGAACAGATAAATCCAAGCGAGCCTCCCTTTGCCAGAGAATTCAAAGAGTGTTCAATAAAGGGGATGTAGAGGTCGGCCCGGTCATATAGTGTCGTGAAGCGACGCCGATATTCGGCCACCAAAACATCGGGGATACGTTCCTGGCGGACATAAGGCGGATTACCGACCACATAATCGAACTGATGCGGGGCATCAAAAAGCAAAAAGTCTCCCTGAACCAACCACTGGTCGAGAAGCTTTCGGGCCGTCACTGCTTGAAGCTTATTCTTGCGTAAGAGCGAAAATACTTTCTTCGACGTGGCCTCGAACGTATCCTTGTGCAGCTCCACGGCACGCACACTGTTCGACAACTCAGACAGGATATCTCCGCTTTTACCAACCTGTTTCCAGCTTTCGAGAAGCCGCTCAATGGCAGGCAAGAGGAAATCCCCTTCTCCGAAAGACGGCTCCAGCAATTGTGATTTATATAAAGGGCGATCACTCGTGTATCCGGCAAGATCAAGTATGAAATCAACGACTTCCCGCCGGGTATAGATTGCTCCCCGCTCCTCGACCCCGGAGCCCGACAAAGCGGAGACTGCTTCGGTGATTGGGCAGAGCGTCGGTAATGAGGGTTGGTGCAGAAGGGCGTCGGCAGCCATCAGCGCTCCTCCCTGACGAGGGGGATTTCCAGACGATCATTGCCCGCATGTCGCTCCAGAAACTCTCGCATTGACTGCCTGATCAGCCACGAGGCGCTGACATTGCTCCGCCGTGCCAGTGCGTCAATCTCGCTATAATCATCCGGATCGACCGTTAGGGTCACACGTTTCATGGGTTTGCTGGTTTTACGATTGGACATATGGCGTCATATAGGTGATGCATAGAATCATATGTACTATACCAGAGATAGAGCCCTACTCCATAGGCGAAGACCGCTACAGGGGCGTTTCTTGATCATCCTCCAATAGCGAAACAGAGGTTGGAGGCCCTGATCCACTACGTACCATCGGCAGGCGGTGAGGCTAGTCGAGAAACAAACTGTGACAGGCCATTGAGTCATGGGTATTGCAGAAGGGAACCGAGCTATAGCTATGTAGTTCAGCTCAAATGGAGAGGTGGTGTAGGCGCCGCCCAGAGAAAAGAACTAAGAATCGAGGCACTTATCCCACTTACTTCAAATAGCGGCCTATCCCGAAACCCCATTCTGCTTGCCCGAATGGGAGGGTAGACCGCTTTGTCCTCTCTTCCGCCGAAACCCGCGATCCCGCGCCATAAACGCCTCCAGCATATGCGGAATCAGCGTGACCGCATCCACCGGCTCGCCATAGGTCTGGGCGTGCAGCTCGGCATAGCGCTCCAGGTCCGCCTTCAGGGTCGCCGGGCAGGCAAAGGTCAGCTTGACGGTTTCAGTTCTGGGCAGCGGCCCCAATCGCAGTTTGTTAGTCGTCATGGCGTAGTCCCCCGCTGGTAGATCAATGGTTGGTAGGGCCGCAACACCAGGTCGCGATTAACAATCAGGTGCACCGGCAGGCCGGGGCGGCTGGTCAGGGTGGGCTGGATATTGAGGTTGCGGCGGGTGACCTCCTGCCCGACCTGGTTGATGCTATCCTGCGCGCTGTCCCGACCGGCGATGACGACGCGGTCACCGTCCTGGCGGTTCTCGGGCGCGGCCAGTTCGGCGCCCACGCCGAGCAACGTGGTCAAGGCGGCGCCGGCGAAGAGGCGATCCCAATGCCAGTCCACGCCATCGGCCAGCCCCGCGTAGCCAGCCGGGTCGGTGCCGGCGAGGTTATCAAGTTGAAAGGACGAGGTATCCGGCAGAATTACCCGGTACCAGACCACTTGCACGCGGGTTTGCCCATAGCTCACCTGGCTGTTGTAGCGCCCCAGGATGCGCGAGCCCTGGGGGATCAGCACATAGTGGCCAGTGGCGGTGTCGTAGACCGGTTCGGTGACCGTGGCGATCACATCGCCCGGCAGGTCTGAGTTGATACCAGTGACCAGAGCGGCAGCAATCACCGTCCCAGCCATCACCTGATAAGGGGATACCGGCATTTGCATGTCTCCGGAACTACGGGTTTCTGTAAAAGCGGGATTGCTCAGAAACGTTTCCTTCTGTTCCTGGCGATTCTGCAGGGTGATCGGGTCGGTCTCCCCGGGAGGCGAGCCTTGCAGCATCGCCAA
>CEOS01020922.1_pt1 | contig 19300 bp, 19 predicted proteins | sample 530601 | NCBI WGS metagenome assembly CEOS01 (sample SAMEA2620666, study PRJEB7988) | marine metagenome | biome: marine biome (ENVO:00000447); feature: mesopelagic zone (ENVO:00000213); material: "saline water (ENVO:00002010), including plankton (ENVO:xxxxxxxx)" | depth 1000 m
TGACCGCCAAGGCTATACTTACTGCAATTTCCATAAGCACTATAGTATCAGTAGTTGAGCCTAATAGAAAGCAAAACCCCCGTTCGTAGCGGGGGTTTTCGTACTAACTCAGTAATTACTAGGTTGTCTGGCAGTACACCGTACCGGCTGCAGGGCCAGCCTCAAGGGCTACAAGTACTGCAGCCTGCTTGGCTGAGCCGCGCACCAATGAGCCTGCTGCGCTCGTTCCGCATTTGTATCCATAGTACACGTACATCTGATCTTGATAGAGTACGTTGTCACTTGTGCTGCTTGATCCTGCGCTTAAGTTAGCAGTAACAGTAATAGGGTTTGTGTACGTTGTTGTGCGACGCGTCACTGTTATACCGCTATCAAGAACCCCAGTCGTATTACCATTTATATACTGGCTAATCTGACCAGCAGTAGGGCTCTGGCCCTTATTATTTGACTGATAGCTCGTAATAGCCGAAGCAACCGTGCCAACATCACTCTTTCGCGCAGAGTCGCGTTGGCCCCGCTGTAATGCTGGTAGCGCTACGAATACCATCAAGAAGATAAGACCAGCAATGGCAAGCACCAATACCACCTCGATGATTGTAAACCCTTTTACTGTTTGCTTTGTGTTCATTGGAGTTTCCCACCTTTCGTTATGAACATATACATGGTTACGCTTATAGTACGCTACTATTGTTACGTTGTCTAGATATTTATTCCGTTTACCAAGCTGTAAATTGGGAACAAAATAGCCCCCACCATACCCCCTGCTACAACCGCAAGTACTACCATGAGGATAGGCTCGATAGCAGTCGAAATAGTGCGAATCTCTTCATCCAGCTCATCCTCGTATACCTGGGCAACTTTACCCAACATGTCATCAATTTTTCCTGACTGTTCACCAATTTTAATCATCTGCGGAACGAGCGGCAAAATAACCTCTTCGGGCTCAAGTGCAACCGATAGCGCCTTCCCCCCCTGCACCTTCTCGGCGGCACGATTAATCGCCTCGGCAATCAGCGTATTATTAACTGCCCGAGCAGTAATCTTCATGGTGTCTAACATGCTCACCCCTGTGCTAAGCAATGTCTGGCTGGTGCGCGCGTACCGTGCCATATACAACTTTTGAAACATCTTTCCAAAAAGGGGTACTTTAAGTTTGAAGCCATCCTTAAAACGAATGCCCGATTCGGTATGGAAGTACTGGTTCGTGAAATACACAGCAATACCCACTACAATAAGGACGATCCACCAGAACTGGGTAATAAAGTTCGCCGTGTTCACCATAATCTGCGTTAATAGTGGCAGCTCTTTTCCAAGATCTTCATACAGTTTTTCTACCTGCGGCACCACGGCAATAAGCATGAAAATCATCACACCAAAAATGACAAATAACACAATTACTGGATACGTTAGCGCACCCTTAATTTTGCTGGCCACAGCAGCGTCTTTTTCCTGCTGGGCCGCTACCCGCTTAAGCGAATCATCCAACGTACCAGATAACTCGCCTGCCGCCATAAGCGAAACAAAGATTTCATTGAACACCTGGGGGTGCTTCGCGAAAGATTCGGATAATGACTTACCGCCCTCAACCGAGGTAGAAACCTCTTGAATAACCGACTGAAGCTGCTTATTTTCGGTTTGCTCCATTACCGTGTGAAGGCTTTGGCTTAAAGGCAACCCTGCACCTATCAGTGTCGAAAGTTGCCGGGTGAAAACTACTTTATCTTTAGTGGTAATGCGCCCCGTGAAGCGCGATAAGAAGCTTCCGTCACCTACCTGCTCTTTAATATGCAGCGGTACAAAGCCCTGCTTAATAAGCAGGCGTGCGGCGGCCGTTTCAGAATCGGCCTGGATGGTCGACTTCTGAATTTTATTGGTCGCTTGGTCGCGCGCCTCGTAAGTAAACTTTTTCATTATGCGCTAGCCCCGCATAAGCCTTTCAAACTCAACAAGGTCAACTGCGTATTCACGAGCGCTGTCATAGGTAATCGTACCAGACTGCACAAGGCTCACAAGTGTGCGGTCCATGGTTTGCATGCCTTGGTCGGCGCCGGTTTGAATAATGGCGTCAAGCTGGTGGGATTTTCCTTCACGAATGATATTGCGCACTGCTGGGTTTGCCACCAGAATCTCAGCAGCAGCCACACGCCCACCCCCAATAGAAGGCACGAGACGCTGTGACACAATCGCCATAAGAATATTAGACAGCTGGGCACGCACTTGGGGTTGCTGGTGTGGCGGGAAGACGTCAATCATACGGTCAATCGACTGCGCAGCGCTGTTGGTGTGGAGTGTCGCAAACACGAGGTGTCCGGTTTCTGCAATCGTAATAGCCGCCGAGATGGTTTCAAGGTCACGCATCTCACCAATAAGCACTACGTCGGGGTCTTGGCGAAGACTCGAGCGAAGCGCAGCGCTAAACGAGTACGTGTCGTAGTGTACTTCACGTTGCACCACTACCGACTTTTTTGACTTATGCGTAAATTCAATCGGGTCTTCGATGGTAATAATGTGCTGGGCACGCTCGGTGTTGATTTTATCTACCAATGCAGCGAGTGTAGTCGACTTACCACTACCGGTGGGCCCGGTAACCAGCACAAGCCCGCGCGGAAAGTTAGCAAAGTTTAATACCACCTGCGGTAGCCCTAGCTCGGTAATCGATTTAATCTCATTAGGAATAAGACGCAGCGCCCCTGCCAGGTTACCCCGCTCGTGGTAGGCATTTACACGGAAACGCCCTAGTGTACCAAAAGCAAAACTAAAGTCAAACTCTTTGTCTTTTAGAAGGATTTGGCGTTGGTCTTGATCAAGAATAGCAAAAATAAGTGTTTCAACCCCAGCTTCATCAAGTGGATTAAAACCAGCGACTGGTACCAGCTGACCATCAATACGCAACATAGGCGGTAAGCCTACCTGCAAGTGAAGGTCGGATGCCCGTCGCTTCACCACCTCTTCTAGTAGTACTTCTATTCGTAAATTCTGATTGTTCATATCCCCGCCCTAGTTCCTTATGCCGTGTCCGATGTTACCCGGTTTACTTCTTCTAATGTTGTTAATCCAGCCAGAGCTTTTAGGTAGCCGTCTTGTCGCATTGTGATCATCCCCTGTGATACCGCTAACCGCTGAATTTCACCACTGGTTGCCCGATTAATAATAAGTTGCTGTATAGAATCGTTGACGTCCATCACCTCGTAAATACCTGCGCGACCACTGTAGCCGTTTGGCGCCTGAGGGCTGTCGATTCCTCTGACTAAAGTATAAGCGCTTTGGCCTGCTAATGGTAGGTCTTTATACCCTAAATCGGCAGAAACCCGTGCCACCTCCTCGGGTGTCTTTGGAAGTAAGTGCCCTACGGTTGCCATAATATTTTGTGTTTCTATAGGGGTCGACTGGTACGTTTCGTGGCGTTTTGCAATACGCCTAAGCAGACGCTGTCCGATAATCGTATTCACTGTGCTGGCAATAAGAAACGGCTCAATGCCCATATCCAAAAGGCGCGGAAGCACCCCGGCGGCGCTGTTGGTGTGGAGCGTACTAAACACCAAGTGCCCGGTTAGCGCCGCCTGTACGGCAAGGTTGGCCGTTTCAACGTCACGGATCTCCCCCACCATCACGACGTCAGGGTCCTGACGAAGAATTGAGCGAAGCCCACTTGCAAAGGTAAGCCCTACTTCAGCATTTACCTGAATTTGATTTACGCCATCCATTTTGTACTCAACCGGATCCTCTAGGGTAACAATATTTACAGAATCGTCTTTAATTTCTTTTATAAGCGCGTAGAGGCTGGTTGACTTACCACTACCTGTAGGCCCCGAGGTAAGCACCATGCCATTCGGCTGCTTTATACCGTGACGAATTGCCCGCAGCGACCGCCCTGCATACCCCATTTCACCTAGATCAAAACTATTACCCGACTTATCAAGTAAACGAATAACAATTTGCTCCCCCCACACTACCGGGCTAATGGCAATACGAAGGTCGACCTCTTTACCGGCAATCTTTACCGCAAACTGACCATCCTGAGGAATACGATGTTCGTCAATTTTTAGCTCGGATAAAATTTTTACCCGGCTTACTAACGCTGGCTCGATGCTCTTGGGGAGCTGCATAATTTCACGAAGCACCCCATCAATACGGCAACGAATCTTTAGCGCGTTCTCGAGGGGTTCAACGTGAATATCGCTAGCACGCGATTTAATGGCATACTCGAGTATTTTACTAAGCGCCTGACTAATCGGCGAATCCTGCACAATTGTTTTAACTTCACTGGCTTCTTCGGCCTTAGCCTCTGCCTGACTCGCTTGTGCCGCCTGATTCACACTTGAAAGGTCAGTCTTGTACTGGTCAAGTACATGACGTACGCCACCCTCAGAGGCCATAAACACCTTAAGCGGCCGCTCAATACGGTTTGCTAAGTAGTCGACCGCCTGTACGTTATTAGCATCAATCATTGCTACCGCGAGGCGATTCTGTACTTCCGCAAGAGGTACTGCCATAAAACGCTCGGCAATATCCTCGGGTAAAAGCGAAAGGATATTCTGATCAATAAGAGTGTTCGTAAGATTTACATACGGCACGCCTGATACATAGGCAATAGCGTGTGTAAGAAGTTCATCGTCAATTACTTCTTGTTCGGTGAGATAACTAAAAAGCGGCTGATTTACCTTACTCGCTTCTTCCTTTGAGCGCTCAAGGACTTCGGTACTCACTAAGCCTTCATCTATAAGAAGATGCGTAAGCTTTTCCTGGATGTCATCAGTAAGAAGTGCCACCCCGCGCCCCTACTGATTACCTGCGTCAATTTGCACTTCAACGGTTGGGTTGATTGCGTTTGAGTTAAATATTTCCGGATTAGGCTCTTCAACGGTCGAGCTAATAGACTCGATGGTCTTAACTTTTTGTGGCTCGCTTTCGGGGGTGCCTAAAATAGATTGCGTTACAAAGAAAGCAATAAGAATACACCCTGCGGCAATAAGTACAATCATGGCAAAATCGGTTTTTTTCATGGCTTTACCTCAATCGTTTCAAGTTCAATAGTTTTTGCTGGCTCGTAGAAGGCTCGGCCCTCGACGCGCATGTTAATAACGTTGCCCGACATCTCAACGGTAAGTGAAGTAACTTCAATAGTTCGAATAGATCGTTCGAGGTTCTCAAGAACTTGACGGAGTGCAGCTTGGTCACCAGATACTCCAAAGCTAAAGGTGATCTGGCCAACAGTGTCGCTATCCGAGGCGCTATCACCAAGTACTTCCACCCCCGAAACCTGATCGACTTGCAAGTTTTCAAGCGTGTAGTTGCCCTGTATGCCAGTAAGAAGTCGTTGTTGCAACGAAGCTCCTAGTGCAAGGGAATTCGCTTCAGATGGCAATGCATCAAGAATAACCTGCAGAGGCTGCTCTGACTCACTCGCCTTCGCCGAAGCAAGAGCACTATTGGCGCTGAGTGCCTTAATTTCATTTTGTAAGTCTTCGACAATCGCGAGGTTAGCATCGAGCGTTGAGACAGTGTTTAGTTTTTCAGCCAGCACTTTCTCGTTATATACAAGCTGCTGGAAGAAGAAGATACTCACTACTGCTGCCGTGCCAATAAGCGCGGAAGCAACAGCAATCCAGATGAACATTGTTCGATTCGCCTTGGCAATTTGCGTTCGTTTGCGAAGCGCTACTTCATTGGCGGCCATGCTAGTTACCCTCCTCCACATCATCGGCTCGCTCGGTGAAGATTTCTTTAGGTACACCTAGGTAGGAGTCGGTTACGTTTCCGTCAATGCTCAGCTTGAAGGTTATCGCGCTATATTGCGCCGAGAAAAGCTCTTCAGGGTAGCTAAAGGTTAACGCAAAGCGCACCACTTGCTCACCGGCATCGTTCTCTCCAAAACTTACGTCTGAGGTACTAATATCCGCCGCCAATGGAGCACTCTGCTCAACGCCATCTTCGTCAACGTAGACGATTATTGCACTTGCGAGTGTTTTCTTGAACACTTCCATAGAATCGTAGGCCCGGGTTTGGCCTTCTAGGCGAATCGTCGCAGCGCCATCTTCGGCATCTGGATTCGCTGTTTCGACACGAACCAGAGAAAATTGAACATTATTTGGTTCAGGTGGCACTACAGCCGCGATCATATCAAATATACGAGAGTCAATTTTCTTGTTCGCGTTAATTTCAGCTAAGCGCTCAAGTTGATTTTGAATAGTAAGCATCTCTGATAGGTCAGCCACCTCAGCAAGCTCTGTGCTCTTATTCTCAATTTGGCCGTCAAGGTATGAAGACCGCGCTGCTTGAACAATAAAAATATAGGCCGCAAACAACACCACAAGCCCACCGGCGATAATACTCGCCACAATTGATGCCGATATTACGAACGAACGAGTTCGCTGCGCCTTGAGTAATTCTTGCTTTACATCAGGGACAAGGTTAAGCTCAATCATAACTTGTTCCTCCGCATAGCAAGGCCAATAACCGCCGCGAATTCAGCCGCAACAGACATCAGCTGCTGTTGATCAGCCTGAGCCACCTTCACACTCTGCCAAGGATTCGCGATACTTGAGGGGACACTTGTCTTAGAGGCAAGGTATTCACCAAAATTCGGCACTACTGCCCCGTAGCCCGAAAGCATTGTACCCGCAACAGGAGTGTTTGGATAACGTGTTTGGAAAAACTTAATTGACTTTGTCACTTCTGTCGCGAAGTTTTCAAGTGTTGCCTCGACGGCACGATATACTTGGCCTTCAAGCTTATCTGGCGCTAAGCCAAACTTTAGGATAAACTGGCGCGCTTGGTCTTCTTGTACGTTGAGGTTTTGCACAGCAGCTTTAATGAGTGCACTTACCCCAGTAGGAATAGTACGCACTAACCGTGGTACATCACCGTAGGTTATTGCAAGATCGGTGGATTGTTCGCCTACATCAATAATAAGGCGAGCGTCAGGTATATTAGGGGGCAGTAAAGAGCGCACCATAGCCAATGGATCGGGCTCGGCTGCAATAACATTAAGCCCCAAACCTTCTATAAATTCGAGACGCTCTTCAGCATAGGTATTAGCAGTACTGGCAATAAGCACTTCCTGCATTTTAGGATCATGAAGGGAAACACCCAGAGGCGCCCAGTCTACCTTAGCCTCGTTCACCGCCATGGGGATATACTGATCAACTTGATACTTCAGTGTGTTATGCAACTCGTTATCGGGCATTATTGGCACCTCGATAACCGTGGTAAACGTTTTGCTTGAAGGAAGGCCAATCACAACATTTTTCGTTTTTACACCGCTCTGCCCCACTGCAGTCATAATGACCTCACCTAGACGACGAAGAGCTTCAGGAGACGAAGAGCTTGATATTTTTTCGTCAAGTGGCGCATATCCATAGTGAGAAAGTGTCCACGAGCCATTACCCGAAGGCGCCAACTGAGCTACCCGAACTGCATTGGTTCCGATATCGAGTGCAAAGAAGTCGCCCACGCCGTGTATAGCCATAATGTCACTAATTATACTGAAAGCATAAGCATAAAAGCAATAGATGATCCCTTAATATCGCGGCGGAAGTTCAGAAGATTGTACTGTTTTCACCCGGGCGGTTTCGTTTTGCAGGGCAGTTGCCCATAAATATGCGTCCGGGCGAAGATTAAATACCTCGGCGGGGTCGCCAGCTCCAGTACCCGTACCAGCACCCGCGGTGCGATACAGTAGTAATGTATCAGTAATAACTGGACCATTTACCGTAAGGCGAGCGCCACAAACATCACCGCCTAAATCTGCAACGTTGAATATCGAACAAGTCCGTACCGTGTCAGTGGCAACTAGCCAGGCGTCTATTTGAGCAACCGTTTCATTAACCACAATGTTCCGTGCAATAATCACCACTTGCGGTAGCGCCCCCATAAGAGCACGGCTTGATTCATCCGCATCCTTTGTAATGACATTGCTGTAGAAAACGTTACTCGCCACAGTCACCGTTCTCCCTGGCGCGCTAATAACAATCCACTTCCCTTTTGGAATATCCGCACTTGAGGTAAGCGTAATATCGCCAGTTGCGGAATACACCGCGTTAGGCGCAAGCGAAGCAATATCCTGCGCGCCCGAGATATTCGTCGTTGCCCGCGAGGCAAGCGTGCTCATCAATGTCAAAGCAGGCTGCGAGGTTGCGATAGCATACCCCCCTACGTTACTACTATTACACGTACCTGATGAAGTGGTATTTGCGAAAGTAAGAAGGCTCAGTGTACAGTAATTTCCCTGAGTTGTCCCCCCAGAATATCCGGCTGCTGAAGCCATGTTTGTAATACGTGTTGGGGTAACAATACCGTATTCCGACCAAGAGCCATAATAGGTGCCATTTGATTGTGTACGACTGGTTGCAACGCGAGCAGTTGCACTAGTTGCACCCCGCCCCACCCATAGGTCGCCACCAAGAACTTGAACTTTTGGTTTCTTGTTAATAATAATGCACGACACCGCCGAGTGCCTCCAGTTTGAAGTACCTTCTTGATAGTTACGCACCGAAAGCACAAAACATACCTGTGTCCCAAGCGCCTTATTAGATAAGTCTCCTGTACCAGTATAGGTTCGTGTGTTTGGATAGCCAAAACCACCCGATTCAGTCCCACTGCTTAACACATTACAAGAAGCCTCACCGGTAAAGAAAGCACACGCAGTCGCGCCAGTACCACCCGACTGGTTTGGAATACCTACCGACGCTGGATACTCAATCTGAGTAAGTTGCCAATCGATATTAGTGCGCGACTTTGTTGGGCCATTATTTGTAATAGTTCCTGAAACAGCAATCGTGCCCTGGTCACTCTCAGCGTTACCACCCCCAGCTGGACTCGTTACGTTTGGAACAAGTGAGTAGTTATACGGGATATTCGCACACGCCCAGCCACTTGCGAACCAGCTACCGTTATTCCACGAACCGGGGTTCCAGGCAATACGCTGACAAAGGGTGTTGCCTACGTCGTTCTGTGTGACATCATAGAGGGTATACGGGCTTGCTGAACGCCCAGGGTTACCCGGGAATTGAGCATATTCGTATACAAACAACGAACCTGCACCCCCGCTTGCCCAACCATTCGGCGCATTTTGACTGTTCCACCCATTGGAAAAGCCAGTCTTGTCTACATTGAAATAGATGTTTCTATCCATGTTATCAGGCCCGTTATTGCGCATATCGTGGTACCAGTTCAAGCGATCACCCGGTGTAGCAGTAATAGTACCCTGCCTTGCAAGCGATTTATTAGCAGTGCGCCCATTTTGAATATACGATTGCCCGTTAATTGTCCACTCGGTCGTCTTGGGACCATCACAGAACCATGCTACATCTACACCCCAGTGACCCTCATACGCAGAGTGCTCTAACATAAAGGCGCTCTTCACCTGGCTTACTATATTGATAACGTGCTGTTGATAGGCAGCCCCCTGATATTGATAATTTCCGGCTGCATTGTACACATACGGGTCTGCGCCCGACGTGGGGCGGTTACGGTCGTACCAAGCACCGGAATAGTTAAAGCTCTTCTCGCTTCCAGAAGAATTTCGTACCACGTGTACCCACACACTATCGCCTGAATACTCGGCACACGCTGCCTGTACCGACCACCAAGGGGTACCATCACGGAAGCCACCATCTGGCCCACCCCCGTATTTATTGAACTTCTTCCAGCCAAACCCATTAGTAGTATAATATCCACCACCGCCACTTGTACCGGAACCTCCCGACCCCCACGCCGCATTCGCCTGTGGTGCAGTGGCGAGTACCATCATAAACACACCGGCAATACCCAAAAACACAAACCCAATAGCACGAGGTTGTTGCATAGCACGTAAGATATTCGCGAGCAGCATCACCTACTGATCCTCTGAAGCACCTTCGGTTACCGATAAGCCAGAAATAGCCGTTTCATATTCAAATAATGGAATCGCCGTCCGGAGGTTGTTATCCGGGAAAATCCGTTGATCGTGCAACGAATGTAAGGCATCTAGCGCACTCTGGGCAGCTGACGCGTCGCTACGTTGAATTGCGCCCCAGAAGATAATCACCTGGCACGTTGGGTCGGCTTCATACCCCGCGCGTGACCTTACCGTATCAACAACCGCCGTAAGGCCTTCGGTATCTATCATTGGACCATCATCCAGCCCCCCGCGGTACGAATATTCTGTTGCGCTATTGTACGCAGTAACAACATCATCGCCACACACGTTCGATGCTGCAGAATATTGCACTGCCGCTCCGTTCCAAATAATCACTAGCTTACCAGAGAGCACAAGCCACACCACCGCACCAACCAGTAGCACCCCTGCGATAATTGCACTTCCTATACCTATTTTTTTCATCTATACCCCTTACTCGATTCTGTACTTATCTCTAGTATACTATGTATAAGCAAAATACATAGCTGTGCGTAGGTTAGTATCTAGGAGGCAACTCTTTAAACTCAACCGTTTTAACCCGGGCTGTTTCGTTTTGCAAAGCAGTTGCCCATAAATACGCATCAGGCCGAAGGTTGAATACTTCGGCAGGGTCGCCGGCTGCAGCGCCCGTACCCGCACCCGCAGTGCGGTACAACAACAGCCTGTCCGTGATAACTGGACCATTCACCGTAAGGCGAGTGGTGCAAACATCGCCACCAAGATCAGCTACAGTGGCTATTGAACAGGTGCGGATAGCATCGGTAGCAACTAACCAAGCGTCCACCTGCGTAACTGGTTCGTTGACAACAATATTATGCGCAATAATAACCACCTGAGGAAGTGCACTAAGCAGCGCCCGGCTTGACTCGTCTGTATCTTTTGTAACCGTATCCTGGTATATAATGTTGCTCGCAATAGTCACCGTCCTCCCTGGCGCACTAATAACGACCCATTTTCCTTTTGGAATAGTAGCACTCGACGTAAGAGTAACGTTGCCAGTTGCAGAGTACACCATATCAGCAGCTAGTGAAGCGATATCCCGTGCACCGGAAATATTTGCCGTTGCCCGCGTAGCAAGCGTACCCATAAGGCTAAGAGCGGGTGACGATGCTGCAATAGCATACCCGCCAACAGTACTACTGTCACAAGATCCTGATGAGAGAGTATTTGCAAAGGTCAACAGGCTTAATGAGCAGTAGTTGCCCTGAGTTGTACCCCCAGAATACCCGGCTGCTGAGGCCATGCCTGTAATACGCGTTGGCGTAACAATACCGTATTCTGACCAAGAGCCATAGTGAGTATCGCCTACTTGCGTGCGACTAGCCACTACACGGGCAGTTGCAGTAGCTGTGCCCCGCCCTACCCAAAGGTCACTACCAAGTATTTGGACTTTTGGTTTCTTCCCAATTACATAACAGGCAAGAGCAGAGTGCCGCCAATCACCCGTAGATTGATCATACGGCCTCACCGAAAGTGCATAGCATACTTTCGTCCCCAACCCATAGCTAGATATAGTACTTGGAGCGGTATGTGCGGCTCCGCTTGTCTCGTACACACGCGTACCAGATGCAAGCACTGAACACCCTGCAGTACTACTGAAATACCCACATGGATCAGAACCACTAGTCCCTCCATTAGTATTTGGTAAATCTGAAACCGCAGTACCTGGTGTATATACTAATTCCGTTAACTGCCACGCTGTATCTCTTGAGTCTGTTGGACCAGCGTTTGTTACACGACCAGAAACAGTAACCGCCCCAATGTCACTCTCTATAACCGTCTCCCTGGCGGGGCTCGTTATAGAAGGGGTAAGGTTGTAATTGTATACCGTCCAAGAAACCCGAACGAACGAGTCAGAACAATAGATTGTCTCCCACCTAGTAGTGCTGGAATAGTGAGCGCCACAAATATTGTCTAGGTAGACATCCGTACTTCCAGAAGACCGACCAACCACCGACCAGTTCGGAACAACGACCGTCCTCGAAGCGATATATTGGCTATATATATTTCCGTCATTCGGTGGCCCGCTAAACCCCCCTTTGCGGATATTCTCATTAAAACCCCGGTAAACACACCTATACGAACCGCACTCGCCAAACCTCCGTCCCTCACCGTGCCGGTCAGTATACTTAATACAGTCATGCGTTTCGACATAATTGTTATAGTGGTACTTGCCTACTGCTGGGCAGGCGTTATTTATATACCCTGTAACTGCATATTCACCTGAATAATTGTCATTACACCTTTTCCATAGCACATTAAAATCGTAGGTCACAACACCCGTGTTCAGATCTAGCCGCGGATTCGACCCATAACTTGCATGGGCAATAGTATAGCCTAAATTACACCTGCTATTGATCTCGTTCACAGCGCTCGAGTAGTCAAGAACAGCCGCTGACGCGCTCTTTGAACCAATACCCACCAAAGAAATAGCTACGGCTAACAGAAAAACCAGTGGGGTCGCGACGATTAGCTTGCGTATTCGTTTCATACTTTTACGGCGACTTACTCGCTAAGTGATGCTTTTCCCATCATGTCGCCCAGCTCCTCTTTAGTAACCCCTGCAGAGTTATCATAGATATTTTTACCAGACTGCTCGGCCGCCAATAACTGATAGTAGAGCTGCTGGACCTGAGAATAGTCCCCAACTACGTCCGCATACCCTACCGCAAAAAACGCCCTATCTATGTCATTAGACTCCCAGTACTGTGGATTAGAGGTGCTTATCGCCGTTATTGCTACCGAGTACTCGTCACCATACTCTTCTATAATTGCAGCCTGATCCTGAGTAGCTTTGTCATTATAGAAGTCCGTGGATAACGCAGCATAGTCGAGCACCCCATCACCCTGTGTAGCTTCAGGTTGCGTTAAAACAAGCGCACCATCAAACTGGCCTCTTATAAGATAGCCGGCAGTAAAGCCAGCCCCTAAAAGCAAAGCTGCACCAAGTATCACTATTATAGTCTTGTGTACCGAGCCCGTTTGCCTATGCCGATTCATACACCAAATTATACACTATACATAAGCAGAATATTGCATCTACAACGTAGAGCGATTGTAGCTTATGAGCGCCTAGGGTGAAGATACGAGACCCGCTTTGAGGGATCCTTGTATACAAAAAGTGAATCAGCATCGATTTCTTGGTACTCGCCACCGCTCTGGAATGGAAGCGCGTGGGCTGTTTCTTCAAACCGAATATGCATCGCGCGGGCTCTCTCTAGGGGCGCTCTGCCAAACAGGGAAGGTACACCGAATGTAACAATATCGTGCAAGCTTTTCATATTAAGGTTAGTGCGTACGCCAAAATACTCTTTATCGAAGTACTCGTCTGGAAACCGCAACAGCCCCGCAACCGTGGAGTTATTCGCAAATGCTAAATCGGTGCGGCCAGTTTGAACATCCCCACTGTTAACCTGAAAATTAGGCAATCTATCACCACTATACCTAAGGTACTCAACTCCGGCTTGCCCATAGCGCAAGATAGACCGCCAGGCCGGGCTAGCCTTTCTAAGCCTCTCACGGGAGGGTTCATCACGAAAACCAGCAGCAATAATAGCAGTGAGTCCAAACGTTGCATACGAGAACGTCTCGGAAAAAGGTTCACCGTTGGCTTCAATAGTAATGGGGTGTCGATCAATTCGCGGCACGCCGTCTTGCAAGAAGTCGAAAACAGTCTGGTTCTTGTTCATATGGCTAAATGCTGTATCGTTATAGTTTCCATATGGCAAGACGCCAAGCACGATGTTCTGCTTCTGCAAAGCAACAGTAGCAAGTTGCTCTGCCGTTCCGTCACCCGCAGCGCTTATAACCCTTCCCTGCTCGGGAAGACGATCGATAAGATCCTTTACATTATCACCCGCCAAGCGAAACCGTGTGTCCACACGAGAAAAAGCAACGCCCGATTCCTGAAGCGGGCGTAAAACCTCCGACTCAACATTTTTTGCCTTGGTGCTATTTGCGTTTGTAACAACAACTAATGGCTCGGTGGAATGGTAGTTGGGAATTTTATGCATAGTATAGGCTTTTTGTTTATACTGTAGTTATTAATATAATAGCAAATTTTGGCACTTTTGTCAATATACTACCCCTGTTGTGGTACAATGGTGATATATGAGTTTAAGCATAGGTATGGTGAGGATCTAGCTATACCATTCGATATAAAAATCTTAATGCCCGCAAAGACAATCAGACGAGGCTATTCAAGCGAATCCATAAGGCTTCTTACATCTTCTTAGACTTGGAGATCTCTGGATACTTCTGGATAATCTCTTCGGCAAGTTCACTAATAGTAGTTTCAATGACTTCACGTACATCTACCTCTTCGGCTACTTCAGCCATGGCAAGCGCAAGATCTTCGTAAAAGTTTTCATCGCCAGTGAATCTGAACCAAAACTCTTTGCCTGCGTAAAGTATGTAGTCCTTGGCGACAGTCTTGATATTTGCATTCATTTCAGCCGGCTCCCCATACAGCACTCCCAACACGAGGTCATCGTGTTGTAGAGGTAGGCTGTTTGTACGGGCAAGATTTTTCACCGCCTTAAAGTGATCACTGATTGTGGTGACGTCATCCTTGTTAAGGCTGCTTGGCCCTGCTTTAAGTTGACAGTATTTCTTCCTTCCATCAACTGCATCTATGAACTCAATGTCAATTCCAGACACTACAGAACCGGTGCTACCGGCAAACAGCGTACTAACGAATCTCTGCGCTTCATTACCAAATGTCGTAGAGATCGAAGTGCCCAGGATGCGAGGCAAAACAAGCACTTCCGCTAGAGATCGATAGTCAGTATTCCCTTTATAGTAGCTTGCTAGATACGGCCATAAAAATGGATTAATCTTAAACTCGCTTAACTTATTAAGCTTCTTGGTATTACTAAGATGGTTGGAGATTAGGCTGGAGCGCATCCAGTCCTTCGCTCGTTCCAGTATTTGCTGCTTCTGTTCCGTGTTCATTACCCATAAGTGTACTCTTAAACACGCCCGTTTTCAGGACCTCTTCAGCCAAAGCCTTTACGACAGGGGGCGAAACAGCGTTACCGAACTGCTTCTGTGCGCTGAAATCACTATCATGACATATGAACGTATCTGGAAAACCCTGGATCCTCGCAGCTTCACGTGATGACACCTGGCGGAACTTCTTCGGCTTAAAAATCTTGTCGATAAACTGCTGCTTATACTTACTTGGGTCATCCCCGTCCAGATATTCGGTTGCAATAAAGTCACGAGTTCCGGTTGCGGTAAGCGTGGAAAAGATCCCTGAATTTGGCAGGAATACTCGATATACGCCATCGATACCAGAAGAATTTTTTGAATTCAGTAAATCATACTTGCCTTCCGGCGTCTTTTTGAGAATCCTTTTGTCGACAAGCTTATCTAGATCCTTAGCTGTCGCTCCTTGTACCAACTCGGCGATATCGTCAACGCTCATCGGATTACCGTCGGCATCTCCGTAACGCTTCTTGCGGCGATTACTCATAATTGCCATGCCAATACGCTTTTCCTTCTCCGTCGTATCATAAAGATCCCATGAGTGAATTGTTGAATGACCGTTTCGAGTGTCACAAAAGATGAAGAAGTCATTCAACTCGTCAATCTTTTGAAAGGCGTTGCGCGAACGTGGAATCATCTTGCCGTGTAGAAGGTGTGGATCAAACTTATGCTTCAAAATTGATTTAAGCTTAAATCCTTCAAGTAGATCTCCGACCGTACGATCTGCTAAGTGAGCCTCGGGATAGTTAAATTCCTCAGCAAATTCAAGCATATCTTCCCTGAAGCCTACGATGAAAATACGGCTTCGATTTTGAGGTACACCGAAATCAAAAGAGTTAAGTAGTTGATAACGAACCTTATACCCAATATCTGCAAAACTATCAATTATTAGCTCGAGATTCGCCCTGTTGCGTGGATCCATAAGCCCCTTCACATTCTCGAATATAAATGCCTTCGGCTGCGACATCTTGATGACGCGTATGGCATCCCACCACAGCTTACCGCGCGGGTCATCGAAACCTCGTTTCTTCCCCGCTACAGACCAAGACTGACATGGAACCCCGCCAACAACTAAGTCGACATTCGGGAGCTCTTGTATCTTAGTAACATCCCCCAGATCATGTCCTTCCGGGTCATTAAAGTTCGTCTTGTAGGTCTCCAGTGCACGCTTGTCTATCTCGGAGAAACCGACACTCTGACCGCCCAATTCATCCAAGGCGATCCGAAACCCTCCGATACCCGAGAATAAATCTATGTAAGTAAACTTCGTCATATCTACATCCTATTGTAGAAGCTTAAGCACCTAAAAGTCAAGGCCCCCTTCTCAAATTTAATCAGTAATTAATAATCTGCTATCATATAGGCAAAAGGAATAACACAGACATGCAAGATGCGTACGGAAAAGGCCTTCTTCCAGAAGACCTCTTTGCGGATAAAATGCATGAAGCCAAGCGACAAATCACCTCCATTAAAGAACAAATCACTCAAGCTTCGGAAAACAGAGGTATTACTGGTAAAATAGATACAGAACAGCTCGCCCAGAAAGCTACTCTAAAAATCGGTAACCTCAACTTCGAACAAAAGAAACGTATTGTTGAGCGAGTAGTCGATAAGATTGTGGCGAGTCCAAAGGAGATAATTATATGGGGTCACTTGCCCACACCAGTACTAGCAACATCCGGAAAGGTCAATCATGTCTCTCAGCATAGGCATCGTCGGCCTCCCCAACGTCGGGAAGTCTACCCTTTTTAACGCCCTCACCGACAACAATATTTTGGCGGCTAATTACCCCTTTGCGACCATTGAGCCGAACACTGGCATTATTGCCGTACCGGACGAACGCCTAGGTGAACTACAAAAAATGTATTCAGCGGAGAAAGTTATTCCTGCTACGGTGACGTTTGTTGACATTGCTGGGCTCGTTGCTGGTGCCTCTAAGGGTGAAGGGCTGGGTAATAAATTCCTGGCGAACATTCGTGAATGCGATGCTATCGTGCATGTTGTTCGGGCTTTTGAAAACCCCGATGTTACCCATGTGAACGACAAGGTCGACCCCCTCGCTGATATAGATGTTATCAACACCGAACTTATCCTTGCCGACCTGCAAACAGTTGAAAAACACCTTCCAAAGCTTGAGCGTGAGGCAAAAGCAAACCCCAGTGCCCGCGCCGATATCGAGGCCCTTAAAAAGCTTCAAGCGGCACTAGAAACTGGCGCGCTTGCCTCTTCTGTTGACAGCCTAAGCGACGAGCTTTTACAAAGCCTGCAGCTTCTCAGCGCCAAACCTGTTATTTATGTGTTTAACGTTGACGAATTTACCCTTGGGAATGATGCTCGTAAAAAGGAGCTTGCCGATATGGTAGCGCCCGCAAGTTGCGTGTTTATTTGCGCAAAACTTGAAGAGGAGCTCCGTGGCTTAGCTGATGCTGATGCAAAAGAACTGCTTGAATCGTACGACGTCGACGAGTCAGGCTTATCGCAGCTTGCCCGCGTTGCGTACCATACACTTGGCCTTCAGAGTTACCTTACCGCCGGGCAAAAAGAAGTCCGCGCCTGGACAATTCACCAAGGTGCTACTGCACCACAAGCCGCCGGGGTTATTCATACCGACTTCGAAAAAGGTTTCATTGCCGCCGCCATCGTCGACTACGACGATCTTATGACCGCAGGGTCTGAACAAGCCGCCAAAGCCGCCGGAAAACTTCGCACTGAAGGCCGCGACTACGTTATGCGCCCTGGCGACGTGGTGGAATTCCGCTTTAACGTAAGCAAATAACTTTTCCTTTGCTATACTGAATACAATGCAGTGGGTAAAAGAAAAACGCACCGGATTTACAATCGTTGAATTATTGATTGTAATTGTGGTGATTGCTATTTTAGCAGCTATTACGATTGTGGCGTATACCGGCATTCAAGACCGCGCCACACAATCTTCGCTACAAAGCTCCGCCAAGCAAGCCTACACAAAAATACAAACCTATGCGGTTGAAAATAACGAAACCTACCCTACTGCGCTCTCAAGTATCGGACTCACCGATACCCCAGATGTTACCTACACTTATCGCACCGACTCTACAACAGCACCAAAAGCCTTTTGCCTTGTTGCCTCACGACAATCCACCGATTATTTCGTTACCTCTGAAAATTCGTCACCTACCGCAGGGAACTGCGCGAATATGGTAGGTAACCCTAGTTTCGAAGCAAATACCAATGGATGGAATGCTGGGGGTGCTAACGTACTCTCGCGGGTGAGCACCGGAGGGCTATTTGAAAACGGCTTCGCACGAAGTAGCTATGCCAGCGCAAGTAGCGAAACTGCCGGTAACTGGTATCCCAACATTCCCATCGTAAACGGAAAAATCTATACTGGTTCTATGTATGTGCGCAGCAATATTGGCGTCACCGTGCTTATGCGGCTTGAATGGAAGAACTCCAGCGGTACTATCCAAAGCTACGTCACAAGCCCCACAACAACCCTCGTTCCTAACACCTGGACACGCCTTAGTATGACTGGCACCGCTCCGGGGGGCTCGGCCACTAATATGACCATAACCTGGCAGCGCAGTGGTGGCGCGGGTATTACATGGACTGCCGGGTCGCGGTTAGACGTAGACGGAGTTATTGTCACGCAAACTGATAGTGTAGTACCGTATACAAACTAGTTCTTAACCCTCAACATCAAACCAGGGACGCTGCAACATAAAAGCTATATGCGCGCCCATTGTACGTGCATGTAATTGCTGATCAGATTCTTGCCGCACCTCGCCAGCCGCAGTGACGGTACGAACTAAATTTGGGCGCTCAAAAGGCCAAAATGCACTTTTATCGGCAAGCTCTACAAAAGTCGGCAAATTGCTATTAATCAAAAGTGTATCGGTGCGCGTCATGGCTAGCCCAGCATCATATTGTTTTTGTTTAACAAGCGTTTGTATTAAATCATACGAAGCAAAGCCGTGAATAAACGAACGATAATGATGCGGGGTATTAGGCACTTCGACATTTCTCAACCATAAAGCCTGTAGCGCCACCGAGAATAAATCACGCTGATGATTAAATAATTGCTCAGCTGCTTGATCAAGTCCATCGGTGTGTTCGAGGTAATATCCCGACAACATATCCGCATTCTTTTCAGTTAAATCCTCACCAGGAAAATCGGGCTGGTTTTCAAGAGTGATGAAATGCGTATGTGCCATACAGGCAGTATACCCGTACGTTCACCTTTTTTGAAGCAGGTAGTTATAGCCATCCTCTGCTTTTATCTGCTACACTAGCCACAAGCATCATCAGATGCGCTGTTACAATTAGGCAATCTAACCTACCCTGAGTAACCTTTGTATAACAAAAGCGAAAGGCACGGTTGAAAAACCAGAGAAGCATACTGACCCCGTCGTCAGGTATCTTCTCTGGTCATGT
>CEOS01139868.1_pt1 | contig 19150 bp, 16 predicted proteins | sample 530601 | NCBI WGS metagenome assembly CEOS01 (sample SAMEA2620666, study PRJEB7988) | marine metagenome | biome: marine biome (ENVO:00000447); feature: mesopelagic zone (ENVO:00000213); material: "saline water (ENVO:00002010), including plankton (ENVO:xxxxxxxx)" | depth 1000 m
CAACTCGCCCAGCTTCAACTGGACGCTGAACTTCCGCCAGCAGGTGTTCGATGCCTGGGAGGCCGAGGGACGCGACGTGTCCGCCTATGACAGGGCAAGGCTGATGAGCGTGGATTACGACGGCACCGATCTGGCGGACGAAGCCGACGAGCGCATCCGAACCTTCCAGAAGGACGCGGCGCGGGAAGCCGGGATCTTCCACCACCTCATCACCCTGCCGACCTATCACACGGCAGCCTTGTCGACCGACAATCTCGCCCGCGAATATTTCGGCGAGGCCGGGATGCTGGGCTACGTCAAAGGCGTCCAGCGCAAGGAAATCCGCGAAGGCATCGCCTGCGTGAAGCACCAGAACATGGCCGGATCCGACATCGGTGACGACCACAAGGAAGCCTTTGCCGGTGAGGCTGCTCTGAAAGCCGGCGGCAAGGACAACACGATGAACCAGTTCGCGGCGGCCTGAACCCGCCACGCGTTACGAAGAAAGGAGACTACCAATGCCCGCACCCGCACTTGCCCGTCCGGTCTTCTCGACCGAGGATTCGCGCCTGATCCGCCGCGCCGTGGTGGAGTTCATCAAGAACAACCAGGACGATATCGAAACGCCCAAGTTCGTGAATCTGCACCACCGCCTTGGCCGGATGGGCTGAACCACGACATAAATAGAAGACGTACCGCGCCCCGGTGCCGACGCACCGGGGCCGCGCACAGGAAGGACGAATTATGCTGACCGATTTGCACCACGACGACGCGACGTCCGGCGGGGAGGCCGGGACCGTTACGCGAGCCGGGCTGCAAGTCGACCGGTCCCTGGCGAGCTTCGTGGAAAATGAAGCCATGCCGGGGACCGGCATTACCGCCGACGCCTTCTGGAAAGGTCTGGCGGACATCGCCGCCCGGTTCGAGCCGCGCAATCGCGACCTGCTGGTCACGCGCGACCGGTTGCAGGCCGAAATCGACGGGTGGCACCGCGAGAACCCCGGCGCCGCCAGCGGCGCGCCCGAGGCGTTCCTGCGCGAAATCGGCTATCTGGTGCCAGAGCCCGCGCCCTTCACCATCGGCACGACAGGCGTCGATCCCGAGATCGCCGAGGTCGCGGGCGCGCAGCTGGTCGTGCCGGTGCTGAACGCGCGGTTCCTGCTCAACGCCGCCAATGCGCGCTGGGGCAGCCTGTACGATGCGCTCTATGGCACCGATGCGCTGGATGGCACGCTGCCGCAGGGCAAGGCCTATGACGAGGCGCGCGGCGCGCAGGTCATCGCATGGGCCAAGGCTTTTCTGGACGAGGCGGTTCCGCTGGCCGAAGGGTCGTGGGACGCGTGGACCGGCGGCACACCGCAACTGGCCGATCCCGCACAATATGTCGGCATGTGCGGCGACAACATCCTGCTGCGCCACAACGGCCTGCATATCGAGCTGGTGATCGACCCCGGCCATTCGATCGGCCGGAACGACCCCGCCGGCATCGCGGATATCGAGCTGGAATCGGCACTGACCACAATCGTCGATCTGGAAGATTCGGTCGCCGCCGTCGATGCGTCCGACAAGACCGCGGCCTATCGCAACTGGCTGGGGATCGTCCGGTCCGACCTGACCGCCGAGTTCAGCAAGAACGGCGAGACGATGATCCGCCGCGCCAGCCCAGACCGGACCTATACCACCGACACAGGCGAGCTGACGCTGCCCGGGCGCAGCCTGCTGCTGGTCCGCAATGTCGGCCACCTGATGCGCAATCCCGCGATCCGCCTGCCGAACGGCAGCGAGATTCCCGAGGGCATCATGGACGCGGCGATCACCAGCCTGATCGCCCTGCATGATCTGAAGGGTCTGGGCCAGAACACCAACAGCCGCGCCGGATCGGTGTATATCGTGAAGCCCAAGATGCACGGGCCCGAGGAATGCGCGTTCACCAACGACCTGTTCAACGCGGTGGAGGACATGCTGGGCCTGACTCGCCACACCATCAAGGTCGGCGTCATGGACGAGGAGCGCCGCACCAGCGCCAATCTGGCGGCCTGCATCCATGCGGTGAAGGACCGCGTGTTCTTCATCAACACCGGCTTCCTCGACCGGACGGGGGACGAGATCCACACCTCGATGCTGGCAGGGCCGATGCTGCGCAAGGGCGCGATCAAGCAGGCGGAATGGATCAGGGCGTATGAGGATCGCAACGTCCAGATCGGGCTTGCCTGCGGCTTTTCGGGCCGCGCGCAGATCGGCAAGGGCATGTGGGCCGCGCCCGACCGGATGCAGGCGATGCTGGCCGAGAAGATCGGCCATCCGCAAAGCGGCGCGACGACCGCCTGGGTGCCCTCGCCCACGGCGGCCACGCTGCATGCCACCCATTACCACCGCTGCGACGTCGCCGCGCGGCAGGCCGAGCGCGCGAAGGAAAGCATCGCGCCGCTGTCCGCCCTGCTGACCGTGCCGCTGGCGGGCGGCGCAAACTGGTCGGAGGATGAGATTCGCGAGGAAGTCGACAACAACAGCCAGGGCATATTGGGTTATGTCGTGCGCTGGATCGATCAGGGCGTCGGCTGTTCCAAGGTGCCCGACATCCACGACGTCGGGCTTATGGAAGACCGCGCCACGCTACGCATTTCCAGCCAGCACCTTGCCAACTGGCTGGAGCATGGCGTGATCGACCGCGACATGGTCGAGGCCGCGCTGTGGCGCATGGCCGAGGTGGTGGACCGCCAGAACGCGGGCGATCCGTCCTATCAGCCGATGACGGCGCGCGGGCGCGACTGCCTGCCGATCAGGGCCTCGCGCGCGCTGATCCTCGAAGGGCGCGAGCAGCCCAGCGGCTATACCGAACCGGTTCTGCACCGCCTGCGCGCAGAGGCCAAGCACGGCTGAGATTTGCTTCGGAAGGAGAGCCCGAAGCATCCCGCCCGCGCTGGACCCGGACATCATCCGGCGACCGGCGCGGGCGGATTTTCATGATCGTTCGAAGGCGGCGGGGCAAAAGCCTGTCCGCCGCCCTTGGGCCTTCGCCCGCCAGCCGCTAACCCGCTGTCAGTGGATTCGCATATTGTCATAGGTCAGGACGCGCACGGGGCAGATGTGCGCGTCGATATGGAGGAGCTGCTCGCCACGCGCCTGCTGGTGCAAGGCAATTCCGGCTCGGGCAAGTCGCACCTGCTGCGCCGCCTGCTGGAAGAGAGCGCGGGCATGGTGCAGCAGATCATCATCGACCCTGAGGGCGACTTCGCCTCGCTGTCCGATCATTTCGGCCATGTGGTGATCGATGCCAGCGCGCATTCGGCGGCGGAGATCGTGGCGCTGGCCGCCCGGGTGCGCGAGCACCGGGCCTCGGTCGTGCTGGGGCTGGACGGGCTGGACGTCGAATTGCAGATCCGCTGTTCGGCGCAGTTCCTGAATGCCTTGTTCGATGCTCCGCGCGAACACTGGTTTCCCGCGCTGGTCGTGGTGGACGAGGCGCAGATGTTCGCCCCCTCCGCCAGCGGCGAGATGGCCGAGGATACGCGCCGCCTGTCGCTGGGCGCGATGACGAATCTGATGTGCCGGGGCCGCAAGCGCGGCCTTGCGGGCATCGTCGCGACGCAGCGGCTGGCCAAGCTGGCCAAGAACGTCGCGGCGGAGGCGTCGAACTTTCTGATGGGGCGCACATTCCTCGACATCGACATGCAGCGCGCCGCCGATTTGCTGGGCATGGAACGCAGGCAGGCCGAGCAGATCCGCGATCTTGAGCGCGGGCGATTCCTGGGCCTTGGTCCCGCGATCACCCGCCGCCCGGTGGCGATCAGGATCGGGCCGGTGAAATCGGGATCGCGGGTCAATGCCAGCGCGCTGGTCCCGCTGCCCTCCGCCGCGCCCGAGGAGATGGAAGCGCTGCTGCACAAGGAGCTGGACAAGGCTCTTCCCCCGCCGCCCCCTCCCCCGCCGCCGCGGCAGGATCCGGAGGAACTGGCTCGCCGCATGCAGCCTGCCGCCGCCCAGCCGCGCGCCGTTTCGGGCGGGCCTGCCGCGCCAGCCGCACCTGCCGCGAACGACGAGATGCTGGAAGAGATCCTGGCCGATCTGGCGAGCGATGCGACCATCACCTTCCAGCCCGCCGCCAGCCAGTTCCAGAGCTTCATGATGGCCTGCCGCCGCAGGGGCGCGACCGCCGCGCTGCTGGACATGGCGGCGTTCCGGCGGCGCTTCGCCATCGCGGTCGCAGGGCTGGACGGGCTGGACGAGGACATGCGCGAGCGTGTGCTGGAACTGGGCACGCAGGTCGACGACGATCTGCTCGCGCCCTTCCTGCTGATCGCGCGATCGGCGGCGCAGGGCATGGAATCGCCTGACGAAGAGGAATTGTCGCGCGCCTATGGCACCAGCTCTCCGGGCCGCATCCGGCGGCTGCTGGAGCATCTGGAACGCAAGGGCCTTATCGTCACGCGCGAGGATTACGGCGGCGGGCGCACGATCAACGTGCCCGGCTTAGAGCTGGCCTAGGCCTCTTCGACCCAGCCCTTGCGCAGGCCCGGCCCCGCAAGTAGCATCAGCACGCCCGCCAGCAGGTAGAGCGACAGGCCGAACAGCATCGAATAGCGCAGCGCCTCGTCCCCATAGACCGGCACCAGCAGGGTCGAGACCTGACCCAGCGCATAGATGCCTCCGCCGAGGCCAATGAGATTGTTGATCAGCAGGAACAGCGCCGAAGCGGTCGCCCGCGCGGGCGGAGGGACGAGGTGCTGCACCGCCGACAGCACCGGCCCCAGCCACACATAGACCAGCGCCTGCGGCACGATGAACAGCGCAAAGGCGAGCAGCACGCTGCCGCTCATGATGCCGAGCGCGAACAAGGGTGCGCCGATCAGGAACGCGCCCGCCGGCACCCATGCGAACCACGCCCGGTCGCGTCCGCCCAGCCGGTCGCTGATCCAGCCGCCCAGCAACATGCCCGCCACGCCGCCGATCAGCAGGACGAGGCCGAAGAACCACGCCGATTGCATCAGGTCGAGCCCGAAGCTTCTCTGCAGCAGGCTGGGCAGCCAGAAGGCGAGGCCATAGCCGCACATCGAGCTGGATGCCGCGCCAAAGGACAGGAACCAGAACGCGGGCTTCCTGGCCAGCAGGCGGGCGGTGTCGGCAAGGCGGGGCTTGGCCATCACCGGCTCGCCCGGTGCGACCTGCGGGCGGTTGTCGCGTACCAGCAGGCGGAAGACGGGGGCAATGATGATGCCAAGCACGCCGACCACCAGAAACGCCATGCGCCAGTCGACCCGCGCCGCGATATAGCCGCCCGCCAGCACGCCCGCCGCCGATCCCAGCGGGATGCCCAGCGAATAGACCGACAGCGCGAAGGCCCGCCGGTTCGACGGGAAGTAATCCCCAATCAGCGCATAGGAAGGCGCGACGCCCCCCGCCTCTCCGATGCCGACGCCCAGCCGCGCGAGGAAGATGTGCCAGAACCCCTGCGCCAGCGCGCAGGCCGCGGTAAAGCCGCTCCACAGCACCAGCGACACGGTGATGACCCAGCTGCGGCTGGTTCGGTCGGCCAGCGCGGCCAGCGGCACCGCCAGCGTGGAATAGAGCAGCGCGAAGGCCAGCCCGCCGAGGATGCCCATCTGCGCATCCGACAGGTCGAGATCCGCCTGAATCGGTGCGGCGAGGATCGCCAGGATCTGCCGGTCGATGAAGTTGAAGATATAGACGACCAGCAGCATCGCCAGCACCACGTTCGGGCGCGACTTGCGGGCGGCGCTCGTGGGTGCAGTCATGGGGGCGGCTGCGGTCATGCGCGGAAACCCATTATGCGTAATGCTCCGTGAGGAAGGCCTGAATTGCCGTGCGCGCCGCCGGTTCGTCCAGCAAGGGGGTGTGACCGCGCTCGGGCACTTCGGCCGAGGCGTAGGGACCTTCGTGGCGTTCGCCCATCTTTGACACCGTCTCGCCGGTGATCAGATCGCTGGTCGCCCCGCGCACCACCAGCACCGGCAGCCCGTCCATCGCCTGCCATAAAGGCCACAGATCGACCTGTTCGCTCTCACCCTGAAGCGGGACCGCGATGGCGGGGTCATAGTCGAATTCGACCCCCGCGGCGCTCTCGCGGCAGGTGCGCCTGGCGAATGCCATCCAGTCCTCATCGGTGAAGCCGGGAAACACCCGCCCGTTCACCGCGCGGCAGGCCGCCGCCGCCTCGTCCCAGTCGGCGAAGGGGCCGGACTTGCCGACATAGCTTCCGATCCGGTCCAGCGCATCAGGCTCAAGATGCGCGCCGACATCGTTGAGGATGACGGGGCCGATGCGGCTGGGCAATTCGCGCGATCGTCCGCGGTTCATCGCCGCCATCGCCATCGCCACCAGCCCGCCCATCGACGTGCCGATCAGGCCCGCGCTCTCGATACCCAGCCCGTCCATCAGCGCGAACATGTCCTGCGCATAGACGGCGGGGCTGTAATGCGCGGGTTCGGGATCGCGGTCCGACAGGCCGCGCCCCCGCACGTCGGGCACGATCAGCCGGTATCCGCCCCCCTTCCGGCTGGCCGCCCAGGGCAGCAGCCATTCGATCAGCGGTTCGAAATCCGCGCTGTTGCGGGTCAGCGCATGCATCAGCAGCAGGGGGCGGGCGTCGGGGCTGCCGCCGGGATAGTCCCGCGCAAACAGCTCCAGCCGCCCGTCCGCGCTGCGGAAGCGGTGGGAACGATAGGCCGTCATCCGATCCTCGCCGTCAGAGGATCAGAAGCGCACTTCGCCGGTGACGAACACGCGGCGCGGATCGCCGTAAAAGCCCGTCACATTTCGCTCGAACCCAAGCTGGGTGTTGTAGACGAAGTCATAGCCCGCCACGACATAGCGCTTGTCGAACAGGTTCTTGCCGTGCAGCCCGATCGAGAACCGGTCGGAATCGTCGGTATAGACGATGCTGGCATTGGCCAGGGCAAAGCCGTCCTGGTCGAGGAAGGGCGTCGGCAGTTCGAACTGCTGCGCGTCGCTGCGCATCGAGACCGAGCCGATCAGATCGAGCATGCCCGAGGCCACCGGCAGGCCAAGGTCAAAGCCCCAGTTGGCAGTGAATTCGGGCGTGTTCTGGATCTCCGCCGTGTCGGAGAAATCGATGCCCGACACGATGAATTCATTGTACTTGCCGTCGATGTAACCCAGCGCCCAGTTGATGTTCAGGCGGCTGCCCAACCCTGCGAAATCGCGGCCCAGCAGGGCATTGCCCTCGAACTCGATACCGTTGATATCGGCCCCGCCCGCATTGGTGGTGATGCCCGCGAACGTATCGGCGATGCCGTCGCCATTGGTGTCGACGCCGGCCGATCCCGGCACCTGCACGTCCTTGTAGTTCGAGATGAACCCGGCAAGGCTGACGTTCAGGCGGTTGTCCAGCAGCGATGCCTTCCAGCCCAGTTCGAAGCTGTCGACCGTTTCCGGATCGAATAGCATGTACTGGTAGATCTCGTCATAGCTGACGGTGCCATTGCCATCGAGGTCGGTGGCATTGCTGGTCTGGCCGCGCGGGTCGAAGCCGCCGCCCTTGAAGCCGCGCGAATAGGTGAAGTAGAAATTCTGGTCGGGCGTCGGCTGAAAGCTGATCGACGCGCGCGGCGTGAATTCCTTGAATGTCGCGCTGTCGTCGAAATCCGACGTGACCGCGATGGGGATGGAGCCGTCGGCGAACAGGTCGGAATAGCCGCCGATGAAGGTCGTGCGCAGCACGCGCGAGGACCGCTTGTCATAGGTATAGCGACCGCCCAGCGACAGGCTGAGCCGGTCGGTCAGCTCGTAGGTGAAGTCGCCGAAGATCGACCATGTCTCGGTATTCACATCGCCAAAGGTCTGCGCCGTCAGGCCCGGCAGACCGATCGCCTGCCCGGTCTGCCAGACCGCCGCGTCAAATGCGGTGAGCGCATTGGCGTTGAGGTAATAGGCCCCCAGCACGCCCGACAGACGGTCGCTTTCGTACAGGAATTGCAATTCCTGGCTGAACTGGTCGTTCTCGTAGATCGCGGGCACGTCGAGATCGACGACCGGCAGGCTGTCGAAGTCGATCGGCGTGGTCGACTTGTCTTCGCGGTAGCCGGTGATCGACTTCAGCGTAATGGTGTCCGACAGTTCGAACGCCATGTTGAGCGCGCCGCCATAGGCCTCGACCTCCTGCTCCACGACATTCAGCCCGGCGCGGGTGTCATAGACATCGTCCAGCACCGGCGCATTGCTGAAGGCCGGGTTGCCGGGCAGGAAGCGGTGGCCCTGCCGGGGGTCGGAATTGTCCTTCACATAGTCGCCCGACAGGCGCGCGAAAAAGGCGCCGCTTTCGAACTCCATCGTGCCGCGCGCGGCCCAGACGTCCTTGTTGTAGTTCTCCACCCCGTCGAGCACGAGATTGTCGCCGTAACCGCCGCGCGACAGGCGCGCCCCGCTGGCGCCGATGCGCAGATTGTCGCCGATCGGCGTGGAGGCGGTGACGATCACGTCGGCCTGGTCGTAATTGCCATAGGTGCCGCGGACCTTGACCTGGGTCTGGTCGGGCAGGCGCGCGGTCACATATTTGATCGCGCCGCCGATGGTGTTGCGGCCATAGAGCGTGCCCTGCGGACCGCGCAGCACCTCGATCCGTTCGACGTCATAGACATCGAGCACGGCAGCCTGCGGACGGTTGAGATAGACATCGTCGACATAGAGGCCGACGCCCGCCTCGAACCCGGCGACCGGATCCTGCTGACCCACGCCGCGGATAAAGGCGCTGAGCGTGGTGTTGGTGCCGCGCGATACTTCCAGCGTCAGGTTGGGGACCTGCTCGCCGAGCTGCTCGATGGTCTGCGTGCCCTGCTTGGCCAGCGCCTCTCCGCTGATCGCGGTGACCGAGATCGGAACGTCGATCAGACGCTCCTCGCGCCGGCGGGCGGTGACGACGATCATGCCGTTGTCATCGGCCGGTCCCTCTACCACGCTGGGTTCCGCGACGGCGTCGGCATCCATGTCCTGCGCATGGGCGGCAGGCGCGGCAAGCGTGGCGGCGATGATGAAAGCGCAAGCGGTCGTGTGGCGCAGAGTCGTGCGGCGCGGATTGGCCCTAAGCATCCGGTAATCTCCCAAGAAACCTTTGTTATTGACGCCTTCAATATTGAAACTTGAACCACCTTTCAACTTAATATTTTTGCCAAGCGCGTTTTTGCGCGTTAGCCACGGTGTCGATGGACATCGAAAGCCCTTCCGATCCGGACGCCCTGCCCGGCGGCAAACAGCCACGGACCGAACGCGGACGAAAGACGCTGCGCAAGCTGCTCGACGCCGCCGCGCTGGAGTTCGGAGAGAAGGGTTTTCACGAAGCCTCGATCAGCGGCATCACCAGCCGCGCAGGGATGGCGCTGGGCAGTTTCTACACCTATTTCGACAGCAAGGATTCGCTGTTCCGCGCGCTTGTGAACGATCTGTCGGGCCGCGTCGGGATAGAGGCGGGCAAGGCATTGGCCGAGAGCCGGGACGCGCTGGGATCGGAACGCGCGGCCTTCAGCGCATTCTTCGATTTCGCGCGCGAGCATCAGGAAATCTACCGCATCATCGACGAGGCGGAGTTCGTCGATCCGGCCAGCTTTCGCCAGCATTACGAATCGGCCGCGCAGCGCATCCACGAACGGCTGCGGCGGGGCATGGCATCGGGGGAACTGCGCGACGATCTGGATGAGGCGAGCGCGTGGGCGATCATGGGGATGAACGTGTTCCTGGGCCTGAAATACGCGATCTGGTCGGGCGACCGGTCCACCGCCGACATCGCCGCCGTGGCGAACGCGCTGCTGGAAAAGGGCATCGTGAAGCGCTGAGGCGCGGGATCCGCGGCTTCACGATATATTCGCATTCAGGCGCGATTTATATTCGCCTTGGCAGCCTTGGCAGCCTTGGCAGCCTTGGCCGCGTCGAGCGCTGCGCATGATCCGGCGGGGCGGGCCGAAGGGGGGAATCGATGAAGCACTGGGGCGTTTTCGCAAGTCTGGTCGCGCTGTCCGCAGGTCTGGCCGCCGCACCCCCAATCGAAACCGCCCGCGCGCAGGATGCCAGCGATCCGACGGGCGAGAGCCAGCAGGGCGATGTCGCGGTCACCATCTACAACGGCGATATCGCTCTGGTGCAGGACGTGCGCGATCTGTCGTTTCCCCGCGGCCGCACCCGCATCGAATTTCCCGACGTCTCCAGCCGCATCCGTCCCGAAACGCTGAGTTTTTCGGCCGAAAACACCGGCATCGTGGAGCAGAACTTCGATTTCGACCTGCTGACCCCGTCCAAGCTGATGGAAAAGGCGGTGGGCGAGACGATCACGCTGATCCGCACCAATCCCGCCACCGGCGCCGAAACGCGCGAGCGGGCCAAGGTGCTGTCGGTCGCGGGCGGCGTGGTGGTGCAGATCGGCGACCGGATCGAGGTGCTGCGCGACGACGGCCTGCCGGTGCGCGCCGTGTTCGACCGCGTGCCCGACGGGCTGCGCGCGCGGCCCACCCTGTCGGTGTCGGTCGATTCGGGCGCGTCGGGCCGCCGCCCGGCCTCGATCCGCTATCTGACCACCGGGCTCGGCTGGAACGCCGATTACGTGTCGCTCTATGACGAAGCATCGGGCGCGCTCGACATGCAGGGCTGGGTCACGCTGACCAACAACACCGGCACGACTTTCGAGGATGCGAAGACCGTGCTGGTCGCGGGCGATCCGTCGACCGGGCGGAACAACAACATACGCGGCGGCTATGCGCCCCCGCCTCCGCCGCGTCCGCCGCAGGGCACGGTGCGCTCCATCGGCACCGAGACCGCCGACCGCGAGCGGCTGGCCGATTACTACCTCTATCCGCTGGATGCGCGCACCACGATTGCCAATGCGCAGACCAAGCAGGTCAGCTTCATGGACGTGCAGGGCGTGCCCGCGCGCAAGATCTATGCCCGCACGCTGGACTGGCTGGCGAGCGACAGCGACCCGGTGCAGGTGGAAAGCCGGCTGGCGTTCTCCTCCTCGCGCGAAGGCGGTCTCGGCGATGCGCTGCCCGCCGGGACCGTGCGCTTTTATCAGCGCGACGCGCAGGGCACGCCGCAATTCATCGGCGAGGACCGCATCGGCCACACCCCGATGGGCAGCGAGATGAGCCTGAAGCTGGGCGATGCGTTCGACATCGCGGTGCAGGCGGCGGTCACGGAGCGCACCCGCATCGCTTCGGACGAATATGCCCGCTCCGCCCGGTACCGCGTGATTACGGACGGCGAGATACGCGAGATCGAGGTCCAGCGCGCGCAGACCTTCTATCGCACCGCGATGCAATACCGCGTCACCAACGCCAAGCCGCAGCCCGTCACGGTCGAGGTCGCGCAGGCAGGGCTGGATCGCGGCTGGTGGAGCCACGACTTCCGCGTGGTGAGCGAGAGCATCGAGGGCGAGCAGGTCAATCTCGACAAGAGGCAATGGTCGGTGCCCGTCCCCGCCAATGGCGAGACGGTGCTGACCGTGGTGTACGAGACGCGCTACTAGGCGGCGCGGGTGCTGCGCTTTCTCCCCCTTGCGGCGCTGCTGCTGCCGGCCGCCGCTTCGGCGCAAGCCACTGCGCGCGCCGATGTCAGCGGGCGCACCGCGGTCGACGCCTCGCAGCCTTCCGACATCGCCGTCACCATCTACCGCGACGAGGACCGCGGCGGCGCTCCGATCGATCCGAAATGGGCAGGCGGCTTCGCGATGATCTCCGAAGTGCGGCAGGTTACGCTGCCCCCCGGCCATTCGCGCATCCGCTTTACCGGCGTGTCCGAGAGCATGGTCGCAGTCAGCGCCATCGTCACCGGCCTGCCCGGCGGCACCATCGAGAAGAACCGCAACGCCGACCTTCTCTCGCCCGCCGCGCTGGTCGATGGGACACTGGGTAACCGCGTCCGCATCACCCGCACCAATCCAGCGACCGGCAACGCCGAAACCGAGACCGCGATCATCCGCACCCGCGCCGACGGCGGGCTCGTGCTGCAGACCCGGGAGGGGTTCGAGGCGGTGCGCTGCTCGGGCCTGCCCGAAAGGCTCAGCTTCGACCGCGTGCCTGCGGGTTTGTCGCCGCAGCCGGTGTTTACCATCGACACATTCAGCGCCGAGGGCGGCACCCACACTGTCACGCTGACCTATCTGGCGACGGGCTTCGACTGGCAGGCCAATTATGTCGCGAGTTTCGCGGAGGCCAGCCGCGACAAGGACCGGACGCTCGAGCTGATGGCATGGCTGACAGTGGCGAACGCCAACGGGCAAAGCTTTCCCGATGCCGAACTGATGACGGTCGCGGGCCGGATCAACGTCACCAGCGATTACGAGGAACTGACCGACCCTCCGCGCGCGCGGCGTCTGCGGCTGACCTGTTTTCCGCTGGGCAGCACGTCTAGCGGTATCTCCTCGCCGCCGCCGCCTGCTCCGCCGCCGCCGCCACCGCCGCCTGCCATGATGGCAGACCAGATCGTGGTGACAGGCCTGAGCGTGGCGAGGGTGCAGATGGAATCGGCGATGAAGGTGGCCGATGTCGAGGCGGGCGAGGAGGCGCTGGGCGATCTGAAGCTCTACCGTGTGCCGGTGCCGGTCACCGTCGCAGCCCGGTCGCAGAAGCAGGTGAAGTTTCTCGGCCTGAGCTCGGTGAAGGGCCAGCTGGTGCACACCGGCCTGTGCTCTGCGGCGATGGAACCGGCCGCCGCCGATGTCGAACTCCGCAGCCGGAACACCGAACGCAATGGCCTCGGCCGCTCGCTCCCACAGGGTAATATCGCGCTGTTCGAGCCCAGCGGCCATGGGCCGCTGCTCGTTGCCGAAGACGAAATGCGCGACCGCGCGGTCGGAGAGGACATCGACATCACTCTTTCGCGTGGGCACGGCGCGATATTCACATGCCGCCCGGCGGGGTGGGCCGATGCGAAGGATCGGGATGGCGCGTTGGAGTCGTTCGAAGCAGCCATGGCGGCAGGTCGATGGGCCGCGATGGAAGCGGAAATCACCAATCCCGGCAGCGAGCCGATCCGGTTCGAACTGGCCATCGGTCCCGCGACCAACATCGCTCTGCGCCAAGCGTCGGTCAAACCGGCCATTCACCGCGGGGATCAGGTGCTGCTGATCGATCTTGCTCCCGGTGAGACGCGGCGCCTGCGATGGCAGATGCGCGATCCGAATGCTGTTCTTCCATAAGAACCTATAAGGTTATTTTATTTTCCTACTTATCTCCATTCAGGCACGCCGCCCCTGCTCTCTCACCGGAACAGGACGAACCGCATGGCAATCCTCGAATCGCTTATCGGACCGCTGTCGAAGATTATCGACCGCGTCATTCCCGACAAGGAAGCGCGCGAACGCGCAAAGCTGGAACTGCTGCAGCTTGAAAACAGCCAGGAACTGAAGATGGTCGAAGCGCGCCTGTCCGCCATCGTGGCCGAGGCGCAATCCGCCGATCCGTGGACCAGCCGGGCACGGCCGGGCTTTCTCTATGTGATGTACACGCTGATCCTGTTCGCCATTCCCATGGGGCTGATCGCCGCGTTCCGGCCCGAGGCGGCGGATGCGATCGGGCGCGGCATGACCGGCTATCTCGGCGCACTGCCCGAACCGCTCTACGCGCTCTTCGGCACGGGATATCTGGGCTATACCGCCGCGCGCCAGTGGGGAAAAATCAAGGGTACCGACCGCTAAGGGACACCGACCGCTAAGGACATGGCGCCAGAATCATGATCCTTTACTTGTGAACCGCGATGGCCCAGATTTCACCGCGGTTCGGGGGAGCCGGTCCGCTGGCCCAATGGCCGCGGATCGCTCCAGGGAGGGGCCGCCACACCGGATGCCCGCGTCGGCGACGACGACGGCATCCGGTGTGGATCGGCTTCCCCGCCCACCCCAAACTTACTGGCGGGCATGCCGACGGCTCGCAGATATCACGCCCAATTTCGCGCAGCTTTCCGGGCAAAGGCCCCGCTGCCCCTTGCCCTTGGCCGAGAGCAAGCGCATAGGCCCCTCCCATTGTGCAACGTCAAAGTGAGCATATGGATGAGCGACGGAAAATCCGCTCCCGGCCATAAGAATTCGGGAATGAATGTTGATGGCGCCCTCGTGCGCGAACTGGCCGAGCTGCTCGGCGAAACCGGCCTGACCGAGATCGAGGTCGAGGACGGCGACCGCAAGATCCGCGTTTCGCGCGCAGGCGGCGTGGCGCAATATGCCGCCGCCCCCGCGCCCATGATGGCCGCCCCTGCCGCCCCGGCCCCCGCCGCCGCCCCGGCCGAGGCCGGCGCATCCGCTCCTGCCGCCGCCAATGGCGATGCGGTAAAGAGCCCGATGGTCGGCACCGCCTATCTCGCCCCCGAACCGGGCGCGGCCGATTTCATCAAGGTCGGCCAGCAGGTAAAGGCCGGCGACACGCTGGTCATCGTCGAGGCGATGAAGGTGATGAACGCCATCCCCGCCCCGCGCGCAGGCACGGTCACGGCCATTCTGATCAGCAATGCGGACCCGGTCGAGTTCGACCAGCCGCTTGTCGTGATCGAGTGACGGCGAGCCGCTGATTATGGCCATCAAGCGTATCCTGATCGCCAACCGGGGCGAAATCGCGCTGCGCGTGCACCGCGCCGCGCATGAAATGGGCATCGAGACGGTGGCGGTGCATTCCACCGCCGACGCCGATGCGATGCATGTCCGGCTGGCCGACCATTCGGTCTGCATCGGCCCCGCGCCCGCCAGCGAGAGCTATCTCAATATCGCCGCGATCATCTCCGCGGCAGAGATCTCGGGCGCGGACGCGATCCACCCCGGTTACGGCTTCCTGTCCGAAAACGCCCGCTTCGCCGAAATCGTCGAGGCGCATGACATCAAGTGGATTGGGCCCAAGCCCGAGCATATCCGCACGATGGGCGACAAGGTCGAGGCGAAACGCACCGCGGGCGCGCTGGGCCTGCCGCTGGTACCCGGCTCCGAAGGCGCGGTCGAAAGCGCCGAGGAAGCGCTGAAGCTGGCCGAAGAGATCGGCTATCCGGTGCTGGTCAAGGCGGCCAGCGGCGGCGGCGGGCGCGGCATGAAGGTCGTCAACAATGCCGACGAGCTGCCCGCGCTGATGAGCGCGGCGCGATCGGAAGCCAAGTCGGCCTTTGGCGACGACACCGTCTATATCGAGAAATATCTCGGCAATCCGCGCCACATCGAATTCCAGGTGTTCGGCGACGGCAAGGGCAATGCGATCCATCTGGGCGAACGCGATTGCTCGCTGCAGCGCCGCCACCAGAAGGTGCTGGAGGAAGCCCCCTCGCCGGTCATCAGCGCCGAGGACCGCGAACGCATGGGCATGACCTGCGTCAAGGCGATGGCCGACATGGGCTATCGCGGTGCGGGCACGATCGAGTTTCTGTGGGAAGACGGCAAGTTCTACTTCATCGAGATGAACACCCGCCTGCAGGTCGAGCATCCGGTGACCGAGGCGATCACCGGCCTCGACCTCGTGCGCGAGCAGATTCGCGTCGCCGACGGCAAGCCGCTGTCGGTCAAGCAGGACGAGCTGGTCTTCACCGGCCACGCGATCGAATGCCGGATCAATGCGGAAGACCCGTTCAACTTCACCCCCTCGCCGGGGCAGGTGACGAGCTATCACGCGGCGGGCGGCATGCATGTGCGCGTCGATAGCGGGCTATACGCGGGCTATCGCATTCCGCCTTATTACGATTCGATGATCGCCAAGCTGATCGTCTATGGCCGCACGCGCGAAGGCTGCATCATGCGGCTGAAGCGCGCGCTTGAGGAAATGGTGATCGAAGGCGTGAAAACCTCGATCCCGCTGCATCAGGAACTGATCCGGCAGGACGATTTCCTGAACGGCGACTATTCAATCAAATGGCTTGAGGAATGGCTGGCCGAGCGCGGTTCCTGATCGATAAGGGTCGGCTAGTCCCTACCAGGCCCAGCTGACCCTGATATGCGCGAGACGGCCAGCTTTCTTCTTTCCGCCGCCCAGCGCCGCAACTTCCAGCGCCGGACCATCCGCAACCGGCTGGATCGACCATTCGCGCTTCAGCCCGTCATCAACCCACGGCTGGCGCGGGTTCGCCGGGGCACCCAGCGCGCCTTTTTCCTCGTCAAGCTCGATTGTGCCGGAACCGGCAAGATCGGCTTCCCGGTCGAGCCGCTTTACCGAGAGATCGAAATTCACGGGAAGCAACTGGGCGGCGGCCGGTACGACGGGTGCAATCGAATCGCGCGCGCAGGCCGGGAAGGCGGCGACCGCAAGCCCCATGCAACAGCCGGACCCGATCAGGACCCGTGCCTGCCGCCGCGACAAGGCGGGCATTTTCCGTTGGGCGATCCGCTTGGCCAAGATGTGCATGGAGTGTCTCAAAGCTCCGCAACGCGCATATTGTTTACGCCATATCGCATGCAATTGCGAAGATGGCATGACACCAACTCCGACGAAGCGAGATGGTTGCACGCGGGATTGAGCGCAGCCTGTGGGAAACATACGCATTCGCCGGAAGGCGACGCTTCCTGATTGCGCACGCGGCCCGCTCGCCATAAGCAGCGGGGCCTATGGACAGATCGCCGCTCGCCCGCCCGTTTCCCGCTCTCCCCGCCATCGCAGGGGCCGTGCCGCGCATCGCGCGCGCCGGTTACAAGAATTGGGGCCGCTGCGACCTCACCTTCGTGACATTGGATGAGGGAACCTCGGTCGCGGGCGTGTTCACGAAGAACGTGTGCTGTTCGTCCGAGGTCGAACTGGGCCGCGATCAGGTGACCTTGGGCCGCGCGCGGGCGCTGGTGGTAAACGCCGGCAATTCCAACGCTTTCACCGGCTATCGCGGGCGCGAGGCGGTGGAGACGATCATGGCCGAAGTCGCCGCCCATCTGGACTGCGAGCCGAGCGACGTGTTCGTCTCCTCCACCGGCGTGATCGGCGTGCCGCTGCCCCAAGACAAGGCGCGCGAAGGTCTGGCACGCGTGTTCGCGGCAGAGCCCTGCGGCTGGGAGCAGGCCGCCGAGACCATCGGCACCACCGACACCTTTACCAAGGGCGCGCATGCCAGCGCGATGGTGGGCGGCAAAAGGGTGGAGTTCAGCGCGATCATCAAGGGCAGCGGCATGATCGCGCCCGACATGGCGACGATGCTGGGCTATATCTTCACCGACGCAAATGTCTCGCCCGCCTTCCTGCAGCAATGCCTGTCCGCCGCGAACGAGGCGACGTTTTCGTGCATCACGGTCGATGGCGACACCTCGACCAGCGACACGGTGCTGGCCTTCGCCACCGGCAAGGCGGGGAACGAGGAGATCACCGGCCCCGACAGCCCCGGCGCGGACGCCTTTGCCGCGGCTCTGCACGACGTCTGCCGGCAGCTGGCACATCTGGTGGTGCGCGACGGCGAAGGCGCGCAGAAATTCATCGAGATCGCGGTGACGGGCGCCAAGTCGGACGACAGCGCGCGGCGCGTGGGCCTTGCCATCGCCAATTCGCCCCTGGTCAAGACCGCCATCGCCGGCGAGGATGCGAACTGGGGCCGCGTCGTCATGGCGGTGGGCAAGGCAGGCGAACCGGCGAACCGCGACCGCCTCTCGATCGGCTTCGGCGGGGTATGGACTGCGCGCGACGGCCAGCCGCTCGCCGATTATGACGAAGCGCCCGTGGCCGCGCATCTGAAGGGTCAGGACATTCGCATCGATGTCGATCTGGGCATTGGCGAAGGGCGCGCGACCGTCTGGACCTGCGACCTCACCCACGGATATATCACCATCAACGCGGATTACCGGACATGAACGCTCCCATCGATGCCGTCGCCGCGCTGATGCGCGAAGTCGCGGAAAAGACCATCCTGCCGCGCTACCAGTCGCTGGCCGACAGCGAGATCGTCGAAAAGGCGCATGACGATGTCGTCACCATCGCCGACCGCGAGAGCGAGGCCATGCTGGCCGAGGGGCTGGCGAAGATCCTGCCCGAGGCCGCCATCGTGGGCGAGGAAGCCGCCCATGCCGACGACGCGGTGATGGACCGGCGCGGCGCGGATCTGTGCTGGATCATCGATCCGCTCGACGGCACCAATAATTTCGCGCGCGGCAAGCCGCCCTTTGGCATGATCATCGCGCTGGCCGCGAACGGCGAGACGCAGGCGGGCTGGCTATGGGATCCGCTGAACGAGCGGCTGTGCCATGCCGAGATCGGCAAGGGCGCCTTCATCGATGGCACACGCATCACCGCGCGCCCGACCGGCGAGGACAAGCCCGTCGCCGCGATCAGCACCGTCTTCCTGAACGAGGAGCAGCGCCATCAGGTGCAGCGCAATGTCGCGCCGCATTTCCGGCTGGTCGACATCCCGCGCTGCGCGGCGGAGCAATATCCGCGGCTGGCGCTGGGGGTGAACGATGTGTCGGTGTTCAATCGCACGCTGGCATGGGACCATGCGGCGGGCGTGTTGTGGCTGAACGAGGCGGGCGGCAGGGCCGCGCGGCTGGACGGTTCGCCCTATCGGCCGGACCAGGACGGCACCGGCCTGCTGGCAGCGGCGAGCCCGGCCCTGTGGGACAGGCTCGCCGACTGCATTCCCTGATTACAGTTCGGATTCCAGCCAGCCCTTGAGCTGGCTCTTCGGCGCGGCGCCCAGCTTCTGCGCGACCGCTTCGCCGTTCTTGAACAGGACCATCAGCGGGATCGACTGCACGCCGATCTGGCCGGGCACGCCGGTGTTTTCCATGATGTCCATCTTGGCGATGGTCACCTTCTCGCCCAGTTCCTCGCTGATTTCCTCGAGCGCGGGGGCGATCATTTTACAGGGGCCGCACCAGTCGGCCCAGAAATCGACCAGAACGGGCTTGTCGGACTTGAGGACGTCATCTTCGAAGCTGGCGTCGGTGACGGCGATGGTCGGCATGGAAATCTCCTTGAAAGTCGCAGGTCTGTCTTGATCGTATAGATAGGACGGCGGCGGCCGGACGCAAACCGCGCGGCGGCAATGGATTCTACCCCCCCCTTAACGCGGCCTTCTCGCGCGCCATGATGTCGGCGGGAATGGCGAAGATGCGCGGGGCATGGGTATAGAGCAGCAGCGCCTCGACCTCGCGGCCCGGATGGATCGCCTCCAGCGCGCAGGCATAGGCGGCCATCTGGCGCAGATAGGCGGGCGGAATGTCCGCGAAATCCTCGGGCGGGCGGCGCGCGGTCTTGAAATCGACGATGCGGATCGGGTC